>Ga0315291_10007625_pt1 | contig 13353 bp, 24 predicted proteins | sample YL17G12_20_MG_FD_203070 | JGI IMG/M metagenome (GOLD analysis project Ga0315291, IMG submission 203070) | Sediment microbial communities from Yellowstone Lake, YNP, Wyoming, USA - YL17G12_20 | ecosystem: Environmental > Aquatic > Freshwater > Lake > Sediment | place: USA: Wyoming | collected... | reverse complement strand
GCGGCGGGTCTTATTAAAAGAAAGGGGTGAGTATGAAAGTGAAAAATCAACATGGGGATGTGATTCTAGTCGAAGCGGCGATTCCGGCAAACGCGAAACGGGTTAAGATCAAGCCGGGGTTTATCGTTGAAAAGGGCGAAGGTGTGCATCTACACACACTAGAAACCGTGGACGGCGTAGAGGTTTATCAAGACGGAGAAACGCTGTATTTGAGCGTTAGCAAACCTACTAATCTTGTGCATGAAGAACACGGTTGCCAAGTGTTGGAACCTGGGGTGTACAAAAAAGTTATTGAGCGAGAATTTTCGTATGAGGATATGGAGGCCAGACAAACGAGGGATTAAATATGATTACAAAATTGACACCAGACCAAGAAAAAGAAATACCGAAATATATTCAAAAATGGGTTGATAAAGCGTCCGAACCCATGTGCCATGAAAAAGCGAAAATTGCTATTAACGCTGTGTATGCGCGAATGAAGCAACCTGCACCGCTGATTATTGTAGGAACTTCTCCGTTAAACACAGCATTATTATGCGCTCTTTTCTGGACGATGTTTAAAAAGAAAAACGACCAGCTTCGCGACCAGTTTCACGGCCAGCTTTACGACCAACTTGGCAACCAGCTTCGCGACCAGCTTCGCGACCAGCTTGGCAACCAGCTTAGCGACCAGCTTCGCGACCAGCTTCGCGGCCAGCTTTACGACCAGTTTCACGGCCAACTTTACGACCAACTTCACGACCAGTTTCACGGCCAGCTTGGCGACCAGCTTCGCGGCCAGCTTCGCGACCAGCTTGACGGCCAGCTTCACGGCCAGCTTTACGACCAGCTTCGCGGCCAGCTTTACGACCAGTTTCACGGCCAGCTTTATGACCAGCTTGGCAACCAGCTTCGCGACCAGCTTGGCGACCAGCTTGACGACCAGCTTGACGGCCAGCTTCACGGCCAGCTTCACGACCAGTTTCACGGCCAGCTTTACGACCAGCTTGGCAACCAGCTTCGCGACCAGCTTCGCGGCCAGCTTCGCGACCAGCTTGACGGCCAGCTTGGCGGCCAGCTTTACGACCAGCTAAAAGAAATCAACCAATGTTGGTATTTAGGGCTGTGGTGGTTGAGTTGGTGCGGGTGGTATGATTATGGGCGTTTTATCGGGGTAGAGTTTGATAAAAAAATATATGATTTGTTCATTGATTTTAATAGTGAAGTCCATTTTATTATCCCGTATAAAGGGGTTGCGTTTATAAGCGAAAAACCTAAAAAAATATCTTGGAAAAATAGACAGCTACACGATGAAAAATCGCCAGCCGTTGAATATCCTGACGGCTACGGGTTATGGTGTTTGAACGGAATTAAAGTGCCGGATTGGGTGGTAAAAACTCCGGCAGAAAAAATCACGGTTGAACAAGCTCTTAATGAAATTAACGCTGATGTTCAGCGGGAGATTATTCGGAAAATAGGCGCGGAACGGTTGATAAACAATATGGTCGAGCTGGACGTGTTTACGGACAAACATACCGGCGGGGGGAATAGTTACAGGTTAATGCAGATGAAAATGGGCAGTAACATCAACCGAAAATATCTAGTGTTTGAGCACGCTTCTATGCCGGGGATATTCTATGCCAAACCAGTACCGCCGGAATGTGCTAAGGCGTTACATGCGAGAGGATGGATATTGAGTTTGGTCGAAAGAGAAGGATTAACGGCGGTTAAAGACGCTGATATTCTTGCGAATCTACCGGGTGTAGTAAGTTGAAAGCAAAAGAAAGGGGGTAAAAAGGAGCAAATGCGTAAGAAGCTTGAGAAATTAAGGGCGAGCGGGAATATGGCTACAATCAATGTCTTGAGGACGTAATAAATGCGCTTAAAGGCAAGGTCATTCTCGTTGACGAGTTGCCGAGCGAAAAAGAATTATTTGATTTAATTATTGAAAGTTCATTGTGTCATTTATGTTTAAGTAACGCAGGTGAAGGTGAGCAAGAGTGCAGAGAGTTAGCTAAATCTATCCACGATTTAATCGTGGGAAAGTGAGGTGCGAAATGAGCCTTAAAAATATACCATCAGTAATAGATGCTGTTGAATTTCGTAGAGACCAATATGGATGGACACAAACAAAGATGGCGAAGGAGTTGCACATTACGCAAACACATTATTCTGAATTTATACACAGCAAACGATCTTTGCCTTTAATAGCAATAAAGTATGCTTATAAAATAGGTGTTCCAGCAGCTGTCCTTTTGCAAATTAGAAGCCCTAAATAAGTACAAAGTTTATATGAATGAATCTGATAAAGGAGGAGGTGAAACCATGAGCGATAAGTGGGTGGAGTTGTTACCAGCGAAGTATTCAAATCCCAAAATAAATTATTGTGTAGGGTGGAACGATGCTATTGATGGTTGTCTCGCCGCACTTCGAGGTAAGGTCGTTCTAGTAAAGGATATGAACAATATTAAGAAGAAAGAAATAGAAACGATGATTGACGATGTTATTCCTTGTACTTGTATAGATGCTTATAAAAAACGTAATCTTAGCTCGCCGGATTGTGCGAATTGTCTTTATAGACGAGATTTGGTTGACGCTATTTATGATTTGTTTGTTGGGCGGGTATCAGTCGGCTGATCAGTGGAGAGAAAGGAGCAAATGCGAATAAAATTAACCCCGTTTGAAAGCATCAAACGCCTAAAAGACCCTGACCAAATCTTTGATATGGTATGCGCGTATAATTATTTTGCGGGTACTTTCAAAAATCTTATTCCAGTAGACGATTCGAGGGAAGCTTTTGAAAGAATTAAGATGTTGTTAAAGGAGGAGGTGAAACCATGAGTGATAAGTGGATTGAGTTGTTACCTAAAAGAAAGTATATGAATAGTAGGTGTCCGGAAAATGTTTGTGAAGCAGTATCATATAATAACTGTTTAAAAGATGTTATCGCCGCACTCAAAGGAAAGGTTATTCTTGTTGAAGAGTTGCCAAGTGTGGAAGAGATTAAAACTTTCCTTGGCGGTGGTGGTAAAGCAGGCATCGTAGGACAAGTAGATTGGGACATTGTTGCCAAATCCATCCGGGCGTTGATTGAAAAGAAAGCGGATGTGCTGGGATGAAACCTAAAAAACATCGTACAGCGGCCTGCAATAAATGCGGGAAAGTTTTTCCGTGGTTTGAGTGTACTTCCACCGCGTACGCTTTGTGTGAGGCGTGCGAGATTTTGTGGCGCGAGTTGTTGGAACGTCAGGAAAAACTTACTGCTAATTCGTGGCAGACAACGATTTGGCCGAAGTTTATTAAGCGAAAGGTAAACCGGAATGAACTCTAAAAACGTCCTCGGCGACATTGTTACTGGTGTGTGGGTGGCGTTCGTGGGTTTAGCGAGCGTTGTTGTCGGTATATGGCTGGTGGTGTATGGGGTGGTATGTGTCCTAGTCAAGATGATAAGGGGGAAACGATGATAGAAAAATGTTCACACTGCAAAAAGTCCTGTAAGCGGGAGCTACATTCCAGCGCGGATATTGTAGCCGTAGCCGGATGTCCTGATTTCAAAATGCCCGCCGCGGAAGCCAGGCGCAAGAAGGGCACGACTCGCATGCTTACGCCGTGGGTGCGGCATAAGATAAAAGATACTAGCATGGAAATGCGAAAAATATTAGGAGGTTCTAACTGCTGATGAATAATCAACAAAAAGCATTAAATACGATTAAAAACAATGGGTATTTTGAGGTAAAAACGCCATGAAAATCACTAAAGTTACGAAGTCTTATTTTGAAACCGAAGGCGAAAGAGTCTACTTTTTCGAGCCTTTGGATGAGGAAATGACCATCACCGAGTTGCAGGAATTGATGGATGAGAATGAGAAGTTTTTACTTGGGGAGATTCAGAAAATGAAGAAAGAAATAATCACGAAAGGAGAATAAATGGCTACTACACCAGCATGGAAGATTAAGAAAAGACTTGTTTATAAACAAAAGACCGAAATTATAAGAACTCATAAGGCACAAAAAGGCTGTTCTGTCTGTGGGGAACGTAACCCCGTCTGTCTTGAATTACATCACAAAGACATGGAAAATAAATTAAATCTTCTTATTGGAAATGGGAGAACGATTGCGTGGCTTGCATGGAAACATTTTTATTCTGAAATAGAAAAATGTGAGGTCTTATGTGCTAATTGTCACAGGGTTAAACACCACAAAGAAACCTCCGTGATTGACAAAAAAGGAGAATCAAATGCCGCTAACCCTATGTCCAAAATGTAATAAAATTATTCACCATTTACACGACGAAAGTATGCAGAATCACCTTTGCGAGAAATACTCGCATTGGAGAATATTGGTAGCTGATACAGAATGTCCGTTTAGGTTAATGCTGGATGAGAAATTGTCTGACGGTAGTATTTATATGTGCAGTAGAAGGAAAGATCCAGAAGATAATCCGTATTGTTCGTTCACTAATTGCAGGATAAAGGAGGAGTAAGATGGATAAAAAACCCCATTCCGCAAAATTTTCAAATAACTTACTTATGGAAAAGAAAAATGGATAATCTAAATAGAGTAGACGAGCGAATAAGACAAAAATTATTATATGAAACATACAAAGATATGCGATGTCCTGTATGTGGCTATTACTGTCTTGGAAAAGGTGGAGTTGGATGTATAAACAAACCAATGTTTTGCGGATTAGACAATGATACTAAAATCAACAGACGCAAGTAAGTATATCGGCGTAAGCATAAACACAATCAAGACACTTGCCAATAACGGAAAGATTAAATCTTTCAAGACCGCTGGCGGTCATAGGCGTTTTATGCAAGAGGACTTAGACCACTTCACTGGAAAGGTAACAGAGAAGCAAGATAAAGTCACCGTTGTTTATGCCAGATGTTCAACCGCAAAGCAGAAAGAAAACCTTGAACGCCAGAAAGACAGGCTGATGAAACACGCTGAATCACAGGGTTATAAATACATTGTGATTGATGAGATAGCCAGCGGAATAAATGAGAAACGCAAAGGCTTGCACAAGTTATTGAACATGGCTTTTCAAGGAAAAATTGAGCGTGTGCTGATTGAATACAAAGACCGTATTGCTCGCTTTGGGTATGAATATCTCTGGTCAATATTCCGCAATCTTGGGATTACGGTTGAGATCATGGAGAACAGGGAAAAGAAATACGAAGAAGAACTGGCAGAGGATATTATGAAGATTTTGACCTGTTATTCAGCCAGATATTACGGTGCAAGGGGCGGGAGAAAGAAGAAAATAGCAGTTGTCGAATCTAATGCAATATAAAAAGGAGGTAGTTTTGAAAACGTATAACGGATTATTCTGGTCAGGGTTTCTGCTGTCGGCGTTGTCTATGTCCGGCGCGGTCATCAAACTATTTTTTATGGGGTTTTTGCGCTGGCGGTTTATTGTGCCTACATTGTTGATAAGTATGGTGCTTATGGCAATAGGGTTGTTTAAGGAACTTAATACGGAGGAGGTCAAATGACAGTCGAATCTATCAAACGGAAATGGATGTTTATGCTTATTATCTCGTGCGTGATGTTTCTGTTTATCATCGGGTTGTCGCTCTATATGTTTCAATGGCAGGTAAACGCTCTGTTTCATTGTACGCTGGTCAAAGAGGAATATCGGAACTTGCGGGCGGCGTTTGAATCACATTATCACGATAAGAACGGCGGGATAGCATGGGCCGATGGCGCCAATCTGTTAGAATAAAACCCTCGCGCGGGATTTTTTCTGTGTACTTTTTTAAAATCAGTGGTATAATAGTATCAACGGTAGAACTGGTTTAGGTACTGGTCTACGCGTTTTAGGCGGTGATACCGGAAACATGACTAATATATATTAAGTTTCGCGCGTTAGCCGCCTCTTTTTAAAATATTAAATTAAAATATGGAACTTAGTCAAATATCTATCGAACTATTGAAGGCCGCTGAATATAATCCTCGCCAATCTACTGATACCGAACAAGAAAATCTTAAAACATCAATCGAACGGTTTGGGTTAGTCGACCCGATAATCGTCAACTCCGCGCCTGGTAGAGCTAATGTTATTATCGGTGGACATTTTCGCGTGCGTGTAGCTAAAAGTATGGGGATGAAAGAAGTGCCTGTCGTTTACGTTAATATTCCCGACATCAAGAAAGAGAAAGAGTTAAATATCCGGCTTAACAAGAACTCCGGCAGTTGGGATTATGATTTACTAGCTAACTTCGATGAGGATATGCTTAAAGATTGCGGGTTCGATAGTAAAGAACTAGATAAAGTATTCCAGATGGATACAAGCGCGGGAGACGATGACGTACCTGATGAGCGGCCGGCAACAGATATAAAGCTAGGTGATATATACACTCTCGGCTCACACAGGCTGATGTGTGGCGATTCTACGCGGCGTGACGCGGTAGAATCACTTATGGCAGGGGAGAAGGCTGATATGGTGTTTACTGACCCGCCGTATAACGTGGATTATGGAGTGTCAAAAAACCCCAGGCATAAGATAAGAACGATTGAAAACGATAAGCAATCGCCAGAGCAGTGGAAAGATTTTTGCAATGACCTATTCGTAATATTTAAAGAATATAATAATGGTGATATTTATATGTGGGGAGCACCTGGTCCTGAAGGAATGAAGATGCGACTATGGCTGACAGAGATGGGCTGTCATTGGTCGGCAACAATCGTTTGGAAGAAGCAACAGCTTGTTTTGACCCCCGCTAATTACCAAAGGATGTATGAACCTTGTTTTTATGGCTGGTTTAATAAATCAAGCTTTCAAGGCGACAGAACACAAACAGAAGTATGGGAGATTGATAGACCGCACGATTCAAAGTTACATCCGACAATGAAACCAATTGAGCTTTGTTGTAAGGGGATAGAGAACAGCTCGCCAAGAGAAGGGATAGTTTTAGATTGCTTCGGCGGCTCAGGCTCAACCCTAATAGCCTGTGAGAAACTAAATCGTAAGTGCCGGATGATGGAGATAGGCCCAAGATATTGTCAGGTGATTATTGATAGGTGGGAGAAGCAGACAGGATTAAAAGCCGTGGAACAGGCGGAAAGCAGGCAATATGCCTAGATTAGATCCACCAAAAGCAACAAGATGGAAGCCAGGGCAGTCGGGAAACCCAGCAGGACTACCCAAAGGGACTATATCTATCAAGACAATATTGACTAAGTATCTCAATCAAGAGCTGGATATGAATAATCCGTTATCGAAGAAGCTTGAGAAGATGACGGTGGCTGAGATTATACAGCTTCAGAAGATAGGCAAAGCGATCAAAGGCGATATGAAAGCGATTGAGATGATCGAAGACCGGATGGAAGGTAAACCGTCTAACACGACCGTTATAGCTAATCCAGACGGTTCGGCAGTAACACTAAACAACCTGTGGGTAAATGTAAATGACGCAAGCGGAAAAAGCTCGGCAGATACTCCAAAAATGGCAAAGTGATCCTGTAATCTGTTATAAATCGCTCTTTGACAATAGACTGTGGTCTAAACAAGAAGAGGTTATCCAGTCGGTGTGGGCTAACGACCGGACAGCAGTCAAGTCGGGCAACACGGTCGGTAAATCGAGAATAGCCGCGGTGCTGACGTTGATGTGGTTAGCGGCGCATAAACCGGCGAAGGTGGTTACTACCGCGCCTGGGTTCAGTCAAGTCGAAGGTATTCTTTGGAAAGAGATAAAACTCTTGGCTGACCAAATGAAAATAAAGTTTACTACCCGGCCGTTGAACACCGAGTTAAATCTCGCGCCGGATTGGTTTGCTGTGGGAATAAGTACCAACGACACTACCAGTTTTCAAGGCCGCCATTCGCCCAGGCTCCTGGTCATCATCGATGAAGCGTACGGTGTTGACCCTGAGATATGGGAAGCGGTGACAGCGTTACATCCATATCGAGTGTTAGCGATCGGTAATCCTATCGCGCCGGCCGGCGAGTTTTACAAATGTTTCCAGTCGCCGTTATGGAACAAGATAACCATTAGCTGTCTTGACGCTATCCGGTGGCAGATAGAGAACGGCGAGATACCCGGATTAGTTACTCTTAAATGGGCGGAAGAAGTCGCGGCCGAGTACGGTAAAGATTCGGCTTACTATAAGGCGCATATATTGGGTGAGTTTCCGCAAGACGATGAGTCGAGCCTTATCAAGGTGTCGTGGGTGGAAGACGCAAGAAAGAAAGAGCTGGAAAACACGCCGAACGCGCTTAAGATCATCGGCGCCGACCTAGCCACCAAACACGGCGCTAACTATTCCACGCTTGGATATAGAGTCGGCCACGATATACACGAACTGAAAAATTATTTGCAGTTACCGGCGCTTGAGCATAAGCGGATGATAAGCCGGAAGTATAGCGAGAAAGAAGCTGACAACATCGTGTTTGACGCTGACGGGTTAGGCGAGAACTTCGGCGAGATGTTGGGAATGGACCATCTACCGTACCTGGAGTTTCACGGCGGCCGGAACGCGCCGGCGATTGACGGTAGACGGTATAAGAACCTTCGGACACAATGTTATTATCTCGTATCCGAAAAGTTTCGGCGCGGGATGTATAGCTTAAAGTTGTTGGGTGATAAAGAGTACGAGTTACTGAAAAACCAGTTGTGTACGATAAAGACCAAGTACCCGGATCCGGTAGGACGTATGCAGATAGAGACCAAAGAGGACTTGGCGGCGAGAGGAATAACAAGTCCGGACATGAGCGACACGTTCATGATGATGGAATACAGTTATTTTATGGGCAGACAAGGCGACATTGCGCCGATGAGTTATCGATGAAGATGTTAATACTATTGTTTAACTTATTTTTTGCTGGTGCGACAGTCATCGTGATAGTGGCAGGGATTTTAAGAGCATTATACAGGAAGATAGTTAACCTAAAGGAGGTTACTCGTGGCTAAAATAATTCCGTTTGGTGACAGGATTTTGGTGAGGCGCAGGAAAGTCGGCGGCAAGATAGGAAAAGAACAGTTACTTATCGCGTCCGATAATACGGCAAACCAGTTGACTGATATAGCTGAGGTCATGGCAGTACCGGACTTGACGCTAGGCGACAAAGCTCTTTTAGAAAGTGCGGAGCAGATAATCACGGCGTTATGCGAGAAAGCTAAAGCCGGCGATTCTGACGCGGCTAAACAAGCGTATTGGTACGCTGAGTTTTGCAAGATGAAATCTATCCAGGCTGGTGACGTGGTGATGATAAGTAAGTATGTCGGCACAGACTTTAGCGAGAACGATTCTACTATCACGTTGACATTGGTACGAGAGAGTGACATAATCGGGTTGGTGGCGGAATGAGCGAAGATAAACCGAAACAAATAATATTCATGGCTGAGTTGGTAGACGGCAAAATATCCGTGACCATAAACTCTAAGGTGTTGCCTATGGTAGCGTACGCCAGCAAGATATTAGATTTTGAGATAAACAAGAATATTCTTGACCAGCATATCGCTAACAGTAAAAGTGATTTGATAGTGCGTCCAGGAAACAACGGGAGCGGGATAAGACAAGGGTTAAAAAACTTTTTAAGAGGGAAATAAAATGCCAGAGTCGTTTAGCGAAGGGTTAGAGAACAAGGGCGAATATTCGGGCGCGTCTAAAGAAGTGTTTGAGGATAAAGTCAACAAAGCTAATTCCAAGACTCTTATCAAGCTAGGGTTTCTGGAACGCGAACGGATAGCCAGGCATATCGTGGACTTGTATGTCGAGAACAAGGAAGACCAGGATATTGTTTGCTCGAACATAGACCGGTATGACGATATATACCGGTTGCGCCCCATATCTATACCCGGCGATGACGGCGACCTGCCTAACTATCGTTCACCGATAACCACGGTCACGCTTGAGGTAATACACGCCAACATAATGAACGTGTTCTTTACGCCTAAAGACCCTATGCGCGTTATTCCTACCGAGGCGAACGATATTCCTAAGATAAAGAAACTCGATATATTCGGTAACTGGTCGATGAAAAACGAGATGAAGTTGTTTGAAGGTATCGACCGGTTGTTTCACGCTTCCGCCAAGAACGGCGAAACGCCTTATATGGTGTACTGGGTCAAAGAGTACGGCACAGACCTGAAGATCGAGCCGGTCATCGACCCTAACACCGGTAAAGAGATGTTGGACGATGTTACAGGCGAAGTGATAACCGGCGAACGCGAGGTAAACAAACTTTTGTATAGCGGCCCGAAACTTGAGATATTCAGCCGGAAAGATTATATCTATCCTAAAAACTCGGTGATGGATAAACCGCCGGAATGGGAAATGCGGCGTGTGCCGCTTACCTCTGACACCGTGTTGACCAGAGAGAACGAAGGCAGATATTATGACGGTACGCATAGAGATATAGGCGGGTGGGGTGGCGGTACGTCTGACCCTGAGTATGACGCTGTGGATAAAGACGGCGACAAAAAGAATTTGAAAAAGACCGAGAAGATGTTTATCGAGTTTTACGGAAAGCTAAGAGTCAACGCCATAAAAGAGGATGACCAGTCCGAGGATCAGTACGAAGAAATAAGCGACGAGTTTATCGCTGTCGTAGAGATACAGTCTGAAACATTATGTGAGTTGCGTAAAAACAAGTTTCCGATGAAAAAGAGGCCGATAGGTCTTGATGTGTTTATTCCCGATGACGAAGGCGGGAGAAGCGGCACCGGCGTTGTGGAGCTGATGGAAAGCATACAGTCGGCATACGATAAACTGCATAACCAATATTTGTTTGGGTGCGTCCAGGCTAACAACCCGTTCGGATTTTTCTCGCCTACCGGAAACATGAAGAGCGAACCTATCAAGGCTAGGTCGGGGTATTTGTATCCGACCGCTGACCCTAATAGCATAAACATGGTCAAGATACCCGCGCCGGACCAAAGCTTGTTGACCATGATGGAAGTTGTCCGGAACCAATCGCAAGTGTTGTTTGGGATAGGTGATTATCAGTCGGGTATCGAGAGCAGTATTGACCCGTCCGCGCCGGCCAAGAAAGCTGAGTTGGTGGTAGCTCAAGGCAACGTGCGGATGAACATGATAATCAAACGGAAAAACAAAACGCTTCAGGATATATTTACCCGGTGGTTCTTGTTGTATCAGGCGAATATGCCGCCAAACAAGTTTATGCGCGTTGCCGGTGACGGAACTGACACCCCCTGGCAGTTTAATAAGATAGACATTTCAGATTTTCAGCTTAACTCTATCCCCGATTTCGAGTTGACCGGCAACGTGCTTAATTCTAATAAAGCGCTGGAAGCACAAAAAGCGGTAGGCGTGTATAATCTACTTGTACCTAACCCGTTCTTTAGCCCGCAGACGGCGCAAGGGTTACAGGCGTTACACGCGTTGACCAAATGGTTTATCGACAAACTTGACGAGACCGGAGTCTCGGCGTTCTTGCCATCGTTGTCCGGCACGAACGTGCATACGCCTGAAGAAGAGAACGCTTTGATGTTGCAAGGCGACAAAGGTAAACCGACCGAAGGCGAAGAACACATGAAGCATATTAAATCGCACGCGGAGTTTTTGCAGACAGCGGGGTTACCGGATGACGTCAAACAAGAAGTGTTTAACCACATCAAAGATACAGCTGAGATGATGAAAATGGATATGGTAAAACGTGTGGCTATGTCCCAACAACCTCAAGGAGGGGTACAAAATGGTACTAACACAAATAGACCCGGACAAGGTGGAACGCTTGCGCCAGTTTTTCAAGAGCCCGGAATGGGAGGAGCTGAAGGAGGATTTGCAACAGGTGTATAAAAACGCTGATTTCAGGTTTCACGCTGACACTTGCGAGAACAGAGAATTTTTCGCCGGTAAGTGCGCTGGGATAAAAGAGTGTATTTCGTTAGAGGAGATTTAATATGCCGTGGGATGTTTCAGGAGTAGAGAAGCACATAAAAGGGTTGACGGACAAACAGAAAGCTAAATGGTGCAGGATAGCTAACAGCGTCCTGAAAACTTGTATTGCTGACAACGGTAAAGATTGCGATGGTACAGCGGTACGTGTAGCTAACAGCTCGTTTGACAAAGGCGGTAAACGTGCAAAGTGATAAAGACATTTATATCGAGTGTGTTAGAGACGAGATAACCAAACTCGCACCGCGGTTTACCGGTAACATCGATTTCAAGTTTAACTTTAAGGACGGCGGTATAGCGAACATCAATATATCGTTATCGAAGAGCGTTAAATTGTCAGAGAACTAGAGGTCAGGTAGCTTAAACATTAAGCCCTTAGTATGACGCGGGCGCGTTGTATTAAGGGCTTTTTTATTTTAGAGAGGAGGACAAATGGGATGCGGAAAAAAGAAGAAACAAAGAAAATAATCATCGTCAAGAAACGGTATGTCGAACGGTCAAAGGTTGAACAACGTGAATCTGAAGGCTGGAAAGTAATCGGTAAACAAACAGGGATATTCGGGGAATTGGTTTTAATGGAAAAGAAAGGAAATTGATTATGCCTACACCAACGCTTGAGGAAAAAAAACTCGCGGAAGAACAGGAGAAGAAAGATAACTCTCGGTTTCAGGAGTTACGCGGTAAAGACGGGTTGACCGCCGAAGAGAAAGAGGAGTTGTCTGGTCTTAAGGACCGGTACAACGAACGGGCGCAACGCAGGTTTGATAAGATGACTTGGGAAACGAAAAGCGCCAAAGAGGAGTTAGAGAAGGTACGGCAAGAGAAAGAGGATTTAGCTAAACGGTTGACCGACCTTGAAGGTAAGAACAAGCGAGAAGATGAGCCTAAGTTATCCGAAAAAGACGCAGTAATAAAAATAGGTGACGAGGTTTACTTCTCTGATAAAGCGTTAATCAAGCGTATCAAAGACGGTAAGATAAACGAGGACGAAGCGTACCAACATCAGCAAGCCAGGATCGAAGCGGCGGCGGCTGATAGGGCGTACCGAAGGATCAAGGCTGAACAGGAAAAAGAGAGCGTGGAAGATATACGCAAGAAAGACGCGGGTAAAGTGCTTAAAGAATATCCTCATTTCAATAAATACCTTGAGGACGGTAAGACTATTAACCCGGACTTTGACCCGCATGACCCGTTGTATAAGAAAGCGACCGAGTTGTGGGAAGAGGTTTATCACGCCCGGCCTGACGGGTTTAGCCGGTCAATATCAAGAGCAAAAGAGATATTACGAATATCGGATAAAGCTGTGGATAGAAGCGAAGACCTGAGCATGGATTCATCGGGTACGCCGCCTAAAAAAGATAGGCAGGAGTTAATAACTCTTAGCGATAGCGAAAAAGCTATTGCCGTGAGTATGTTTTGTCGGGATGGTAAATGCACAGAAGAAGAGGCTTGCGCTAAAGCGTTGGAAGCCAAAAAAAGCAGGATTAACAGGAGGGTAAGATAATGGCAA
>Ga0315291_10007623_pt1 | contig 13355 bp, 7 predicted proteins | sample YL17G12_20_MG_FD_203070 | JGI IMG/M metagenome (GOLD analysis project Ga0315291, IMG submission 203070) | Sediment microbial communities from Yellowstone Lake, YNP, Wyoming, USA - YL17G12_20 | ecosystem: Environmental > Aquatic > Freshwater > Lake > Sediment | place: USA: Wyoming | collected... | reverse complement strand
ATCACCGGGCAGACCTAGTTGTGGGGTGCTTCAAGAAAAACAGGTTGCCTGCTCCGGATGGCATCCAAGGCTGCAAAAGTAGCTTCAGTAACACCAAATAAGTGCTCATAGGGAATGGGAGGAGGACCTCCAGCGATCATCGCTTGTGAGAATGCTTCCCATTCTGCGCGATGACCTTTATCCTGCCGCAGGCGAGAATGGATTACACGCCGCTTTCCCTGAGAAACCAGCTCAAGGGTGCGGAAATCATCCAATACCGCCACCCGGCCTCCCACATAGACTTCAACACGTTCTTTTGGAAAGGCTTTATCTCCATTTGCGAGGTAGATCACTGACCCCACTGAGCCATCTGGGAATGTAAATGTCATTACAACATTATCTTCCCTATACCGGCTGTCATCTGGAAGAGATTGGGCAGTCACAGAGACGGGGGCAGCTCCCACCAGGAAGGTTAGAAAATCCACAAAATGACAGCCCTCGCCGATAATTCGCCCACCACCTTGAACAGGATCTTGCGTCCAATGGGTGAGAGGGATGCTCCCAGCGTTAATTCGATAGGTTGCTATCAGAGGTTCTTGACGCGCCTCAATAAATTCATAAAGCCTGCGTGACATGGGTGCAAACCGGCGGTTGAAACCGACCATGAGCAGGGGTGAATTCTCCGTAGTGAGTAATTGCTGCTTAATCTGAGCCAACTGCTCAGGTGTGGTAGCTAAAGGCTTTTCGCAAAACACGTGTTTTCCAGCTTGCAAAGCACGGACTACCTGTTCAGCATGCAGGTGATGACGGGTGAGTATGCTGATCGTATTCACCTGAGGGTCCTGGAGAATCTCATTTTCACTAGTAGCAGTGTATTTAAAGCCGTACTTTTTTGAAGCGAAATCGGCGTGAAAACCAGAACCTGAGGTGATCGACACCAGCTCAATCGAGGGAATCTTCTTTAAAGCTGGTAGCATGATGGCGTTGGCGAAGTTGCCTGCGCCGAGTACGCCCAAACGAACGGAATTTACGCCGGATATCGGTAAGCTTGTCTTTTTGACCGGTTCATTGGCTACCTGTAGCTTGACCTTACTCGACGTAGCTTCAGGGTAGGTCAGCAAGACTCCTAGAAAGGAGTGGTTTGTCTTACCGGTGATCAAATCATATGCCTCAGGTGCATTTTCAATTGGGAAGCGATGGGTAATGAGAGCTTTTACATCCACTTGACCTTTCGCCAGCAGATCCACAAACGCTTCCATGTTGCGCCCCTCCGACCAACGGATGTAACCGATCGGGTAATCCTGCCCTGCCTCTTCATAAGCAGGGTCATACCGACCCGGCCCATAGGAGCGGGAATTTATGAAAGATAACTCCTTTTGGTAATAGATTTTGCGGGGGAGGGTCAACCCGACTGCGCCAATCGCGACCACATGCCCGCGGTCGCGTGCAATTTCACCAGCCAATTCAACGGGGTCTGCAGTGGGAGTATCCGCGCAAATGAGGATATTGTCCAGCCCTCGCCCATGAGAGAATGCCAGGGCTGCTTCCACAGCTTGCGGGCGGAGTACCGCGGTTGCACTCATCTGACCGGCTAATTTCACCCGGGTTTCATCGAGATCCACCCCAAAGACCTGGCAACCGGCAGCACTTGCGATTTCGACTGCCAGAAGCCCCAATAATCCCAACCCGATCACACCCACCGTCTCACCAAGCTGAGCCTTGGAAAGTCGGAAACCATGCAAGGCAATCGCACCCAGAGTAGTGAAAGCCCCAGAATCAAAATCAACTTGTTCGGGAAGTAAGGCTAACAGGTTGTGGGGCACGAGGGCATATTCTGCATGGACAGCATAACCACCCCCGGCGCAAGCGACCCTATCACCTACTTTGAAACCTTGCAGACCCTCACCGAGCAGCTCGATCACGCCCGATGAAGAGTATCCGAGCGGCATGGGTTGATCCAATCGGTTGAATGCAGCTTCAACGGTGGATAGAACCCCCTCTCGACGGGCTTTATCCGCCATCTGCTTGACCAGGTCGGGTCGCGAAAGGGCTTTCCCGAGCAGGGATTTACCACCAAATTCAACCAGCATGCGTTCAGTCCCCACGGAGACCAGAGATGCCCGAGTGTGAACCAATGCCATCCCAGCTTGAACCTGAGGGATGGGCACATCAACGATCACAGTTTCACCATTGTTTATATTCTGAAGAAGCTGTTTCATTCAATACCCTGCCTTGCTGACATGCACTATAGGATGCCAGAGAAGATTATAGCGCGGATTTCCTCGGCATGTTATAATTTTCCGCAGTTTAAATGTCAGACAACTTAGGCGAGAAGGAACAATTATGGCATCCCATTCATTCCAGAAATTAGCCCAAATACTGGTGGACCATTCCACCAAGGTAAAACCGGGTGATCGTGTAGCTATCGAGACAACCACCAATGCTAAAGCTTTGGTGAGTGAATTATACGCACTGGTCCTGCAACGGGGTGGACACCCGCATGTGCTATTAAATCTCCCTAAGCAAGATAAATTACTGTTTAAATATGCCAATGATGACCAGCTAACCTACACACCTGCATTGCAGAAGCTTGTAACAGAGCAATTTGAGGTATATATCCGCGTACGGGCGGATATCGATCCGCGTGCTTTGAGTGGTGTACCTGGTCAGAAACAGTCACTACGGCAAAAAGGTATGGCACCTGTGCGGAATATGATGCTCCAACGGGGAGCAACCAATTCATTGCGCTGGGTGCTGACTCAAATTCCGACTGCAGGATATGCCAAGGAAGCAGGGATGGACGTCGCTGAGTACACGGATTTTGCTTTCACTGCCTGCCATGTGGATGAAGACACCTCAGACCCGGTGGCACATTGGGAAAATATCCGCAAGCAGCAGCTTGGGATGATCGAAAGCATAGAAGGTCATGATGAAGTCAGACTGATTGGACCCAATGTAGACCTGAGTCTGTCCGTAAAAGGACGTAAGTTCAACAATTCGTACGGGCTACATAATATACCGGATGGCGAAATTTATACAGGTCCCGTAGAGGACTCAGTCAATGGCTGGGTGAAATTTACCTACCCGGCGATTTATCAGAGTCAGGTGGTGGAGGGAGTAGAATTAAAGTTCGAAAAAGGGCGGGTGATCTCTGCGAAGGCGCAGGTGGGTGAGCAGCTGCTATTAGCCATGATTGGCTCTGATGAGGGTTCACATTACTTGGGTGAATTTGCGATCGGCACCAATTACGAGATCAATCGTTTTACGCGAAATATCTTATTCGATGAAAAACTTGGTGGGACCTTTCACATTGCCTTGGGAGCGGGTTATCCTGAGACAGGCAGCCGGAATACCAGCACCATCCACTGGGATATGATCTGCGACATGCGCAAGGATTCGGAAATGCGTGTGGATGGAGCATCCATTTACCGTAATGGAAAGTTCATCTAAACAAGCCGTACATGCAAAAAACAGGGAAGCTACACTTACCTTGTTTTTTATCGATAAGAAATACCCCCCAATGGTATCCAATTCTTAAGGTATGGTTTACAGAATTAAGTAAATCGAGGGTGGATAGAGCTATCTGCACTTGCTGTTCTTCACGACTTATGCGGGCAGGATGATCACCTGATTGGAGAACGTTTATGTTACAGGATTTGATGGTAAAGCTCCCACATCCGGCTATAGAAGCCTCGGCTTGATAATAACTGGTCATGGCTACCACGTTCGATGATTCTGCCATTTTGAAGGACCAGGATTTCGTCCATGGTTTCAAGGCCGATCATGCGTTGAGTGATGGTAATCGTGCTGCGACCCTGGCTCAATTCATGAATAGAGTTTAGCACTGCGAGCTCTGTGACAGGATCCAGGTTGGTGGTTGGCTCATCAAGGATAAGCAGGGGAGATTCCTTTATTAAAGCCCTGGCAATTGCCAGACGCTGGCGTTCACCGGCACTCAGGCGAAGCCCGTGCTCACCAATCCAGGTGTCGTACCCGTCGGGCAACGATTGGATAAAATCATGCAGCTGAGCCATCGATGCCGCCTGGATGATTTCATTATTTTTTGCTTGTGGCCTAGCGATGAGCAGGTTTTCCTTAATTGTGGCAGTGAATAGATATGTGTTTTGTGAAATAATGGCAATCCGTCTCCGGATATCATCCTGGCGGTAATGGCGTAGCTCCTGATTGCCAAACCGGATTGAACCCTGCTGGTATTCCCAAAAGCGTAGCAATAAGCTGGTAAGTGTGGTTTTCCCAGCACCACTGGGTCCGATCAAGGCGATATGCTTTCCAAGCGGCAGGGAAAACGAGATATCGCTTAGTCCAAATGTTGAGGAATTGGCAGCAGCTTCCTCGTCAACCCAAGGTGGATACTGGAATGAAAGCCCTTGCACCTCCAGGCCTGAATCTTCAGGCAGCACGAGCGGTTCAGTTGGATCAACTACTGGAAGAGGAGCATCCACTAGCTCATATAGCCGGCGCGCGGCTACCTGATTGACCTTATAGTTTTGGGCGACCTGGGGTAGTGGTTGCACGGCTTCAAAACAGGTGAGCGCAGTCAATGACACTACGCCGAGTAGCACACCGTCCAGCTGCCCTTGAGACACCCTCAAGATCGCCAGTACCAGGACGGCCAGCATACCCAGGTTTGCGAGAAGACTTCCAATGGCGGTTTGTAGAGCAGTTAATCCAGCCATCTTGGCTTGAAGCCGGGATAATCGTTCTCCAGCCTGGTTCACCCGTCCGGTGTGGGTCTCAGCTTGACCACAGGTCAAGAGGTCAGCCATGCCCTGGATGCCATCAATGACCAAGGTGCTAAGCTGGGTGCGTGCCTGAACGATCTGTGGACCGATCTGATGCGACAGAAGGAGGATCAAAAACGGCAACCCTATTCCGGCCAGAAGTAGAAAAACCATTAATCCCCAGGCTAATTGTGCACCAAAGCCTCCCAAGAATAGAGTTACGGCGACGCTGACCAGTATGGCTACCAGAGGAGGAGCCACTGTGCGGACGTAAAAACTTTCCAATGACCCAATATCACTGATTACGCGGGTGAGCAGGTCCCCGCTGTGGTAACGCATCAGACGTGATGGTGCTAGTGGCTCCAATGCCTGGTAGAACCATACCCGCCAACGTGCTAATAAACGAAATGTCACATCATGAGAAACCAGCCGTTCAAGATAACGAAAAATTCCACGTGAGAGTCCAAAAAAGCGCACACCCACGATCGCCACTTGCAGTTCAGCGATAGAAGGGTGTAAAGCAGCTGCCGAGATGATGTATGCAGCTGTCGCCATTAATCCAATGCCGCTGGCGATGGTTGCAAACCCCAATACGATCGATAAGAGAATTCGACCTGTAAATGGGGAGAGCAGCTTGAACAACCGATTTTCAACCGATTGATTTTGTGATCGCTTAATCTCACTATTTTTAGGCTCGATTGACGAGGGTATGATTTTTGGTTGAACATGCGGGAGCGTTATGGGTAAAAGGCCGTCCAGGGCATCTTTGGTTGATGTATTTGAGGGCTTATTCTCCCAGGCTTCATCGATCTTGCCATGGCTCAAATGGATCACCCGATCGGCCTTAGCGAGAGTGGCGCGGTTATGAGCAATCACCAAGACTGTTCGACCAGGGGTCAGCTGTTCCAGTGATTCACGCAATAGTGCATCCGTCTCAGGGTCCAGGTGGGAGGTAGCTTCATCCAGGATGAGTAATGGGGCATCCTTGAGAAAGGCACGCGCCAAAGCAATACGCTGGGCTTGCCCGGCACTCAGCCTCATTCCACGTTCGCCGATCAGGGTCTCATATCCGAGCGGCAATTCATTGATGAACTCGTCTGCATGTGCCAGGCGTGCAGCTTCGTGGATTGATGATTCATCCGCATCGGGTTTTGCCAGCTTAATGTTAGCCGTGATTGTGTCATTAAATAAATAAGGGGCTTGCGCAACCCATGCCAGATTTTCTTGCCACTGAGCGACTGGAATATCATTAAGTAATTTCCCATCCACGAAAATCTCGCCGCTTTGAGGCTGTAAAAAGCGCAATAGCAACCAGGTTAGGGTGGTCTTCCCAGCACCGCTTTCACCAATTAATGAGGTCATTTTGCTGGCTGTCATCTCAAGGGAAACCCCTTGAAGCGCTGGTTGGTTGTTTGAATAGGCAAATCCCACATCCTTGAAGATTATGGATGGTGGGGCAGTACCCAGAGACTGAGATCGCTCCCTGGCGCCAGAAACCTGAGCATTCATGGCTAAGGGTAGATCCAGGATCTCAAAAATATGTCTGGCAGCCTCGACACCTGCCATGCCGGCATGAAAACGGGTACCCAACAATCGCAACGGCAGATAGAACTCAGGAGCAAGCAAAAGGATGAAGAAAGCCTGCTCGAAAGCCATCCTGCCATAGAGCAATCGAATTCCAATCTCAACAGCTACTACAGCTGTGCTGAGGGTGGCTATCAGCTCCAGAACCAGGGCAGAGAGAAAAGTGACTTTTAAGACGCCCATAGTCGATTGTCGGTAATGTTCGCTAACTTTCTTGATGACATCAATTTGATCCCGACTCCGCCCCATGGATTTCAATGTGGTCAAGCCCTGAAGTACATCCAGGAAATAGGCGCTCATGCGGCTCAAACCCCGCCATTGTTTTCGAGTGAGTGCTTCAGCCGCACTTCCAATCAGATACATAAACAGTGGTAAGAGAGGCGCTGTTACAAACAAGACAATCCCGGAGAGGGAATCGGTAGGAAAAATAAAAACCAGGATGGTGAGAGGGATAAGCGCTGCCAGTGCGATTTGGGGCAGGTATTGGCTGTAATACACCTCTAATGCATCAATCCCTTCGGTAGCAAGATTGACCAGCTCTCCTGTGCGGGCTCCTGCCTCCTCCCGGTCATTCCGGAGATAAGCTGGTCCAAGATTCATGATATGGGTAAAAAGCCGTTCACGTAAATCCTGTTTGATCTGGCGCGCAGCTGCACTCGCACCCATTTCTCCACCCCACACGAACACCACTCGAAGCACGATGATAATCAGAATAGCAAATATCAAGATGGATACGGATTCGAGCGTACTGCCTTCCAGGAAGACCCGACTGACGATCTTGCTTATCTCCCGCGCCTGGAAAACGCCTAATACCCCACCGATTAAACCAAGGCAGATAGATAGAGCGATTGCGGTTTGAGCGTGCCTGGCTTCTTTGAATAGGCGAAGGTTTAGTTTCATCTGGGTAAAATGCTAGCGGTCAGCATTCTTCCATCGGAATTCACCAGGAGCTGAATGCTGACCGCTAAGATTGGTATCAGCAAGCTAGTAAGTTAATTTTCCTGCATCATTCGTTATGCGTTTGCGGAAAATCCAATAGGTCCACGCCTGGTAAAGCAAGACGATTGGTAAAAATATCAGAGTGACGATGGTCATTAACCTAAGGGTGCGAGCGGAGGAGGCTGCATTTTGAATGGTCAAGCTCCAATCGGGGTTCAGGCTGGAAACCATCACCCGAGGGTAAAGGAAGGTAAAAATTGTGAAGATGACAAAGACGATCGTCAGGCAAGTCATCAAAAAGGCGCGCCCAAAATGCCCTTTGCGAAGGAAGTAGCCAGCGACCAAAACAGCCAATACCCCGAGGACTGGAAATAGGATTGACAGGACATTCAACCTTTGGAGAACACCGGTGATGATAAAGCTGGTAACCAGGAATATAACCAACATCAAGACCACCAAAAGCCAAAGCCAGCGGACAAGCTCCTTAGCTTTTTGTTCTATCTCACCGGTAGTCTTGATGCTCAAGAAGCTTGCTCCATGTAACAGGATCAGTAAGGCGACCGCAAGCGCAGCCAGTAAGGCATAAGGATTTAGCAGGTTAAAGAAACCCCCGACGTATTGCATATTGGCATCGATGGGAACCCCTCGAACCATATTGGAAAAAGCAATGGGAAATAGGATTGTTGGAACCAGGCTACCTGTAAAGAGGCACCAGTCCCAAAGATTGCGCCAGCGTGGGTTATCATCCATGCCTCGAAACTCAAAAGCCACCCCTCGAATGATCAACCCGATGAGAAGTAGAAATAGTGGAATATAAAAACCACTAAACATTGTGGCGTACCAATTTGGGAAAGCAGCGAAGGTTGCGCCCCCGGCAGTGATCAGCCATACTTCATTTCCATCCCAATGAGGACCGATGGTATTAATAATCGTTCGGCGCTGCAAGTCATTTTTACCCAAGAAAGGCAGCAGAATCCCGACGCCAAAATCGAATCCCTCCAAGACGAAGAAACCAGTATATAGGATCGCAATGAAAATGAACCAGAGAGTGTTGAGGGTCATAAGAATGCCTCCTATTGCGATTCAGGTGGATTAACAATAGATGGAGTGAACTCTTCCGGGACCTCTAAGGCACCTGCGGGACCTGCTTTTGCAAATTTTAACATCAGGTAAACGGTTGTAGAGATAAGAAGCCCGTACACCAGGATGAATCCAATCAAACTCGTCAAAAGCATTCCACTGGTCACCGCCTTAGAAACCCCAGCCTCTAGCTTGACCAGCCCATAGACAACCCACGGGAATCTACCCACCTCGGTAAGAATCCACCCGGTGGTATTCGCAAGGTAAGGCAGGGCAATTGCAAAGGGTAGCAATTTCAGGAACCAGGGATATTTCTCGTAAAGGTCTCTCAGGTCGATGAACAGGGCGACCAGGCTGATCAAAATCATAAGCAGACCAGCACCTACCATGGAACGGAAACTCCAATAAGTTATAACCGGTGGTGGGACGTAGTCTCCAGCACCATATTGCCCCTCATACTGGGCCTGGAGCTGATTTATACCTTTTACTTCACCCGTGAACCGGTTATATTCCATAAAGCTGAGTGCTCCTGGAATGCGTAGATCGAGAACTAGCTCGTCAGTAAAAGGATTTTTTATAGTAATAATGGATAATGAAGCTGGATTTTCCGTATTGAACAAGGCTTCCAGGGAAGCTAATTTCATTGGCTGAGTTTGGTTAATTTCCTGACCCTGGGTGTGACCAATCACACCAACCATTATGGTTCCAATCACACCAATAATTGCTGCTATGCGGAAAGAAGGTTTAAATAAGTCGATCTCGTTCTGACGCAATAAATGATATGCACTGATGCCCAACATAAAAAAGGCAACTGTCACCAGCCCAGCACTGAATACATGGGGGTAGTGACTAAATATGGGAAGATTAAAGATTACCTGGGAAAAATTGGTTAGTTCTGCTCGTCCATCAGTAATGGTATATCCGACTGGATGTTGCATGAAGGCATTAGCGATCAAGATCCAAATGGCGGATATATTTGACCCGATGGCAACCAACCACATGGTTGTGACATGCAATCCCTTGGATAACTTATCCCAGCCAAAAATCCATACGCCTAAAAAGGTCGATTCTAGAAAAAATGCAACCAGTGCTTCAATGGCTAATGGAGCTCCAAATATATCCCCAACGAAGCGTGAATATTCTGACCACGACATACCAAATTGAAATTCTTGAACGATACCTGTTACCACGCCCATGGCGAAATTGATCAGGAGTAGCTTGCCCCAAAACTTGGTTAATTGCTTATAGATTTCCTTTCCAGAGCTAACGTATATTGTTTCGAGGATAGCCACCACTAGCGACAAACCCAGGGTGAGGGGAACAAAGAAAAAATGATAGATGATTGTAATTGCGAATTGAATTCTGGCCAGAAGCAACACATCCATATTATGTCTCCTCCGATAAAATTGTTAATCCTCAGCTCAGAAAGGAATTATTTCCCGATTAATTTTACCTCCTGAATGGCATCCCATAGATGATATTTATCAGGCTGAAAAGCTAGAACTTAATCATGCCCTCCAATACCCATGCCTAATGGGGCGAACGTCCTCCGCGGTAATAAAAGCTTCGGGATCGATTTCGTTTACAAGCGCGTGTACTGTATCCACTTGCTTACGTAGCACAGAGCAATTAATCATCGAAACCATGCCGTCTTTTCCACGTCCGGATAATTCGGTGACGGCATAACCATTTTGACGCAAATGAGAGACGATGGCTGAACCGCGACTCGGGCTGATGATATTCACCAAGATATGACCGATTGCAATGCGTTCTTCGATGATCATCCCCACCACATTTCCCGTAGCAAATCCTGCCGCGTAACCGATGATATTCAACGGATTATTCAGCTGAGTGAGCACTTTACCAATAGCAAACAAGTAGATGGCAGACTGAATAAAGCCCAACGCCCAGGCAATCTGTTTTTTCCCGCGCATGACAAATAAAACACGCAACGTGTCCAGCGACATGTCGCACACACGCAGGGAAAAGATCAATCCTGCGCTCAACCAGGCTTGAGGGGATAAAAACAACTCCATGGTCAGCCTTCTTCAGCCAGGTACATCCGTTCTGTGTATTCTTTAACCATGCGATGAATACTGAAACGTGGTGTAAGTGTACGGATTGATTCTTTCATTACTGCTATCCAATCGGATGGTAGACCGTCTGCCGAACGATCGCGATAGTACAGCGGCACGATCTTGTTTTCAAGTGTGTCGTAGAGATTGGCGGCATCGGCTGCATCTTGCTTTTCATTGTTTTCATATTCCTGGTCATCACCAATGGCCCAGCCATTGGTTCCATTAAATCCTTCACGCCACCAGCCATCCAGTACGGAGAAATTAATCACACCATTCATGGCGGCTTTCTGGCCAGAGGTGCCGGAGGCTTCGTTTGGACGTCGCGGTGTATTCATCCATATATCCACTCCCTGAATCAGATAGCGTGCCAGGTTCATGTCATAATCATCGAGAAATACAAGCCGCCCACCATTTTCAGCTTTTTTCACCGCCCGGTAAACCTGCTGAATAAGCAGCTTGCCAGGCTCATCTGCCGGATGTGCTTTACCGGCAAATATGATTTGTACGGGTTGCTCAGGGCGGTTAATGATTTCGAGCAGCCGATCGATGTCATGTAGAACCAGGTTCGCACGCTTGTAAGTGGCAAAGCGACGGGCGAATCCGATGGTGAGTGCATAATGGTCGAGCAGTACGCCTGAAGCAATGACCTGCACCGGGTGAACATTGGCATGTATCCACTGGTCACGGGTACGTTCCAGAATGTAGTAGGATAATTTGCGTTTTAGATGCCGGCGGACGGTCCACAATTCCGCATCTGGGATATCATCAATCCGTTGCCAGGTTTCCGGGTCGTCCACCCGTTCCTTCCAACCATTCCCGAGGTACCGGTCGTATAAGCTGCTGATACGGCGTGCCAGCCAGGTGCTGGTATGTACCCCATTGGTGATATGTGTAATCGGGACTTCATCTTCCTTCAGATTAGGCCAGAGGAAATTCCACATCTTTCGTGCGACCTTACCATGGCTCTCTGAAACCCCATTGTGTTTGGATGATAATCCCAGCGCCAGGATGGGCATGCTAAAAGACTCGCCCCATGGGAGTATGTGGTGTGCCAGGTCAATGAATTGCTCGCGAGTTAAATTCAATTGCGGCCAAAGGTTCGAGAAGTATTTGTCAACCAGCCACAGAGGAAATTCATCACTCCCAGCTGGGACGGGCGTGTGAGTGGTAAATACGGTCGATGGTCGGATAAGTTGGACTGCCTGCTCATAAGTGTTTCCACCTGCAACCAGCTCCCGAATTCGTTCCAGGACCATGAACGCTGAATGGCCCTCATTCATATGCCAGACATGTGGGTTATAACCCAATACCCGCAGTGCCCTGACGCCTCCGATGCCAAGGATAATCTCCTGGGAAATTCGTGAGTCCATATCGCTAATGTATAAGCGGGAAGTTAGCTCGCGATCCGTTGGTGAGTTTCCTTCAACGTCGCTATCCAATAAATATAATGGTATCCGACCGATGCGTATTTCCCATAAACGAGCCAAGATATTCCTGCCAGGCAGCTCCACCGAAATGGTCATCGGCTGACCATCTTCCTTGACAAATGGTAATACCGGCAGCTCCTCAAATTTCAAGCGTAGATAACGCGCTTCCTGCCACCCATCTTCTGAAATATGTTGTGAGAAGTATCCTTGGGTGTACAGGAAACCAATTGCTACCAGGGGCAAACCTAAGTCGGAGGCTCCTTTTAGATGATCACCAGAGAGCACACCCAACCCACCAGCATAGATTGGCAAGGTCTCATGTAAACCGAACTCTGTGGAAAAATAAGCAATGGGTTGGTTTACTTGTTGTGGGTGTGTCCGCGCGAACCATGAATTCTTGGATTTCATATAATCGTCAAATGCTCGCAAGATGCGATCGTAATAATCCAGGAAATAGCGATCATTGATGAGATTTTTTAGCCGGGGTGGATCCACAAGGCGTAAAAATTGAACCGCATTGTGATTGGTTTTTTCCCAAAGAACACTATCGATGCGGGTATAAAGGCGTTGTGCATCCGGGTTCCAAGTCCACCACATATTGTAAGCCAGCTCACCCAGACGATTAATTCTGCGTGGCAATGTGAATTGATTTGGAATGATTGTTCTAAAATCGTCCATAGTCTTAGCCATCCTGATAGCTTATGCGAAGTCAATTACGCAAAGCGGAGTTAATATTACCACGTCAGGTTAGTTTTGCGCTAATCTCTGCAATTAACTTTGTCTTAATCTTTTACTTGCTGTGGCTCCACTTGGGAGGATCTTAATCTTCGTATTAGCAGAGAATGCAGGATTCGGCTACAATTACTTTTGGAGAGACGCATGACGGATACGGTTCAATTATTTGTCACCTGCATCATTGATACACTTTACCCAGAGACGGGTGAAGCAGTCGTACGGGTGCTTCACAAGGCTGGAGTCAAGGTGTCATTTCCACCCGGACAGACGTGCTGTGGCCAGCCAGCGTTCAATGCTGGATTACGCCGGCAAGCACGTAAGATGGCGATCCAGACCATACGCGCCTTCGAAGCATACCCCGGTCCGGTGGTCGTACCTTCAGGTTCATGTGCGGCCATGATACGCCACTCTTATAGCGAATTGTTTGCAGATGATCCAATTTGGCTGCCACGTGCTACGGCTTTGGCAGAACGCACGTATGAGTTCAGCGAATACCTGGTGGATGTATTGGGAGTCACCAACCTGCAGGCTGGCTTTGAAGGGCGAATGACCTATCATTCCTCGTGCCACCTGCTGCGAGGGTTGGGTGTGGACCGCCAACCCAGAGCCTTACTGGCAGCTGTACGGAATGCAGAATTAGTAGAGTTACCCGATACGGGAGATTGTTGTGGTTTTGGAGGAGTATTCTCGATCGAACATCCTGAAATATCAACTGCCATGTTGGACCGGAAGATTGCGAACCTGGAGGCTAGCGGTGCATCCATTGTTGTGTCGTGCGATGCTGGATGTGT
>Ga0315291_10007621_pt1 | contig 13358 bp, 8 predicted proteins | sample YL17G12_20_MG_FD_203070 | JGI IMG/M metagenome (GOLD analysis project Ga0315291, IMG submission 203070) | Sediment microbial communities from Yellowstone Lake, YNP, Wyoming, USA - YL17G12_20 | ecosystem: Environmental > Aquatic > Freshwater > Lake > Sediment | place: USA: Wyoming | collected... | reverse complement strand
CCCAGTCGCTGAAACAGACCGAACCGCCGACCGTGCACAGGCCGGTATCTTCAGTGATGCACTTCTGCGACATCACGTTAGCGCGCACGTAAGGCGCCGTCGTGAAAGTCGGGCAGCAAAGGCCATTGCCGTACGGGCAGCCTGGAGCGGTGTCGACGTATTTTTCCGGATCGGTATAGATGTCGCCGCGGGCGGCAACGGAGGGATATGTGCAACTCACGGGGGTGACCGAAGGCGTGGGGCAACACATGGGGTCGCCTGGGGTAGCGCAGGCATTGGTCGACGGGGCGCCGAGAGAATCACGCAAGCAGACGAGGTTGCGATCGACTTCGCATCGTCCGAAATCCGTCCGATCCATCTCGCACCCGTTGCCTATGCCGTTGGCATTGTCATCCAATTGATCCGGATTCTGCACCCCGATGCAATTGTCGCACACCTGCGGAGTTCCCAAACTGCCGGTGTAGACGTCGCTGTACAGGCCTTCCGGGGCGCCATCGCCATCGAAATCGGCCTTCGAGCAGACGTTCTCGGTTTCGCCGTAGGTAGGAACGTTGTTGCAAATGTAAATCGGCACGCGGTTAGACTCGCCCGTCTTGCTGGCCGCATCGGTGACGCGAACGGCCAGGAAGTATTCGCCATCGGACAAGGAAGGCAGGCCGATGATAGTGGGGCCGCAAGTTATGGTCCTCGGTCCCGCGCCGTTCACGGTGGCAGCCAACGAAGGAGACGGGCTGGAGCCCAGCGGCGTAGCCGTGTACGGATCCGCGTACAATACCGGCGTGCAGTCCGTCGCGCCTGTGAAACCGGCCGTGGCGCCGGTCGTAAAAGTCGCGTTAGCGATGGCCGACGAGCTTCCGGCCGAACTCTTGAAGAAAGTCGCGCTCAACCAGGGGGATTTCGGCGAGAGCATCAGGCGCTGCGTGGCCGACGGGGTAACGACGACGTCCAAAGTCTTGCTCGTGGGCGCCCCGAGGTTGCCGACCCCGTCTTCGGCGGCCAAGTTGTCGACAGTGTAGGTGCCAGTCACCGGGAACATGATCTTTTCCGTGACGCAATCGCCGGTCGCGTCCTGAAGATTCGGAGCCAAGGTGATGCCGCTGATGCTGGCCGTGCAACGGCAAATGTTCGAGGAGTCGTTGCTCGGGATGATGCGCAGGCTGCGCCTCTCACCGTAGGCGACGGTCAGCGTGCTTATGCCGCTGTTCCATCCCTCCCCTTCCACGGACAGGACCGACGGACCGGTCGCCTCATAAAGCTTGGTGGAAAAAGCCACGTTGTTCTCGCCGACCTCACCGGTGCCGGAGCGGGCCGCCGCGATGCTGATCGGATAGGTCCGCGGCGTCGGGACAGGAGTAGTTGCCCCGGGAATCGAGCAGGTGACGGTGACGTCGAAACCGCTGATGGTCTGATCCGGTTCGTTGCTATAAACCTGCAAAATCTGATTGCTGACGGCGCCCAGCGAAAACATGCCGGCGTTCGTGCCGCTCAGCGCGCATAGGGTCGCGCTGGCGTAAGGATAATAGGCCGTCGAAACGGTGTTATCGCCGATAAGAATGGTCACCGAATCGTAGGTTCCGGAACCGCGGATTTCGACCACGTCATTGCTACCGACGTGCGTTGCCGCATAAGAACGGGCGTCCATCGTCACGCTGATGGCCTGGAAACCGGTCGAAGGATTCCATTGGGGAAACGGCATGCACGAGGTGGCGTTCGACCAGGCCTTCGTGCAGGAACCGAGGTTGTAACATCGGGAGTCGGTGCAGTCCATGAGCCCGCTGCCGTCGTTGTCCTTGCTGTCGCCGCAGAGACCCGCGGAATTTTCCCAAGGACAATACGCCGCGCAATTTGGGTCGGCGCAATCAGTCAGGCCGTTGGCGTCATTGTCAAAGCCGTCATGGCACGTCGCGTCCGTGCCCTCCGTCGCGGCGCAATAGGTCGGACTGGAGAACGGAAACGATGCCGAACCGAGCGTGCCGAAACGCTTATATCCGTTGGTCCCCAAATAACAAGTCGGATCCTTGCAATCGGTCTTCGTGTCCAAATTATTGTCCTTGCCGTCGGTACAAGCGGCGTAATTGATGTCCTCGCGCGCCGGGCACGGACCGCAGTTGCCGAACACCTGAAAGCAGGACGTGTCCTGGCAGTCCATCTTGCCGTCCCCGTTGTCGTCGAAAGTGTTGGCGCAATACTGGTATTTGTTCGTGACGTCGAATTCCAGGCCGCGGCAGATTTTTGAGGGATCGTCCGGACTGATGACGCCCGTGCACAACGGATCGGCGCAATCAACCAACCCGTTCATGTCGTTGTCGACGCCGTCGAAGCAAGCGCGATCGTCGGCCACGGTCGTGTGGGAGGCCACGTCGTAGCGGCTCCTTTCGGTGGCCGGACAATTCGCCGCTCCTTTGCAGTCGTAATCCAAACAGTCGGCGCCGGTAAGCGGATTGGCGTCAACGATGCCGTTTTGCGGTGTCTGGCCCGCGACACCGTCGTTGACCGAGCTGACGTCGGTGTCGTTGTCGACCCCGTCGTTACAGCTGCTCTCCATGGCGAGGACGGGCAGCGCTGACAACAAGACTGCGGCTAGGCATGAGCCGCAGACCGTCAATAATTTTTTCCGCGACGGCGGCGTCATGGCGTTTTGTAAATCGTATTATTCGACTGGCAGCAATACTCGCCGGACTGCGTCCCCGGGGAATAACAGTCGTCGGTCGCGCTGGCGTTGAAGGCCGCCGCGGAACTGCAGTCGCAATCGAAGTAGCCGTCGTTGGGGCTGCGGTAAGAACAGGTGCCGTCAACGACGTAAGTATAGGTGGCTTGGCCGGCGGCCGGCGGTTGATTGCCGCAGCAGAGCCCGGGCGGCGTGTAAACGACGTTGTTGCAGTTGGGCAAGGCGGTGGACGGCAGAGACCGATTGCAGTAATCAGGGCTGAAAATGACGCCGTGACAATAACGATCTCCGGGATTCGAAATGCAATCGCCCTGCACCGGCCAACCGCGTCTCATGGCCAGGGCGAAGGCCACGTCGCCAGCCGCGTCGCAGCGCGTCGAGGGGCCGAAAAAGTTTCCGGGAGGAGATCCCTCATAGCAGCCCTTGGCTGCCAATTCGTCATCCTCGATCCAGCTGTTGGAGTGCACGAAAACAATCTGAGCCGGAGCGATGGTGTCCAAGACCCGGCGGCACTGGCTGGCCCCGCCGGAAAGATGGACTTTTTCGCAGATATGACCGACGCCGAAATTGGTGACGCACTCGGCGTCGGTATTGCAGGAGAACCCGACCTTGGCCGGCCCGGCGATGCGGCACGAAGTCAAACTCCAAGGCACGAACATCCTCCCCACGACCGGCCGCGCCACGCTTCTGATATCGTCGGTGACCTTAACCGTGTAGGTGACGCTGTCGCTCCCCAGCGCCGGTGCCGTCAATATCTTGGCCGCATGGGCAATCGACGAATCCGACTTGGTCATTTCGCACTCCAGCAAGCTGCCTGTGGACGCGGAAAAGCTCCGCATGGTGAAGGTCATGACGGACCGGTGGGTGCCGGGCGCGGCGGTCGGCGGTTCATAGACGCCGCGCGGACGTAAGGCGGCGCCCATCTGTGCCGGTTTCCAGGTCGTCATAATCATGCATTGCGGGCAAGAATTGTAGGAAAGGTTGGCGAACTCGATCCAGCCAATGCCCGTGCCGTCATTATTGCCGTTCCAGGCCCAGTGACTGCTCGGCTCCGGATTGTCCGGATCGCTGAACAAACCGTCAATCACGTTGAGCGAGACGTAATAACTGGAGCTGGTCACGCAGTCGTTGGCATTGATGTTGGCGCAATTCAGGGAAATCCAGCCGCTGGTTCCAAGGTTGACCACCTTGGCCCAACCCCATACTTGGTCGCTTCTCCCGTTATAGGATCTCCTGAACTGGGCATAGGGAGCTACGCCCTCGGGCGTGAGCGGCGAGGCGCCGCAAGTCGTGCCGAAACATATCCAGCCGATGCGTTCCGACCAGGCCCAGCCGGATAGGTCGCCTTTCGTCGGATCACCGGGCACGTCGTCGATGTTCAAACCGTAGTCGATGCCGCCCGGACTGCACGTCCCCAAATCTAAGCAGTTGGAGGAAATCCAACCGGCCGTGCCGGACCAAATCCAGCCGCGGACATTATCGGTAGAGCTCGCTTGAGCGGCGGGAACGGAGAAAAACAATAAAGCCGCAGCCGCAAAAAACGGCGCGATCAGCAGGAACTTATGATTCCGATTTCCTCCGCGCATATCTGTTTACATTATACACTAAAAAGCGGATAAGGCTGTGAATAAGCCTGACCGAAGATGAGAGGTGCGGGGATGCGGAGACGCGAAGCAACCACGCGGTATAGCGACGTGTCTCCCCCACTTCGCCACCCCCATCTTTAGCCAAAAAAGTGGGCGCATGGCCCACTTATTTTCTGTCGCCGACGGTCATTTAGCCCCCACGTGCCGATCGATGGCCTCGTTCACCAGCCGGTCGGCTTCCTTATTACGTTCCCGAGGCACATGCGTGAACCTAGTCCGGCGAAAACCGGTCATGTGGTTCCAGACTTTGACGAACAAGGCGGCCAGATCCGCGTCCTTCACGCGATATTGACGATTCAACTGACGGACGACCAGTTCCGAATCCAGGAAAAAATCGACTTCGTCGGCCCCGAGCTGCTTGGCGTGTTCGAGCGCGTCCACCACCGCCGTGTATTCGGCCTGATTATTGGTCGCCTCACCGATGAACCGGCTGTGCTCCATGACGACCCGTCCGCTTTCGTCCGTGATGTAGACGCCGATGCCCGCCGGGCCCGGATTGCCGCGCGAGCCGCCGTCAGTATAAATTACGAGTTTGGACATAAGGTAGATGTGACTGGCTTCAAGTTCGCCGTGATTTCATGCCGCCGATTCGCGGGCCCGTGCCCCCGAAAGCTCACTGGTCTTTTCCGCCGCGGCCGGCCGTATATCTACTGCTTTCAATTGAATCGACTTGTGGCCGTTCCAGACGTTGATGCCGACCTCCACCACCGCGTCCATGAACGTTCCGGGTAACATCGGCCGGGCCGCGTCACGCATGTTGAAGGCGATGATTTTTGATTCCTTAGGCAGGTCGCCGCGCACGACGATGCGGGCGTGTCGGCCGTCCTTGCCGACCGGCTCCACTGCCGACACGAGCAAACCCCCGAGGAGGAAACGCGGCCGCGAATTGCCTTCGCCGTGCGGTTCGAATTTAGTCAACCAGTCGACGAGGTCCCAAGTCACCTGACTGAGCCGCAGGCTGGCGTCAATCGTCAGCACTGGCCGCAGGTCCTGGCCGCGAAGCTCCCGGGCGGCGTATTTCTCCACTATATCGCAAAATTCGCGGAAATTCCCGTCACCTTCGATGGTCAGGCCGCAGGCCTGCGGGTGGCCGCCGTAGCGCGCCAGCGTTTTTTTCGCCGCCTCCATGGCCGTCACCAGATTAAAACCCGGGATGCCGCGACCCGAGCCGACGTAGCGGTCCTCTTCCTTACCGAAGACGATGGCCGGGCAGCCCAACTCGGAGACCAGCTTGCCGGCGACCAGACCGACGATGCCGGCCGACCAACCGTCACCCGCGACGATGCGGATGCTCTTGCCCGCCGCCTCGCCGGCCATGATCAAGCGGGCTTCACGCATCACTTCCTCGGTGTACCGCTGGCGATCGACATTCAAGCGGTTCAATCTTTCCGCCAACGAAGACGCCTCTTCCGGCGTCGCGGCCATCAGCGTCTCGTAAGCCAGACGGGCGTGATCCATGCGCGAAGCCGCGTTAATCCGCGGGCCGATGGCGTAACCGACGGAAACGGTGTCCATGGCGCCGAACTTCAGTCCGGCCGCCTCGATCAGCTTGCGCAAACCGATGCGGCGCGTCTTGTTCAGGACGACCAATCCGTAACGTTCCAGCGTGCGATTCTCGCCGATGAGCGGCATGAAGTCCGTGACCGTGGCAATGGCCACGAGATCCAGGAGCCACTTGTCGAAGCCGGGTTCGAAGGCGGCACCGTGCCTTTCGGCGTAGGCGACCAGACCGCAAGCAAACTTGAAGGCCACGCCGACGGCGGCCAGATATTTATAGGGGTAGGTCTCTCCCGGAACTAACGGATGGATCAGGATCGCTTCGGGCAGTTTTTCCGGAACCTGATGGTGGTCGACCACGATGGTCTCTATCCCCTTCTCCCGGGCGGCGGCGATTTCCGCCGCGTTGCTGATGCCGCAATCGACGGTAACTAGGAGTTCGGCACCCTCCGTGGCGATGGTCTCGATGGCTTCCGGGCGCAAGCCGTAGCCCTCCTTCTCCCGGTGCGGGATGTAACTGCGGATGAGCGCGGGATCGCCCCCGAGCTTGGTCGCCAAAGACCGAAACGTCGTTATGAGCAGCACGGAGCCGGTGACGCCGTCGGCGTCATAATCGCCGTAAACGACGACGCGCTCGCGGCGCGTGAGCGCCAGCCAGACGCGCTCGCAGGCCTTTTCCATTTCACGGAACAAAAAAGGGTCGTGCAGATCCTGACCGTAATCCGGCAACAGGAACTCGTCGACGTCTTCTTGGGTCGATAAATTACGGTTCCAGAGCAACTGGACCGCGACCGGGTGCAATTCCGGAAAACGCTGCCGCATCTCCTCCGAAGGAGGCTCGGCCAACAGCCAACGGCGTTCCATTTTTCGAAAGCATAAAGGTTAAAGCGTAAAGGTTAAGATTCTTAACCTTTACCCCCTACCCTATACGCGACGAACGCTATCTTTTTCCCAAGTAAGGCGCGACGGTGCCGATGATCATGGCGAGGGCCGAGAATGCCGTGATGGCGATCCAGACGGCCTGACGCACCTGGCGGCGGCGAAGACGCACTTTTCCAAACTTTGGCATACGAAATAAAAAAAGTGGCGGAGTGGCGGAGTGGCGGAGTGGCGGAGTGACTTTTTTTCTTCGTCACCGCGACACTGCGTCACTCCGTCACTTAATTTTCAATCCCTTTTAAGCACCGAAAGGAACGCCTCGGGAGGAATTTCAACCTTGCCCGATCTCATCATGCGCTTTTTTCCTTTCTTTTGTTTGTTGAGAAGTTTTTGCTTGCGCGTCCAGTCGCCGCCGGAGAGGTAACCGGTGACGTCCTTGCGGTACGGCGCCACGCGCTCGGAGGCGACGATCTTGCCGCCGATCGCGCCCTGAATCTTGATCTCGAACTGCTGACGCGGCAGGGTCTCCTTGAGCGACTCGCAGATCTTGCGCGCCACCCGCTGAGCGGTGTCCCGATAAGTGATGGTGGCGAACGCCTCCACTGGCTCCTCGGCGACCAAGATATCCAACCGAATGACGTCGGCCTCGCGATAATCAAGGAACTCGTAATTCAGCGAAGCGTAGCCGGAAGAGACCCCCTTGAGCTTATCATAAAAGTCCACAAGAATCGACGAGAGCGGCATTTCGTAATGGAGGTAGACGCGACCGGACGTACCCGCATCGGCGGTCAGATATTCGGTATTCTTGTAGATTCCGCGCTTATCCTGGACCAAAGCCATGATGTTGCCCAAGTATTCCCGCGGGGCAATGATGTCGCACCGCACCCATGGCTCCTCGATGTGCCTGATGCGACTCGCATCAGGCAAATCCATTGGGCTCTTGGCGATGATCATCTGTTCGTCGGTCTTGTAGACGCGATAGGCCACCGAGGGCACGGTGACGATGACGTCCATGTCGTACTCGCGCCACAGCCTTTCCTGGACGATTTCCAGGTGCAGGAGGCCCAACATGCCGCAGCGGAAGCCGAAACCCAGCGCGGTGGAATGTTCCGGCTCGAAGGTGAGCGCGGAGTCGGAGAGCTTCAACTTGTACATCGCGTCGCGCAAACGGTCGAAATCATCGCCTTCCTTCGGGAAGATACCGGCGAAGACCATGGGCATGATTTCCTTGTAGCCGGCCAACGGCGTGACGCCCAACTCGGCGGCATCCGGCACGGTCAACGTGTCGCCGACGCGGCAACCCATGATGTCCTTGAGGCCGGAACAGACATAGCCGATGTCGCCGGCAATGAGCGATGCGCCCGGCTTGAATTTGGGCGTGAAATAACCGAGCTCCAAGGCCTCGCCGGTCATGCCCGTAGCCATGAACTTGGTCTTGCCGTCCTTCTTCAATTCGCCGTCTATCACGCGGACGAAAGCTACGACGCCCTTGTAGGTTTCATACATGGAATCGAATACAAGCGCGCGCAGGGGTTTTTTCGGATCGCCCTGCGGCGGCGGCACCTTGACCGCCACGGTTTCGAGGATGTCGACCACGCCGGCGCCAGTCTTACCGGATGCGAAGATGACCTCCTCGGGCTTGCAGCCGACGAGATGGCAGAGTTCCGCGCGGGCCTTTTCCGGCTCGGCGTTCGGCAAGTCGATCTTGTTGACCACCGGGATGATGGTCAGGTCTTGCTCCAGCGCCAGATACAGGTTGCCGATGGTCTGAGCCTGTACGCCCTGCGACGCGTCGACGAGCAGGATGGCCCCTTCCACGGCGGCGAGCGACCGCGAAACTTCATAAGTGAAGTCCACGTGGCCGGGCGTGTCGATGAGGTTGAAGACGAATTCATCCCCGGACTTCGTCTTGTAGTTCATGCGCACCGGCTGGAGTTTGATGGTGATGCCGCGCTCGCGTTCCAGATCCATCTGGTCGAGCAGTTGGGCGCGCATCTCGCGCTTCGGGACGGTGCCGGTGATTTCTAAAAGCCGGTCGGCCAGAGTCGACTTGCCGTGATCGATATGCGCGATGATGCAGAAATTACGGACGTGGCGCATAGGATCATTCGGCGGTTATGTCCTGCGCTTCTTGGACGATTTCCGAAGCCGGCACCGGCTGGGCCTTGCGCGCGTACATGCTGATGACCCGCCGGGCATCCTCGCTGCCCATGAGCACGGCCGCGCCGACGTAGACGGCCAGACCCAAGACTCCGGCGACGGCGCCTTGCGTGAAGATACCGATGAAGGTCTGCATGTTGACGACGTTACCCAGGGTCAATTTGGCGGCCTGGACCGTGATGGCCATGAGCGCGCCTGCGCCGGACATCATGAGGAGAGGCTTCATGATCTTCGCCTCGCCCAGATTGCCGACGCGACGGCGCAGCAACACCCACAAGACGGCCAAGTTCAGAATGCAGCCGGCGGAAAAAGCCAGAGCCAAGCCGGGCGTCCCCATGCCGCGCGACACCAAATACCAGGCCAACGCGCGCTCGCTGATCACCGCGACGACGCCGGCATAAAGCGGCGTCCGGACGTCATGGTAGGCGAAGAACGCGCGGGTCACGAGCGGCAGAAGCGCTTGCGCGAAGAGGCTCAGGGTGAAGAAAGCCAGCGCGTCGGCCGTGTCGATGGTGTCACGCCAGTCGAAGTGGCCGGTGCCGAGGATGACGCGGACGATCTGGGCGCGCAGGAGCAGGAAACCGATGGTCGCGGGCACGATCAGGAACAGCACCGAGCGCACGGTCTTGGCGTAGGACTCGATGAAGTCATCGTTCTTGCCGCGGGCGGCGTATTCGGAAATCAGCGGAAAAGCGGCTACGGCGAACGAGACGCCGATGATGCCGATGGGAAAGCTCTGCAAGTTGTTAGCCAGGTTGAAGACCGCGATGCCGCCGGCGCCGACGGTCGAGGCGACGCCCGTTAAAATGGCCAGATTGACTTGAGATACGGCCAAGCCCGCAGTGCGCGGAATCATCAGGCGCCAAACTTGACGCAGGCCGTCATGCTTCAAGTTCCACGACGGCCGAAAGCGGAAGCCCAGGGAACGGCAAGCGAAGAATTGCACGGCCATGTGCAGCGCGGCGCCGATGACCACGCCCCAGGCGACGCCGGCGACGCCGAACTTCGGCGCGAAGGCCAGGATGCCGACGATGATGCCGACGTTGTAGAGCACCGGAGCGAGCGCATAAATCAGGAAGCGGCGGCGCGTCTGCAGGATGCCGCCGAGCACGCCGGAAAGTCCCAGGAGCACGGGCGACAGGAACATGATGCGGGTGAGCGCCACGGTCAGCTCCAGTTCGTGGCCGGAAAATCCGGGCGTCAGGAGCGGAACGAACCCCGGCGCCGCGATGATGCCGATGATGGCGGCTACCGACAGGGCGACGCCCAAGACGGTGAACAGGAGCGACGCCAGCGTGTTGGCCGCTTCGCCGAGCTCTTCTTCCTTCGAATCTTCGGCCAAATATTTGGTGAAGACCGGGATGAACCCGGCCGTGATGGCGCCGAGCACGAACAAGTTGTAGATAAGGTCGGGCAAACGAAAGGCAGCATAGTAGGCGTCCAATTCCGCGCCCGCTCCGAACGTGCCGGAAAGCATCCGGTCGCGCAGAATGCCCACGAACCGGCTTAACAGCGAAGCCGCGGCCAAGAGCATGGCCGCCGAAGTGATCGTCTTGGATTTGACGTTAATAAATTTGCTAACCATCACGATAAACCAAAAAATAACCGCAATATCGGCCGAATCGGATGAAGCATAGGGCTAAAATCCGTTCCTGGCAAGACGTGATGACAAAGACAAAAAACCCGCGCCGTTGAGGCGCGGGTTGGCGATTATTGAGCTTATTTTTTACCCCTGATCGCTCCCTCGGTTTCCTTCGCGATCATCAGCTCTTCGTTGGTGGGAACGACCATGACCTTCGGTTTGCCGGGCAGCTTCACGAGGCCCATGATGCGGTCGCGCAGGAACTGATTACGCTCCCCCACTCCGGCCGTAAAGATGACCGCGTCGACGCCGCCCATGATGGCCGAGAACTGGCCGATGTACCGCGCGACGTCGTAACAGAAGACATCGACGGCCAACCGGCACCATTTGCGCTCGTCCTCGTCCTTCGGCTCGACGGCCGCGATGCCGGGCACGCGCCAGCCGGTGCGTCCGAGCACGTCGCGCATGTCCTTGAAGCCGGTGAGGCCGAGCATGCCGGACTTCTTATTGAGGATGTCGTCGACTTCGCGTTCGGTCAGGCCAAGTTCGCGGATGAGGTACAGCGGGATGGCCGGATCGATGTCGCCGCACCGCGTAGACATGGTCAGGCCCTCGAGCGGCGTGAACCCCATGGTCGTATCCACGGCCTTGCCGTTCTTGACGGCCGTGACCGACGCGCCGGAACCGATGTGGCAGGAAACCAGCCGCAACTTGCCGAGCGGCTTCTTCAGCATCCTGGCCGCCTCCCGCGTCACGTAAGCGTGGGAAATGCCGTGAAAGCCATACTTGCGGATCTTGTTCTTCTCGTAGAATTCGCGCGGCAAAGAATAGAGATAGGCGGCGGGAGGTAACGTGCGGTAAAAGGCGGTGTCGAAGACCGCGACGTTGGTCGCCTTCGGAATCAGCTCCAGGCAGGAGGAAATGCCGGCCAGATTGGGCGGATTGTGCAGCGGCGCCAATTGGTTGTAGGCCTCCAGGCGCTTGAAATTCTCCTCGGTGATGACCGTCGGCGCGACGAATTCCTCGCCACCGTGGACCACGCGGTGGCCGACCGCCCTGATGTCATTCACGACGACGCCCTCATCTTTCAGCGCGGCGAACGCTTCCTTGAGGGCGGCCCGATGGTCCGGTACGGACGCGAGATCGCGCTTTTTCTTCTCACCAGCGCCGACGCGGTATTCCAAAAACGGGTCGTCGAGGCCGACGCGCTCCACCAAGCCGCCGGCCATCTCTTCGAGCTTCGGACTATAGAGGCGGAATTTCAGGCTCGAACTGCCGGAATTGATGACGAGAATCATATTGATGACGGATACCGGCTGATTAAAGCAACCAGGTGGAATCGGTCCAGATGACCTTGCCGGCGCGCTCAACGCGGACGACGCGTCCCATGGCGCCGAAGGCCGGCAGGGAGCAGGCGTTGCCTTCATCCGTGTCCAGATGGATGTTCATGCGGAAGGTCGGGTGCACGCGGACGATGAAATTATTGAAGACCGCGCCCTGCGGTCCGGGGATGATGACCGAGAGGATGTCGCCCTTCTCCAGCCCGCGTTCCGCGGCCTCGGTGTCACGGATGTGCAGGTGCCGCTGAGGGTCGATGACGCCCTGTTTCAGTTCGACACGACCCTTCGGTCCGACAAGCGTGCAGCCAGGCGTGCCGTCCAGGTGGCCGGATTCGCGCAGCGGCACGTCAATGCCCATCTTGAAACCGTCGCTGAAGGCGAACTCCACCTGCGTCTGCGGCCGGCACGGCCCCAGGACGCGGCAGTCGCACTGCCCCTTCGGGCCGATGACCGTGACTTTCTCCTCCGCGGCCCACTGTCCGGTCTGCGACAGATTCTTCTTGATCTTCATCTGGTAACCGGGGCCGAAAAGCACGTCTTGGTCGGCCTGCGCCAGATGGACGTGGCGGGCCGAGACTTCAATCGGCAGTTCGATGTTTTCTTGGACTGGCATAGTGGGTATAGGTATAAAAAATCACGGATATATTATACCATTTTTGCCGCAAAAAATCCGGCCGGTCAGGACGTCCGATTCTTTTCCGCGACTGCAGCCAGGCTGATCACGCGCCCGCCGCCGGGTGCTTGTCCGCCGATTTGGATTTCTTCTTGGTCCCGGTGTGACCGAACGAATACTTGAACAGGTCAGTCTTGGGCGCACCGCGCACCTGCATGTATAACTCGCAGAGCAGGAATTTCACCATGATGTTGGCGCGGCCGTCGCGGTCCATGCGCCGCACCGAGACCGGGATGCGGTAGGTCTTGAGGACGCCGAACTTGGCGATTTTGGCGGCCCGGTGCGCGTAGTCGTGGTCCTCGGCCAGCTTGATCTCCTCGTTGAAGCCGCGCAGCTTGTCGTGCACGGACTTTCGGGCGAAGATGCAGAAACCCGGAGCGTGCGGCAAGGTCGCGGCCGTCACCCGCATGAAATAATTGAAGACCTCGTGGAATACCTTGTCGATCTTCTTGTCGGACATGGGATCGGCCTCGCAGGTGGCCACGCCCAATTTGCGCTTCTCGAATTCCGCGACCGTGCCTTGAAGGAACCACGGGTCCGGCAAGACGACATCGGCATCCAGGAAAAGCAGTATCTCGCCCTTGGCGACGTCGGCCCCGCGATTACGGCCGGTCGCCGGCATCCCGCCATCGACCACCCGGGCGCCGTGCTGCGCGGCGATTTCCCGCGTCCGGTCCTTGGATTGCGCGTCGGCGACGATGACTTCGTAGTCCTTGTAGGACTGCGCCTCGATCGACCGCAGCAGGAACTCGATGTAATTTTCCTCGTTGTAAGTCGGGATGATGATGGAGAGCATAGCTGAATGAAGATATCACAAAATATCAATCTCCGCTACGGGAAAAGACGCTGTACCTGGCCGCCGGTCGGGCCGCAACGCAGGTGATAAAGGGCGACGCCGCAAGCCACGGAGACA
>Ga0315291_10007619_pt1 | contig 13362 bp, 16 predicted proteins | sample YL17G12_20_MG_FD_203070 | JGI IMG/M metagenome (GOLD analysis project Ga0315291, IMG submission 203070) | Sediment microbial communities from Yellowstone Lake, YNP, Wyoming, USA - YL17G12_20 | ecosystem: Environmental > Aquatic > Freshwater > Lake > Sediment | place: USA: Wyoming | collected... | reverse complement strand
CATGCGGGTGGAAACGCCTCTGGTCAAGCCCGACTGCAAGCTCATAGAGCTGCCGCTCGGTGCCCCCCAGCTCCATGCTGACGGTTACGTAGAGCACCCTCACAGGGATCATCACAGGAACTCGTCGCCCCCCCCACGACACCTCCCCCACCAGGCGAATCAGCTACTGATTTTTCCCCTCCGGCATTTCCGCCTCGTCTATGAGCATAATGGGGATATCGTTCCGTATCGGGTACCGGCGCCCGCACCTCGTGCAGACGATTCGATCACCCTCCCGCCGCACATCTGCCTTACATGCCGGGCACGCGAGTATATCCAGCAGTTCTTTGTCAATCATACGGGGCACGCTCCTTTCTCGTCTCATCCGCTACCGTCACGGCCCTTTTGTATCCCACCGCGCACCAGTAGGGCATGGAATCACTGAATCTGATGCGCGCCAATCCCGCGTCCTCCATCATCTTTCTGATGTGCGGCGCGGTGAACCGCTTTTCCACCCTCGTGCCAAACCGATCCAGGGCGTCGGTTCTCATGGTGTAGAAGCTCCGCCGCCGATACGCCGACAGCGGGAAGGCGTCCACATCCACGCCGCACCACTCGAGGAGCAACGAGGTCCTGGCCAACGGGTAATACACAAGGAGCGCGATCGGTTGCGTGATGCAATACCGCAACGCGAACGGCAGCAGCGACACACACCGGCGCAGCACGTCGGTGACGCGCCACAGCGAGCGAAACCAGCCGGGCCTGTTGTCAAAAGCGTAATACATATACACAAGAAAAGGTGCGCCGGGCTTCAATTTTTTGACACATGCCCTCATCCCCCCGGCGGCGTCAGGGATGTGGTGTATGACACCCAGTGAATACCCGAAATCCAGTGAATTATCTTCAAACGGCAATGACTCAAAAGAAGACTGGATAAAAGAGCAATTGTCATGGGCCGCGAGATTTCGCCTCGCCACTTCCAGCGCCGTGGCGCTCGCGTCGACGCAGTATAATCTCCCCACGCGGGGAGCCACGAGCTTCGCCCACCGCCCGCTCCCGCACCCCATGTCAAATCCCGCCGCATGGTCGCCCACTGCCTCCCAGGGGAATATCTTGAAATAGCTGCTGAACTGCGCCCGGAGCTCCCCGTGGCTCAGGTGTGATTGATCAAACTCGGCCCACTCCTCCCCAAACCCTTCCACTGTTTTCTGATCGTAGTTCACACTCATGGCGTCAGTGCGGGCGTCTCTGCCTCCGGGGGACGTGCTATAGAAGATTCTCCTCGGCGAAGCTGAAATAACCATCCCCGCCGACCACCACGTGGTCAAGGATGCGGATGTCCATGGTGCGGCAGGCCTCGGCAATCGAATTCGTAATAGTTTTATCCTCTGCCGAAGGTTCCGGATGGCCGCTCGGATGATTGTGGACCAGGATCATCCCTGCCGCATGGTGCGCGAGGGCCGATTCAACAATCTTCCTCGGATACACCACGGCACGGTCGAGGGTGCCCTCGTGAATGGTCTCGTAGTCGATGAGCTCATTCTTGACATTGAGGAAAATGACCATGAAATCCTCGTGCGGGAGGGCGGCGAGCTTCATCCTGGCGAAATCCACGACAGCGCGCGGAGAGGAGAGCAGATTGCGGCCCCTCATCTTCTCGGCCATGTACTCGGTGCAGAGCTCTTTGATCAGGGGGATGAGCAATGCCGATCGCGGCCCGATCCCCTGTACTGATTCGAGCTCGCGCGGGCTCGCGTCAATGACGCCTGAGAGACTGCCGAATCGCGCAATGAGATTCTTGGCGAGCGGCTTGACGTCTTTCCGCGAGATCACGTAGGTGAGGAGCAGCTCGAGCGATTCGTAGTCGTGCATCGCCTCCGCGCCGCTCTTCTCGAACCGTTTCCGCAGCCTCTTCCGGTGCTGGAGATAGTGAGGTTTTTCTGGAAAAGGGGACAGGCTACTTTTTCTGTTGAGTCTATGCATCGATGGTGTCTTTCATCTGTGTGAGCGCGTGCGACCCTTTTTTCCTTTTTGAGCTTTGTTTGAGGTGAAAAAGTAGCCTGTCCCCTTTTTTTGGATATACTCCCCCACCGCCTCCCTCCAGTGCCGCAGCGGGGCGCCCACCAGCCCGGCGTATCGCGAGCCGTCGAGCGCCGAGAATCGCGGACGCGGGGCGGGGCGCGAGAGGCGTTCGCTCGTAATCTCATTTACCCTCACGCCGGCGATCCCCGCGAGCTCGAGAATCGCGCGGGCGTACTCACACCAGGAACAGATGCCGCTGTTCGTCACATTGACGATGCCGCGGCAATCCGTCGCGAGCAGCGCGCCGATTGCCGCCGCGAGATCACGGGCATAGGTCGGGCAGCCGTACTGGTCGCCCACCACCTCCAGCACGCTCCGCGCGGACGCCGCCTTCAGTATGGTGTCAACAAAGTTCTTCCCATGCCTGCCGAAAAGCCACGAGGTTCTGACGATGAGAGAATCGCTGAGGGTCCCCTCGACCGCCTCTTCTCCGGCCAGCTTGGACTTGCCATAGACGCCCTGAGGGTTCGGTCTGTCGGATTCACGGTACGGCTCGCTCGTGATTCCGTCGAAGACATAGTCCGTGCTGATCTGAATCATCCGGGATCCGCTCGAGCCGCACGCGGCGGCGACGTGCGCCGCGCCACGCGCGTTGACGGCGAAGGCCCCCTCGGAATCGCTCTCGCACCCATCCACGTCCGTGCGTGCCGCCGCGTTGACCACGGCATGCGGACTGAGCGCCCCGATATACGCCGCCGTTCGCTCCTTGTCAGCGATATCAACCTCGCCGATATCAACGCCCGTGAGCTCCCATCGGGGAGAGAGGATATCCATCAGCTCGTGCCCGAGCATCCCCGCGGCTCCGATCACCAGCACTCTCTCCCGTATGGGCATTGTTCAATCCTGCAGGCACACTCTTGATCCGAACCGGCGAATCGGCGAACCGGCGAAAAAATATGTCAATCATTGAACTGCGTGTGCTATTGCGCCGTCTCGCCGATTCGCCCTGTCGCCGTTTCGAGGGCTACGCCCGCTCCCGCTCCACGTACTGCTTCCGATAATACTCCCAGTACTCGCCGCTCTTCAGCTTCTCCCACCACCACTCGTTGCGCACATACCAGTCAATCGTTTCCCTCATCGCCGCATGAAAATCTTCCCGGGGCCGCCAGCCGAGCCTCTTTAGTTTGTCGCAGTTCAACGAGTAGCGGCGGTCATGCCCCTGCCTGTCCTTGACGCGCGTGATGAGCGTGCGCGGCTTCTTGAGATAGTCGAGAATGAAGTGGGTCAGCTCGATATTGGGCACCTCGTTCCCTCCGCCGACGTTGTACACCTCGCCGTCCGCCCCATGCTCAATGAGGAAATCAACCGCCCTGCAGTGATCATCCACAAACAGCCAGTCGCGCACATTCATCCCATCTCCATAGAGGGGGAGCGGGATGCCCCGCAGGGCGTTGGTGACGAAGAGCGGGATCACCTTTTCGGGATACTGGTAGGGGCCGAAGTTATTGGACGCCCTCGAGATGACCACGGGGAGGCGATAGGTCGCCCAGTAGGAATAGGCGAGCCGGTCTGCGCCGGCCTTGCTCGCGGCGTAGGGGTTTCGGGGCATGAGGGGATCGGTTTCACTGAACGAGCCCTTTTCAATGCTCCCGTAGACCTCGTCGGTGGAGATCTGTATGAACTTTTTGATCCCGTGCGCGCGTGCGCTCTCGAGGAGGACGAACGCCCCGTAGACATCGGTGCGGATGAAGTCCCCCGCATGGCCGATGGCACGGTCAACGTGCGTCTCCGCAGCGAAGTTGACGATCGCCTCGATCCCGTCCTTTACGATGCGCTCCACGAGGGGCGCGTCGGCGATATCTCCCTTGATAAACAGGTGGCGCGCGTCGGATTCCACATCTTTCAGATTGTCCAGGTTTCCCGCATAGGTGAGCTTATCGAGGTTCACTACCGCGCAGTCCCTGTGTCTCCCCAGATAGTACCGTATGAAGTTCGAACCGATAAAACCAGCTCCACCTGTTACCAACACCTTCATGAGCTCACCATTCCCTTTATTACAATGTTGAGTGTTGATGGTTCAGGGTTGAGCGTACCCTCGTTTCATTCTCTCACACTCAACCATCAACTCATATCCATCTTATTAGCGCCATTCTCATACACCAGCATGTTGACCTTCAGCAACCGATCGATTGAAGCCCCCGCGTCAGCCCACCATCCCTTCAGTATGTCATAGGTCATCGTGCCCCTCTCGATATAGGCGTTGTTCACATCGGTGATCTCGAGCTCGCCGCGGTCAGAGGGTGTGACGGTCTTTATAATATCGAACACCTTGCGATCATACAGGTAGATGCCGATGACGGCATAGTTGCTGACAGGGGTTTTCGGTTTCTCTATGATATGGACAATCTTGTCTCCCCTGACCTCCGCGACGCCGTAATCCTGCGGGTTGTCGACTTCCTTCAGAAGGATCTTCGCTCCCTCAGGCTGACGCTTGAAATCATTCACCGCCGTGAGGATGTTACCCTCGATGATGTTATCACCAAGCATGACCACGAGCTTTTCACCCTCCGCAAAGTGCTCGGCCATGGAGAGCGCCTCCGCGATGCCCCCCTCCCGCTCCTGGTACGCATACTGCAGTTCTTTGAGTCCGAACTCCCTCCCGCTCCCGAGAAGCCGGAGAAAATCCCCTGCGTTATTTCCTCCCGTCACGATGAGGATATCGTCGATTCCCGCGTTGACCAGCGTCTGGAGAGGATAATAAATCATTGGCTTATCGTAGATGGGGAGAAGGTGTTTGTTGGTGATTTTGGTGAGCGGTGAGAGCCTCGTCCCCAGCCCCCCCGCAAGTATGACGCCTTTCATATTTCCTCCCTCCCCGAATCGGCGAATGGGCGAAACGGAGAAACGGCGATTATGCGCCGTGTCGCCGATTCGCTGGCTCTCCCATTCTCCGTTTCAACGTTCTTTGATGCCCCACTCATAGGGAATGTCATTCTTGTGTGGGGGAATCCGGTATTCATCGGGCTCGCTCCTGTCGTAGCACCTCGTGGGCAGATTGACAAGGAGACAGGGTTCACTCCCCACTGTTTTATAACCGTGCATGACGAGTTCGGGGATACGGATGAGAATCCTGTTATGCTCCCCGACGAGAAACTCGTTCACCTCACCGCGGGTGGGAGAACCCTCGCGCCCGTCATAGGCCACGATCTTGGCCATCCCCTTGATCACCGTGATGAAGTCAACCTGCTCCTTGTGATAATGCCACGCCCGCACCACGCCAGGATAATTCAGCGATACGTAGAGCTGGCCGAACCCCTCGAAGAATTTTTCATCGCTGCGCAGGATCTCCTGCAGGTACCCCCGCTCATCGGCGTGTGGCTCCAGCTCTTTGATTTTAACTCCATCGATCATTGCGTCTCTCCTTTCAGCTAAAAGCACAAAAATTGAAGAGAATCAAAGTTATTATAGCACGATGCCCCCGCGATTCAGCACTGCTTTTTCCACCCATCGAGAGCGCTCATCCGCCATTGCGGGAACGCGTAAAGCGCTCCCCCGACAAGACTCCACGATATCACGATGGCGCGCATAACAAGGTCAAGCGCGAGGGCCTGATCTGCGGCTATCCCCAGCGCGCCGAATAACTTACAATACGCAATCTCTCCCGTCCCCCAGCCCGAGGGGGTAACTGGTATCGCGCTTATTGTCCCGATGAGCGGAATAAGGAGGAGAAGGTGCTGATAGGTTACTTCAGCCATCCCGAGCATCTTTGCGATCCGGTAGATAATCGCGATCGTGACGATCTGCAACACAAGCGAAATGAGCATCGCCTTGCAGAGGGTGGCCATGCGCGTGCGATACGCGAACAGCGCGCGATAGAATCGGCGGACGTTTTCCTCAAAGGGTAGCCGGCTGAGCACCATCTGCGCGAATGGGATCCTCCTCAAGATATCCTTGCGGTAGAGCAGCAGCAGACCACCACAGGTCACCACAAAGAAGCCGAAGAACAGCCATGAAGCGGCGTGGAGCTGGGGATTGCGGCCATTGAGCACAATGCCGGCGAAGCCAATGCCGAAGAAGGTCAGGAACCCGACAGTCCTGTCCGCGATGACCGAGATGAGCGCGCGCTCTCCCCTCCCCGGAGCGTCCCGGGCAAGGTAGTATGCCTTGAGCACGTCACCACCTATCGAACCCAGCATGATATTGTTGAAAAAGAGGCCAATAAAACAATAGCGCAAAATAGAGACATAACGAACGCCGATATCTTGGATCCTCACGAGCATCTGCCAGCGCCAGGCGCTCATAAGCCACAGGATTCCATAGGCTGCCCAGCAGACCAGAATGCTTTTCCAACTCACGCCGCGGAGACACTCCGCGAGTTCACGCAGGTCAACCTTCTTGTAGATAATGAAGATGATAATCCCTGCCGCCAGCCCGATCTTACAAAGCATGAGAAGCTTATTCCGCAGCGATATGTTCATATGGTGGACCAGGCACATCGATGTGCGAGCTGGCTGATGTGAATTGTCGCCATGTGATACCCCGAAATGGCGGATAACCGATTAAAATCTTCACCAACTGGGTGCGCGTAATTAAGAAATGGTGATTCTGCAGGGGCTTGATTCATCAAGCCCGCCAAGCGGGTCGGATGAATCCGACCCCTACATTATCCGCCATTTCGGGATACGCCTCGGCGCTTGATTCTGAGCTGTCGTTTGTGATAGTGTATTACTGTATATCAATTCAGAACTGGGGAGAAGCACAATGGTGAAGAGATTCTCGCGCGCGTGGCTGATACTGCTGCTCGTCCCGGCCCTTGACCGCACGGCATGGTCGCAGGGGTCACCACCGGTACGGTCATCGGACTCTCCCTCGATCATATCCGCCGGCAGGATTATTGGCGACAAGAGCCGTGACACCTTTCTCGTCACCGGAGGTTTCTTAAAGAAATGCGGCGTGGCGATAGGGCGCGGAAGCACACGGTTCTTTATCAGGCAGGGCGAGTTCTGGAAAAGGTTCGGTCAATCCTTCGCCGATTTTCAGGAGCAGCCGGTCGGCCAGCCGCGGAAGATTGATCAGCTGTGACGGGCAAGGGATGCCCCTGTGCCGATCTTCCAGGCGTGCCGTATTTCCCGGCTCACATACGCCTTGCCGGCGCGTACCGCTCTCCTGAGCGGCATTCCCTTTGCCAGTCCCGCAGCGATCGCGGCAGAGAGAATGCAGCCCGAGCCATGCAATTTCCCGCGCGCGCTCCGCGGGGCATCCAATGCCGACAATCCCTTGCCGTCGTAATACCAGTCAGTCGCCCCCCCGCCACCGTGCCCTCCCTTGATGAGCACCGCACGGGGTCCATGCGCCCTCAGCCGTTTCGCCGCCTCCAGGATATCGGCCTGGTGCCTGATCGTTATCCCTGCAATCTCTTCGGCCTCAGGCAGATTCGGCGTCACCAGGTCAGCGAGGGGGAATAGATACCGGACGAGGGCCTTTTGCGCACGCCGTGACAGGAGGCGGCTCCCCCGGTGCGAAGAGATAACCGGATCGATCACCAGATGCGGGAGTCGATACTTTAAGAGACTGCGCCACACCGCAATGACTATCCCCTCGCTCCAGAGCATTCCTGTTTTCACCGCGTGGACGCGCACCTCTCTGAGGACCGCGTCCATCTGTTCTGATACGATCCGGGGAGAGAGCGGCAGCACATCCATCACGCGCGCGCTGTCCTGCGCGGTAACCGCGGTGACGGCGCAGACCCCGTACACGCCGCACCGCTGGAATGTTTTGAGATCCGCCTGGATCCCCGCCCCGCAGGAGGAATCAGAACCGGCAATCGTGAGCACCGCACGCATAAAAATTATCTCTTTCACCTGATTTTTCTGATCAACCCGATACTGCGGGTATTTGATTTATCGAACACGGGCGCGATACCTTCCCGCGGCGGGCGGGAATTGTTTCCCTCTCTTGATATACCACCAGGTAAATCAGAGCAATCAGGCGCATATTTTCATGCCAAACCTGTGTCGGGATTCAGAGGGGAATTTGCTGCCACAGGCGCTCGCGGATTTTTGCGACGATGGGAATGTCCGCCGCGGCGAAGTCGTAGCCACCGATCTCGTCGGCCCCCACCCATCGTATGTCGTGGCACTCAAGGGGGCGGGGCTGACCGCGAAGGTAGGTGCAGAGATAACAGAGCAAGAGCACATGGTACGTTTCGCCGTCCTTCTGGTAGTTGTGCGACACGACCTCGAAGATATCGTTGACTTCGATATCGAAATCCATCTCCTCTTTGACCTCTCGAGCAAGGCATACCCGCGGATCCTCAGTGAATTCAATTTTTCCTCCGGGGAACTCCCACTTCAACGGCTCAAGATTGGAGTCGTGCTGCCTCTGGGCAATCAGGATCTTATCCGCTTTTCGGATCACTGCTGCCGCACATATGATCGGCCTCACGTAGTACCCCTCAACTGCCTGATCAAACCCATGACCCGCGCTCCTATTTCCTCCCGCGCCTTGCGATATGCGGCGTAGGGCTTGCCCCCCGGGTCGGCTATGTCGCCCCAGTCCAGCCGTATTCCGGCAGACAACGCTGCAGGGAGATCAGCATCAGGGCAGCCGAAATGCACGCAGAGGTCAAACGCTTCGCCGCGGAGCGAGTCCAGCCCCCTGGGCGCGAACCCTCCAACCTCAAACCCGCGCTCTCTCATTGCCGCTTTCGCCATCCGGTCACCTTCCTGCGCCGGCGTGATGCCCGCGCTCCTGGCGTCTATGACCCCCCTGCCGAACCTTGCCGCGAACGCCTCCGCCATCTGGCTGAGGCAGGAATTATCCCTGCAGATAAAAAGGACTTTCTTCATCAGGATCCCTCCTCGCGTACCAGGGCCCCGAATCCCGAATGTAATGGGTCACTTACAGGGTGAATCCAGCAATGAATCGCCGCAGATAAAAAGGATTGTGTGAGTGATCAAGGTTTCTTGCCGCGGATACACGCTGATTGTATATAGGTGTATCAGCGTTCATCCGCGTAAATCTGCGGCTACCCCCTATAACTGTCCCATTACTCCGGAATGCCGAATTCAGTAATCAGAACCGGTGCTCTATGATAGCATAGTGTCGGCCACTATTCACCTGCGCATGAAAACGCATTGGGAAACTCATCGGGACAAACTCCTCGGGACAAAAATCAGCAGGCTGGGGCTGAACCTCGGTGCCCCTCCCCTCTCCCGACGTATCGCCGCCCTCTATCGAGAGCTCGCGGGTGCGGGCATTCGGTTTCGACCGCCCTGCTATTTTTCCGACGCGTGGGGGTGCCCCGACCTCACCCCCCTCATCGGCATTCCCTTCTACCTCGCGCGCCCTGACCTGTCCCGCCTTCACAGGGAAATGGGCTACGATGTCGAGGATAGGCCGAGCGTCATGAGGCTGCTGCGGCACGAGGCCGGCCACGCGCTCTGCTACGCATACCGTCTCTACCGGCGCAGGGATTGGCGGGAAGTATTTGGTCCCTTCCGCAAGGCATACAGCGACCACTACGTCCCCAATCCGTTCAGCAGTCGGCACGTGACGCACGCCAAGCACTACTACGCCCAGAAGCACCCGGACGAGGATTTCGCTGAAGCCTTCGCCGTGTGGCTCGCGCCCCGCAGCGGCTGGAGGAAGATATACGCGGGCACACCGGCGATCCGCAAACTCCTCTATGTCCAGGATATTGTCGGGGAGATCAGGGCAATGTCCCCCGCGGTGCGCAGTGGCAAAAAGGATGTTCCTGTGGAGGAGATGCGCTTCACCCTTCTGGAATATTACGGCCTCACCCCTGAAGCGCACCGGCGGGAAACGGCTGCGTACAGAGATGAGATTCTGAGAAAGCTGTTTTCTGCCGAGGCTTCGCCGCGTTCCGTGAGCGCGCGACGGTTCATGCGGCTGCACGGCCCCCTGCTCATTGAGAGGATTTCATTCTGGTCCGGTCTCGACCGGTCGGACGTGAAAAGGCTGCTCCATGGCTTCACGCGAATGGCCGCGCGCCTCAGGCTACGGGTTGCGGAGGGGCGTTCCCGTTCAACGTTGATCGATCTCGCGTCGCTCCTCACCTTCTTCGTCCATACGTATATCCACACGAAAAGAATCTCACTACACTAACATTTCACGCCCATGGCATTACGAGGTGCTTTTAGCTTTTGGCCTTACACTTTTGGCGGTACGTTATGTTATTACTTTGTAACTGCTCAGGAGCCAGAAGTAGTTACATTACTTTCAACCTTACACCTTAAACTTTAGGCTGTAGCGCATGTGTGACCAGCTGCCCATAGATAGAAAATTGCTGGGGGATCTGCTCGCGCTCCGCCCCCATGAGCACCGAGACCTGCGGGAAGGGATACTCCGGCGTTCGCTCGCGCGCGGGCTCACCTACCAGAAGAAAGCCGGCCTCACCGAGGCAATGAACCTCGTCCCCCTTCCCGCCACGCTCCCGGTCATGCACGTGCGCTACCTCGCACGCCTCTGCCGCGAGATTATCGCGATCGTGCAGCAGATCGTGCCCCTTTATCTCGACACTCCCTCACTGAGGGAAGCCCTGCCGCTCCTTCCGCGCGAGGACGAGTGGCTCAGGGACTGCTGGCATCCGACACACGAAAGCCGCCAGCCGATCATCTACCGTCTCGATGCCGACATGCCACTCGCCTCTCCACGCGCCGCGCAGTCAGCGCGTTTCTTCGAGAGCAATTCCGTCGCAGTGGGAGGGATGTTCTACGCGCCGGTGGCTGAGTCGATTATTGCCGACGTGACGCTCCGCGCTCTCTACGGAAATGCAGGCATCCCCGCGCTCCAGCCCAATGAGGACACGCGGCTCATCATCCTCAGGGAGCTCGCTTCTCACGCGCGCGCGCTCGGCAGGCGAGGGCTCACGGTCGCCATGATCGAAGACAAGAGCTGGGACGTGGGGACCACTGAATTCCCGTCACTTGTCAGATTCTTCAGGCGCCACGGTGTCAGGGCATACCTCGCAGATCCCCGGGAGCTTTCGCTGCGACGCGGCGAGGTGTGCTATCGGGGCCGTGTCATTGACATCGCCTACCGAAACGTTGAGCTCCGCGATCTGCTCGAGCTGGAGGATCAAGGGGCGCGGCTCCCCGCGCTCAGGGAGCTCTTCAGGCGCAACCAGATCGTCTCGAGCCTCAGCGGCGAGTTCGACCACAAGAGCCTCCTCGAGGTGTTCAGCGACGAGCGGTTCCACAATCTCTTCACCCGCCGGCAGCGAGTCCTCCTCGCGCACCACATCCCCTGGACGCGGCTCATCTATGAGAGAAACACCACCGATCGAAAAGGGCGGAAGATAGACCTCCTGCGCGCGATCACCAGAAACAGGGAGAAGCTTGTGATAAAACCAAACAGGCACTGCGGCGGCGAAGGAGTTGCATTAGGAATGGAAATGACTCAGGGAAGATGGGAACGCCTCGTGCAACAAGCGCTCGTTGAATCACGGGAGTGGGTCGTACAGGAGTGGATTGACAATACGGTCAAGCGACTGCCGAGATTCACGGGGGGGGAGGGATTTCGCGCGGTCCCCATGTACACCACGTATGGTTTTATCTCGACGCCCCATGGCTTCGGGATGGTGGGGCGTGCCTGCCGGGAGAGGGTTGTCAACATCGCGAGCGGCGGGGCACTGCTGACCGTGTTTAAGTTGCGGAGCTAGGGAGGGGGCACAGTGTATCGAGGAGCGCGGCGACTTTGGCCTCGACCTCCGCTATCTTGTTCAATGCCTCTGCCGGCTCACCGCTCACCAATGCGCGCGCCTCTTTAATCCCGGCCGCAATCTTCGTGAGGGCGTCCGCCTCAGCTTCATCAACCAGGTAGCTCCCCCTTTTGATTTTTCTCGCGCCGCGCCACAGTGCCCACCCTGCCCTGCACCGCTTCCCGTCGCGCAGCATGAGACGCGTGTGGGCGAGGATTATCTTCGCCTGCGTGAGCCGTGATGTCAGATAGGCTCTGCGGAGCCAGTATTTTGCTTCACCGATAGCTCTCACTGCTTCCATTTCATAGCCCTTCGAGTGCTTCTCTCGCGCGACGTTCAGGTGAGCGCCGGCGTGATCGAGGCACCGCTGGAGCGGGTCGATCCGTACGAGATCGGCGAGTGATTGTATGCTGGCGAGCGCTGTCTGTGAATCTCCTTTCTCCACGAGCGCAGAGAGCTCGGCCATCTTCGCCTCTGCGCCACCGACATTCCAGACGGTTGCAAGGTTCCGCAGCTCCTCCCCCGCGCGCTTCACGCTCCGGCCCGCCTCCCTATTTTTTTTCTTTTCAAGGTATGCACGAACATACGAAAGCCTCTGCTGGAACTCTGAATCGGGCACACTACCATACATATCTGACCGCATGCTCTGGGCCGATGAGAGCAGCCAGCGGCCAATCGTTTGGTGGTTGGTGTCAATGGCCTGCTCGGCCTCGGTCGCGACGGTAATGGTGTCTCTGATCATGCGCGAGGTGGTGTCACCGGCATAGCTCATGAAATACTGAGCCGCCGCCGCGCCCGGATGCGCAAGTACGATCAATGCCGCCATGGATATCGCGGCATATGACCAACGCCGTATCGCCACTATGGACATATATGCCTCCTTGTCATCCGATCACGCAGTTTGTGGTATTTAATTATCAACAGAAAAAGACCATGGGCCCCCACGAGAATCGCACGCCCGACACTATTGGTCGGCGAACCGCCCGCTGTAGTGTCCCTTGCCTATAGTCTTTTCAAAGACGAACTGGCAAATCTTCGTTCCCGGGTGAACGGCGAGTGGGATCGGGCTCGCGTTATACATCTCCAGCACCTGATGGTTGGATATACCGGGGTGCATGAACGACGCAGTGATGTGCACCAGGAGCCCCAATCTCGAGAACCTGCTCCGGCCCTCGAGCCTCCCGCAGATGTCATCCGGAAGCGTAATTTTTTCAATCGTCTTCGCGAGCGCGGACTCGCCCGGCATGAGAACGAAAAAGTCGTGGACGCGTATCGTCTCGGTGATCATCCGGTAGTCGGTATCATCATTGATGTGGAAAACCTCCCGCACCTTCTTGAAGACGGTGAATTCATTCCCCAGGTGGAGGTCTATCGAACCGGGGCCGAGCTGTTCCCACGTGAACGGTTCAACCTTTATGATCCCTTCCCTCAGCAGCCGCTCAAGCTCAGTCTGTGCGATAACGCTCATTGAACCTCCTCAGGCATTTTTGCGAGTGAGTGTATCATACCACATGGTGAGGGTACGGTCAATTCCCTCAAGGCTGGACTTTCCCCAGTTTTTTCAAATTGGGTCGAAGAGCATAGTTTGTACCTGTTTGACGCATGACAGTTTTGTTCGCATCTTTTTCATGCATGAACCA
>Ga0315291_10007618_pt1 | contig 13362 bp, 9 predicted proteins | sample YL17G12_20_MG_FD_203070 | JGI IMG/M metagenome (GOLD analysis project Ga0315291, IMG submission 203070) | Sediment microbial communities from Yellowstone Lake, YNP, Wyoming, USA - YL17G12_20 | ecosystem: Environmental > Aquatic > Freshwater > Lake > Sediment | place: USA: Wyoming | collected... | reverse complement strand
CTACGCCTGCAAACTGTGCGTCGCCGACGAGCGAAAACGCGCCGCGCGGGAATACGGCGTTCTCCGCCTGCTCCAGGCGGCGGGCCTGGACATCGCCCCGGAGCCGGTCGGCCTGGACGAGACCTGCGCCATCGTCCCGTTCCCAACCGTCATCTACCGCTGGCTGCCCGGCGAGCCTCTGAAAGGAAAACTCAACGCCATCCGGCTGGCCGCGTTGGGAGAGACGTTCGGTTCCATCCACAGCCTGGGGCCAGGTGACTTCCCCGGCTTTGACCTCCCCGACGCCTGGTTCCACTGGTTTGACTTCGCGCCGTACCTGGCCGAACTGCGTGAGTTTCTGAACACCTACGGCTCCTGGCTGGCGGCTGCGCTGCCGGACGGGGGCGGTCTGCGAGACCGGCTGGCCCGCCTGGTGGATAGCTGCGCCGAGACCTTGCTCGCCGCCCGCGTCAAGGTGAGCCGCGACAACGTGCCCTTGCGCCTGTGCCGGGTGGACCCGAGCCTGGGCAATGCCATCTGGTGCGAGGACGACCGCCTGCGGTGGATAGATTGGGAGTACTGCGGCTGGGGCGACCCCGCCCTGGACCTGGCGGATCTCCGCTGGCACGCGGCGCTGACGACGCTGGGCGAAGCCCGGCACGCGTGGCTCCGCATGAACTACCGCCGTCCGCCCGACGACCCCGCCTTTGACGAACGGCTGGCGCTGTGGGATCACCTCCTGGCGACGCGGTGGCCTTTCCTGATCTTGCGCTGGATGTGGAACCTCCACAACGGCCCCGACCGCATGCGCCTGAGCCAGATGGAGGCCGATCCAGCGGAACTGCGCGCCCGCCTCGTTCGGTTCATTGAGCGGGCAGAACAGCTGCGCTGATCACAGCAGACAGAAGTTCTGCTCCAAACAACCACTTTCAACCATCCGTCCCGTCACTTTGGTATACCAATCTACCAGAATTCGCACCTTGCTCTGCTTGCCTATCTGCGTAAACTGTGCTATAATACACAAAAGCAAAGGCTGTCCCGTGTACGGCCCTTGACCGCCCTGAAGGCAGACGTCTATGGCCCAATCGTCGGAGCCAATTGAGAGTTTCTTGGAAGTCAGAGGCGTACCATCTGCCTGCGTATCCCCTCTCGCCGACCCAAAGCCCCGGCGCCGATTGAACTCCTCTCCTCTGGCCTTCGGGCAGTCCCCCCGACACCAGGCCGATGCCCTGGAACATTCAGCAGACGACGCAGAACCCCTAGCAGGTAAGGCAACTGCGCGAATACATGGAATAGAGACCGTCATTGCGAACGGAGCGAAGCAATCCCGCGCTTGCGCAGAGATTGCGCCGTCGCTACTCTCCTCGCAATGACGGAGAGTATTTTACAATCTGTCAACGGTGACACGCAGAGCACTGAGGCTTGGGAACGCCCTGGCTGGCACGGGAGCGCGAGCGAAACAGTGCGTTCCGGCCTCCGACCTTGCCCAGAAGGTGCTTGCGGCTCGCCGTCAACGCGGGCCGTTTATTATGCCAATTTGCCGCCGTAGTCTAGGGCCTTGTGCCCGTTGGCTGAATACCGTCATAGCGCCCACAAGGGGCTAGACTACGACGCGATGGTAGTCTCGCAGCAGTGTGAAAACCTACTACCGGGAGAGACGAAACATGACCGAGAAGTTCAGCCAGAAGACCGTCGCCCAATTCCTTGATGAACTCGCCTCCTCGGCTCCCGTCCCCGGCGGCGGGAGCGGAGCGGCCCTGGTCGGCGCGCTCGGCGCGGCGCTCGCCAGCATGGTGGGCAACCTTACCCTCGGCAAGCCGAAATACGCCGACGTGCAGGCCGACATCCAAGCCCTGCTCGCCCAGACCGAGGCACTGCGTGCCCGCCTCACCAATCTGATTGAAGAAGATGTTGCCGTCTACCACAGACTTTCTTCTGCATACAAGATGCCCAAGGACACAGACGAACAGAAGGCCGCGAGGACGGCGGCCATTCAGGTCATTCTGCGCGACGCCACCGCCGTGCCCATGAATATCGCCGAAGCCTGCGTAGGAGTGCTCAAACTCTGCAAGCCCATGGCAGATAAGGGGAATGTGGGCGCAGTCTCCGATGCGGGCGTTGCGGCGCTCCTGGCCGAAGCGGCCTTGCGCTCCGCCGCGCTCAACGTTCTCATCAACCTGGCCGCCATCAAGGACGCCGAGTTCGTCGCCCGCGAGCGCGCCGCGCTGGATGGCCTGCTGGCTGGCAAGGCTGAAATGAAAGAGGAAATCTACGCTCTCGTTGTCTCAAAACTATAGCACTGAATCAGTAATGATCCGGAGGTGAAGATGCCAGCCACAATTCTTGATGGAAGCGCCCTGTCCAAAGCCATGAAACAAGAGGCCGCCGCCGCCGCCGCGGAGTTCAAGTCCGCCCGTGGCTACGCCCCCGCCATTGCAGTCGTCCGCGCGGGCGAAGACCCCGCCTCGGTCTCCTACGCCAATGCCATCCGCAAAGCGTTTGAGGCCGCGGGGATGGGCTTTGCTCTCCACACACTGCCGGAGACCGCATCTCAGGAGGAGATCGTCGGTCTGGTGGCCCGCCTGTCCGCCGACCCCGCCATCCATGGCATCATGGTGCAGGAACCCCTGCCCAAAGGGATTTCCTCCGAGGCAATCTTGAACGTCCTCGCGCCGGAAAAGGATGTGGACGGCGTCCATCCCATCAACGCCGGGCGGCTGATGCAGGGCGAGGGCGAGTTCTTCGCCCCGGCCACGCCCTCGGGCGGCATGGAAATCCTCAAGCGGCACGGCGTTGAACTCAAGGGCAAGCGCGCCGTCGTCGTGGGCCGCAGCAACATCGTCGGCAAGCCGATGGCCTTCCTCATGCTCCACCAGCACGCAACCGTCACCATCTGCCACTCGCGCACAGTGGACCTGCCCGGCGTCTGCCGCGAGGCCGACGTTTTGTGCGCCGCCGTCGGCAAAGCAGGCCTCGTCAAGGGCGACTGGATCAAGCCGGGCGCGATCGTCATTGATTTCGGCGTCAACTTCGTGGAAGGTAAGATGGCAGGCGATGTAGACTTCGCGTCGGCTGTGGAAGTCGCCGGAGCCATCACGCCAGTGCCGGGCGGCACCGGCCCCATGACCAACGTGATGCTGATGCTCAACGTTCTGGACGCAGCCCGAAGGCTCGCCCAGAAATAGGCACATACTCCACCCAAATCCAAAACCACAACAATTCAAGGAGGCAAAAGAATGGGAAAGAAGATGATCGTGGAACGCAAAACCCAGGTGCCCAGCGACATTGACATCGCGCAGGAAGCCGTGCTGCGCCCTGTGACAGAAATCATGGAAGAGATCGGGCTGGGACCAGACGAGGTGGATCTGTACGGCAAGTACAAGGCCAAAATACACCTGAGTGTGCTGGAGCGGCTGCAAAACCGCTCCAACGGCAAGTATATTGACGTGACCGCCATCACCCCCACGCCATTGGGCGAAGGCAAGACCGTGACGACCATCGGCGTCAGCCAGGGGCTGTCGTACCTGGGCAAGAAGGTCTTCACCTGCATCCGCCAACCGTCTCAAGGTCCCACCTTCGGTATCAAGGGCGGCGCGGCGGGTGGCGGCTACAGCCAGGTCGTCCCGATGGAGGATTTCAACCTCCACCTCACCGGCGACATCCATGCCGTGGGCGCGGCTCATAATCTGCTGGCGGCGGCTGTTGACAACCGACTCCAGAAGGAATCTCGCTGGAGCACCAACTTCATGGCGAAGGCCCTGTGTCCCGAAGGCGAGTACACTCCTTCCATGCGCAAGCGGCTGGAGAAGTTGGGCATCAAGTCCGAGAAGCCTTCGGACCTGAGCGCCGAAGACCGTGAGCGGATGTTCCACCTGGACATTGACCCCTACTCTCTCCAATGGCGCCGCGTCGTGGACGTGAGCGACGCTTCGCTGCGAAACGTCATCATCGGCCTGGGCACCGTCAACGACGGCCCGCCGAGGGCGACCGGCTACGATATCACCGTGGCGTCCGAAGTCATGGCCGCGCTGGCCCTTTGCAGCGGCATTGCCGACCTGCGCGAGCGCATGAGCCGCATCGTCGTTGGCACCAGCAAGAAAGGTGACCCCATCACGGCGGAAGACCTGAACGTTGCGGGCGCGATGACCGTGCTGCTGAAGGATGCCGTCATGCCCAATCTGATGCAGACCCTTCAAGGCAGCCCCGCCTTCGTCCACTGCGGCCCGTTCGCCAACATCGCCCACGGCAACAATTCCATCGTGGCCGATCAGATCGCCCTGAAACTGGCTGATTACGTGGTCACTGAGAGCGGCTTCGGCGCGGACTGTGGCATGGAGAAGTTCATGAACATCAAGTGCCGCGTCTCCGGGCTGGTGCCCAACTGCGTGGTCATCGTCGCCAGCGTGCGCGCTCTCAAGATGCACGGCGGCGGTCCTGCGGTCGTCGCCGGCAAGCCGCTGGACAAAGCCTACAAGGAAGAGAACCTGGCACTCCTTGAAAAGGGCCTGCCCAACCTCATCCAGCACGTTGAGAACGCCTGCAGATTCGGCGTGCCAGTGGTCGTCGCGATGAACAAATTCACCACCGACACCGATCCGGAAATCGCGCTCATCAAGAAGGCCGCTGTCGAGGCCGGCGCCGAAGGCGCGTTCCTGAGCGAAGTCTGGGCCAAGGGTGGCGAAGGCGGCACGGAATTGGCCGAAGCGGTCTTGGCTGCTTGCGAGAAACCGTCCAACTTCCATTTCCTCTATCCGGACGACATGCCCATCAAGCAGAAGATTGAGACCATCGTCCGCGAGATCTATCGCGCGGACGGCGTCACCTACACGGCGGATGCCGAAGCCAAGATCGACCTGTTCACCAAGTTGGGCCTGAGCCACCTGCCCATCTGCATGGCGAAGACTCATCTGTCCTTCACGCACGACCCGACGATCAAGGGCGCGCCCCGCGGCTGGAAGATGCCCATCGTGGATGTGCGCGCCAGCGTGGGAGCGGGGTTCCTCTACCCGCTGTGCGGCGCCATGCGCACGATGCCTGGATTGCCCAGCCGCCCGGTCTTCACCGACGTGGACCTGGACCTGGAGACCGGCAGAGTCAGGGGGTTGTCCTAGACATTCCTTCCTCTCCTGCCTGCTCCCGATGGGAGCGGGCAGGAGAGTGCCCAGGTGAAGAGGGGACAAGTTAGTCTCAACCTGTGGATATAATCGCGTTTTGACAGGAGTCTGTACATCGAGCATTGCCAACTCAACCTGCAATCTTCATTTGCGGCTTCGGATTCCGTTGCGTATAATGGGGCGCGGCTTCGCGCTGTGCGTGCGATGCGCAAGCCGCCCGTTCTGTCCGTTCAATTCACAGTTCAGTGAGGGAAGGTAGACATGGCACAAGTTGAGTACAGCGTTCCCCGAATGTGGGCAGACCACCATGTGCCGCTTGCCCGCAAAGCGCTCCTCAGTCTTCCGGGCGTGGAAGACGTCTACGCCAGTTCGGCGTGGAAAACCGTGAAGATCACCTTTGACACATCCAAGGTCACCGAAGATGCCCTCAAGAAAGCCCTGGCCGATGCTGGCTATCCCGTTGGTGTGGAAATGGCGCTCCCCAACTACCTGGAGCAGAGCAAGGATGGCTCCATGTGGTACACGGCTGCGGGGCGTGTGGTGGAAACCAACATGGCCGACCTGGTGATGTCGGGCGACTTCCGCAAGTATTAGGCTCCATCGTCGGAAACCCAATACCAGCGCATTGAAGGAATCCCAGTTGCAATCCCAGGAGGAAAACCCCAAATGAGTGAATTCAAAACCATAGACCCCGCAGCCATTGAAATCCTCAAGATCGCTGCGGAAGAGAAGATTTCTACGGCATTCAGCCGCGCCGAAGAAGTGAAGCCCTGCCCGATTGGGCAGACCGGCGCGTGCTGCAAGATCTGCTTCATGGGCCCATGCAGGCTGGTCGGCAAGACCACGCGCGGCGTTTGCGGGGCGGATGTACACACCGTTGCTGCCCGCAACTTCGCCCGCTGGGTTGCCGCCGGCGGCGCGGCCCACTCCGACCATGGGCGCGACATCGCCATGACCCTGCTCCATGTCGCCAAGGGCGAAGGCCAGGGCTATCGCATCCGCGACACCGCCAAACTTCACGCTGTCGCCAAGCACATGGGCATCAAGACCGATGGCCGCGCCGACAAGGAAATCGCGCTGGACGTGGCACAGGAGGCCCTTGCAAACTTCGGGCGGCAGACCGGCCAGGTGACCTACGTGGCCCGCGCCACAAAGAAGCGCCAGGAAACCTGGAAGAAACTCGGCATCGTGCCGCGCGGCGTGGACCGTGAAATCGTTGAAACACTGCACCGCACCCACGAGGGCGTGGACCTGGATCCGGAGAATATCCTCCGGCACGCGTTGCGCACTTCGCTGGCCGATGGATGGGGCGGATCCATGATCGCCACCGACCTGGGCGACATCTTGTTCGGCACCCCAGCCCCCATCTCCACCGAGATCAACCTGGGCGTCCTCAAGAACGATCAGGTCAACATCATCGTCCACGGCCACGAGCCGACCCTGTCCGAAATGATTGTCGCCGCCTCGCAGGACCCCGAACTGCTGGCGTATGCCAAGACGAAGGGCGCGAAGGGGATCAACCTGGCGGGCGTCTGCTGCACCGGAAACGAAATCCTCATGCGCCACGGCATCGCCCCGGCGGGCAACTTCCTGCACCAGGAACTGGCGATCATTACGGGCGCAGTGGAAGCCATGATCGTGGACGTGCAGTGCATCATGCAGGCACTGTCCTCGCTTGCCGAGAACTACCACACCAAACTGATCACCACATCCCCCAAGGCCAAGATTCCAGGCGCCACGCACATTCAGTTTGATGAGAGCCGCGCGCTGGACTCGGCCAGAGAGATCGTCAAAGCGGCGATTGACAACTACCCGAACCGCGGCAAGACGCACATTCCGCCAATCAAGAACGAACTGGTCGCCGGGTTCTCGCATGAGTACCTGAACTACATGCAGGGCGGCATCTACCGCGGCTCGTTCCGCCCGCTCAATGACGCCATCGTCCAGGGCCGCATCCGCGGCGCTGTGGGCGTCGTAGGCTGCAACAACGCGCGCGTGCCCCAGGATGAGGGTATCTACAACCTGGTCAAAGAGTTCGTCGCCAAAGACGTGCTCGTCGTCGTAACCGGGTGCGCGGCAACCGGCTCGGCCAAGTACGGCTTGCTGTCGCCCGACATCTGGGCGGCCACAGGCAAGGGCCTGCGCGAGGTGTGCGAGGCCGTTGGGATTCCGCCAGTGCTGCACCTGGGCTCCTGCGTGGACAACTCCCGAATCCTAACCGTTCTCACGCAGATGGCGACAGAGGGCGGCCTGGGCGAGGACATTGACGACCTGCCCGCCGTCGGCATCTGCCCGGAGTATATGTGCGAGAAGGCCATCGTCATCGGCACCTACTGCGTCGCGTCGGGAGCCTATATCCTCTTCGGCGTTCACTCCCCAGTATCAGCCAGCGATCAAGTTACGCGCCTGATCAGCGAGGGATGGGAGCAGCAGGTGGGCGGCAAGTTCGAGTTTGAGCCCGACTGGCGCAAGATTTTGGAGAAATCCCTGGCCCACATTGACAAGAAGCGCGAGAAATTGGGACTTGTGGCCTGGGATGCCAACCGGTTCGGCAAGAGCGGCGATGCTTTCATGATGGAGTACCTGCGCTCCATGGCTGTCGCAAAGTAGGCTTAGCAGAAAGACCTGCACCCTTCAAGGAGGAACTACATGTCAAGATACATAGCCACACGAGCCATCCGCGGGGCGACGGCCCTGGTCTACGAAGCAGAGCAGATGCTGAACAAGGCCCTGAAGGAACTGGGGCCGGATACTCCCATACAGTTCACCAACACCGCCTACTATCTGCCCCTTATCCTGGGCATGACGGGTATAGAAGTCGCCAAACTGGGCGACATGCCCAAGGTACTGGAACGGGCGAAGGCGCTGCTCCATCCCATCCCCCGGAATCAGCTCTGGCTCCCCTACCTGGGCGAGACCATGGACTCTGGCGTTGCCACCCTTTTCGCCGCCGAACTGATTGAGGGCATTCGCTTCGCCTACGGCGAGCAGCCCGAAAAGATCACCTGGGGCGGCAAACTCGCTGGCGGCGGGAGTTTCACTTCCCCCGAGTTTGAGGGCAAAGGCGACGGCGGAACCCTCAACGGCCCCATTGACGACATCCAGCTGCGCGCCTGGGGCATCCAGTTGGTGGACGGCCGCATGCCCGGTTTTGCCGCGCTCGTAGGCTGCGCCAAGTCCAACGAGGTCGCGGTAGAACTCGTCCGACAGTTGCAGCAGCGCAACATCCTTGTCTTCCTGTCTGGCAACGTCAACGGGCGCAGCATCATCCACCAGTTGATGGAAGAAGGCGTGGAACTGGGCTACGACACCTACACCGTGCCCTTTGGGACCGACACCATCTCGGCCATCTACGCCCTGGGATTCGCTACCCGTTCGGCTCTCACTTTCGGCGGCATGAAGGGCGGCATGCCCCGCGACATCCTGATGTACAACAAGTACCGCGTGTTCGCGTTCGTCATCGCCCTGGGCGAGGTGGACGACCTGAAGTACGCGGCGGCGGCAGGCGCCATCAACTACGGTTTCCCTGTCATCGCCGACACCGTCATCCCGCAGATTCTCCCAACGGGCATCACGGCTTACGAGCACGTCATCTCCATGCCGTTTGACGAGATTCCGGCGGAGAATGACCTGGAGCGGGCCAAGAAGATGGTGCAGCGGGCGATTGAAGTCCGCGGCGTGAAAATCAAAATCACCGAGGTGCCCATCCCTGTTCCCTACGGCTCGGCCTTTGAGGGCGAGCGCGTCCGCCGCGAAGACATGCGCATTGAGTTCGGCGGCAAGAAGACCCGCTGCTTTGAGTACTTGCACATGGCCGACTTTGACGCGGTGGAAGACGGCAAAGTCACTATCGTCGGCCCTGGCATGGAAACCGTAGCCGAGGGCGGCTCAATGGACATGGGCATCGTCGCAGAAGTGGCGGGCCGCAAGATGCAGGAGGACTTTGAGCCTGTCCTGGAGCGCCAGATTCACTACTTTGTCAACGGCGCGTCGGGCATCCAGCACATCGGCCAGCGCGACATCGCCTGGATCCGCATCAGCAAGGCTGCCGCGGAGAAGGGCTTCAACCTCGAGCACTTCGGCAAGATACTCATCGCCCGCTTCCACGCCGACTTCGGCGCTATCGTGGACAAGATCCAAGTGACCATCTACACCGACCCTCAGAAGATGGAGGAATGGCTCGCCAAGGCCCGCGAGGCCTACAACTACCGAAACCAGCGTCTGGCCGACATGACCGACGAGTCGGTGGAAGAGTTCTACTCATGCACTCTGTGCCAGAGTTTTGCTCCGAACCACATATGCGTCGTCTCGCCCGAGCGGCTGGGGCTGTGCGGCGCGTACAACTGGCTGGACTGCAAAGCGTCGCACCAGATCAACCCAACCGGCCCGAACCAGCCCATCCCCAAGGGCACGTGCCTGGATCCGGTCAAGGGCTATTTTGACAAGGTCAACGAGTTCGTCCAGGGAGCCTCCCACGGGTCTGTCCAGGATGTATCCATGTACTCCATCATGGAGAACCCCATGACCGCCTGCGGCTGCTTTGAAGCGATCATGATGGTCATCCCAGAGGCAAACGGCTTCATGATCGTCTCTCGCGAAGACCCCAGCATGACCCCGGCGGGCATGACCTTCTCCACGCTGGCGGGCGTCGCGGGCGGCGGCTTGCAGACACCCGGCGTCATGGGCGTGGGCAAATACTTCCTGGTGAGCAAGAAGTTCATCGCCGCCGACGGCGGATTGAAGCGCGTTGTCTGGATGTCGTCCGTCCTCAAGGAGATGATGGCAGAGGAACTGAAGGTTGCGGCAGCCCGCGAGGGCGACCCGGACCTGCTGGACAAGATTGCCGACGAGCGCGTAGCGACGACGGTAGATCAGATTCTTCCATACCTGGAGGAGAAGGGCCACCCGGCGCTGACCATGCCGCCGTTGTTCTAGGAACAACCTATGTGTCATTCTGAGGAGCGGAGCGACGAAGAATCTCCGTCCGATGCAGCAAGAGATTCTTCGCTCCGCTCAGAATGACTATGGATTTGGTGTGTCGCGGATGACCGCCTCACGCCAGCCTGGGCCGCCTTCGTTGCTCGCTTGACGAAAGGCGCATCCCAGGCTATCCTTGTGTGAAGACGCCTTTCAGACCTTTGAGGTCTTCGAGACCTCAAAGGTCTGGCTGGAGAGCCCGAATGCCCGATGTGAAACTCGTTCGTGATGTGATGCGGCGCGGGGTTGTCACCTGCCAAATCGACGTGCCCCTCCCGCAAGTGGCCGCTCTGATGGCGCAGAGTGACGCGAGCGCAGTAGCCGTCGTGAACCCGCAGGGCGAATTAATCGGCATTATCTCGCGCACGGACCTGGTGCGCGCTTATCTAAGACCCTTCGCCCAACTGCGCGCCGAGGATATTATGACGACCCAGGTTGCGACGATCATCCCGGACATTCCGGTTGCCGCCGCCGTCCAGATCATGTTGGACCGCGGTGTTCACCAACTTGTGATCCTCCATGCCCGCCCCGCGCCTCAGCGCCCGGTGGGCATTCTGACCATGGACGACGTCGTCCGAGACATGGCCGAGCAAAAGACTTAGCGAAAGGAGAGAGATAGATGCCAGTCACGGTAGAAACTCCATTGGAGAAATGGACCGGCAAGGTCCGCGAGGTCACCCTGGGGGCCACTCCTGACAAAGGCGGGACCCGAAGCAAAACCGTCACAGTGGGCGGCGAAACCACCCTCCCCTTCCTTCACTTTGAGGGGGTAATTCCTCACGCGCCCGTCATCGCCATTGAGATTCAGGATTGCTGCCCCAGCGATTGGTCGCCCGTCCTCCTGGAAGCATGGGGCGACACAGCGAAAGACCCCGCAAAGTGGGCCGCCAAAGCCGAAGCCCTGGGCGCCGACCTCATCATGCTGCGCTTGCGCGGCGCGGACGCCAACGGCAAGGAAACCACTGGCGCTCAAGCAGCGGCGACAGCCAAAGCCGTTCTGAAAGCCAACGGCCTGCCGCTCATCGTACGCGGACCCGGCCAGGCCGAGCGCGACAATGAATTCCTTGTCGCCGTCGCCGAAGCCACAACGGGCGAGCGACTTGCCCTGGGCCTCTGCGAGGACAAGAACTACCGAACCATTGTTGCCGCCGCGCTGGCCCACGGTCATCTGATTGTCAACTCCACTCCCATTGACGTGAACCTGGCCAAGCAGTTGAACATCCTGGTCAGCGACATGCGCCTGGATCCCGACCGCATCCTGATGGACCCTACCACGGGCGCGCTGGGCTATGGATTGGAATACACCTTCTCGGTGATGGAGCGGCTCCGGCTCGCGGCCCTCACCGGCGACAGCATGACCCAAATGCCCATGATCTGTCTGACGGGTGAGGAATCCTGGCGGCAGAAAGAGTCCAAAGTGGGCGAAGGCGTGCCCGCGGCGTGGGGCGATTGGAGCAAGCGCGGCGTCCTGTGGGAAGCCGTCACCGCCGTCACGCTCCTGGAAGCGGGCGCGGACATCGTCACCCTGCGCCATCCTAAGTCGGTGCCCATCGTCCGCAAGGCGATTGAGCAACTGATGGCGAAGTAGAAAGGCGGGAACTGCGGTGCTACAGCAGATTGATTTGGTCACAGCGGCTGCGGCGCTCCTCTTGCTGATGATCAGCATTCTGAGCGCCTTCAAGCCTGATCTGGTTTGGGGCAACCCCAGGCCGCTTCGCTTGCCGCCCGACAAACTGCAGCGCCTTTACCGCCGCAGGCAGATCGGCACCGTCGTCTTTTTCGTCGCAGGCGCCGCGCTGCTCATCCTCAGCGTAAGGTAGGTGGTCGGCCTGTCATGCTGAGCCAGCGCCCTGAACATAGTGAAGGGGCAGCGAAGCATCTCGCCGTTGCGAATACGAGACCCTTCGCTGCGCTCAGGGTGACAATTGGACCGCGTGGTCACAATGTAGGATAACCTGGAACGAGGTTCACGAAGGAGAAGAAAAGATGCCACTGAGCGGACTTGAAATCTACAAACTGCTGCCCAAGACCAACTGCAAGGAGTGCGGGTTCCCCACCTGTCTTGCTTTCGGCATGAAATTGGCCGCCAAGCAGGCTGAGCTCTCCGCCTGCCCCCATGTCTCCGCCGAAGCCAGGCAGGCCCTGGAGGCCGCGTCGGCCCCGCCCATTCGCTTGGTCACACTGGGCGGCGCGGAGCACAAGGTGGAAGTGGGAAACGAAACCGTGATGTTCCGCCACGAGAAGACCTTCTTCCACCAGCCTGCGGTCGTGGTTCGCGTGGCCGATAACCTGCCCGCCGCCGAACTGGACGCCAAACTGAGCGAGATTCTGGACTTCAAGACCGAGCGCGTCGGCGTGCAACTGTTCGTTGACGGCATTGCCGTCCATAACGTTTCGGGCAACGCCGATACTTTCGCCGGGGCTGTCGCCGCCGTGCGGGCCAAGACCAAGCGTCCGCTCGTTCTCCTCTCCAACAACCCGGCAGCTATCGCGGCAGGTCTGGCAAAGGAAGGCGGCATCGCTCCCCTGGTCGGCTTCGCCACTGCCGAGAACTGGCAGGAGATGGCGAAGGCCGCCAAGGCAGGCAACGCCTCGCTCATCATCAAAGGCAACGGAGACCTGAGTGCCCTGGCGAACCTGGCCGAGCAGGTCAAGGCCGCGGGCGTGGAGAACATCGTCGTGGATCCCGGCGACCGCACCCTGAGCGCCAGCCTCAAGCAGTTCACGATCCTGCGCCGACTGGCCCTGAAGAAGAACTTCCGCCTGCTGGGATACCCCATCGCCGCATTCGCGGGCGAGGGAGCAGGCTCGTTTGAAGAAGAAGTCGTCGCCGCGGCCCAGGCCGTCTCCAAGTACGGCGGCATTGTCGTGCTGGATCACTTTGACCCGGCGGCTGCCTATATTCTGCTCACGCTCCGCCTGAACATCTACACCGACCCGCAGAAGCCCATCCAGGTCAGCCCAGGCGTGTACGAAATCAATGGGCCGAAGCCGGAATCGCCGCTTCTGGTCACGACCAACTTCTCGCTCACCTACTTCAGCGTGGCGGGCGAGGTGGAGGCCAGCGGCCACCCCGCATGGCTCCTCATCGCAGACGCGGAAGGCATGTCGGTGCTGACCGCATGGGCCGCAGGCAAGTTTGACGCCGAGCGCATCGGCAAGTCCATCAAGAACTTCAACGTGCCCGACAAGATCAATCACAAGAAGATCGTCATTCCGGGTGCGGTCGCCAGTATCTCCGGCGAATTGGAAGAGGAACTCCCCGGCTGGGAGATTCGGGTAGGCCCGCGCG
>Ga0315291_10007617_pt1 | contig 13362 bp, 15 predicted proteins | sample YL17G12_20_MG_FD_203070 | JGI IMG/M metagenome (GOLD analysis project Ga0315291, IMG submission 203070) | Sediment microbial communities from Yellowstone Lake, YNP, Wyoming, USA - YL17G12_20 | ecosystem: Environmental > Aquatic > Freshwater > Lake > Sediment | place: USA: Wyoming | collected... | reverse complement strand
TTAGTTGAAGGTTGATGGTTTGGATGAGCTTAATCTGGCCGACGGAAATGATTCTTTTGCCTGGCTCATCGCCTCTGAGCTGGACACGCAGGATGTTCATATCGAAGTCGTACGGGGAGACTAATTTGAACATGCTCCCGGCCGCTCCGTCCTTGACCACGAGGAAGGAGGGGCTGTCTACCCAGTAATACTTGAAATTCCAGAGGCCTTTCATCTCGTCGAGGACTCTTTTGAGGTCCTTGTCGGCAATGCCCTGCGTTTCGCTGACGAAATTGTTTTTGAAGCGCTCGGGAGGCTGGTCCTTCGAGGCGATGATCGTGTAGACCTGGAATTGGATATTGCGCTTTTCCACGTCGAGTTTCTTGAGAAGGGCCTCGAACTCCGGGATGTTGTTCCCGTAGATTCGAACGGTCAGGGAACTTTCCGTCCCCGTGGAATCCACAACGTAGAATTTGGCCGAGCGCATGAACTCCGTGGCACTGATGTATTTCAGCTCGTACGTCTTCACCATCATATAATTACGGTCATCGGCCGCGGGTTTCTTTTGAGGCTCTTTTTGCTCGACGGCCTGGGTCTGGGCGGCGGCTGTCGAAGCTTCCTGTGCCGCCTGAGCCTCCTTGGCCGTCTGGGCGAAGAGGGACGACGAAGACCCCGCCAAGAGGGATATCGCTGTCATCAGGACCAGGACGCTAAAAATTCTTTTCGCTTTTATCATGTCAATCCTCCTTAAAAAGGTTGAAGTCGGGTTTTTGGAAAAAAATGATTTTGATATTTTTATCCGCGATCTCGAATTCCGTGCGGATCTCGGAGATCGGTTGCTGTGGTTTTTGAAATAGGGGAAGGAGAACAAATACGGCCAGGAGAATGGCCGCCGCGCTCGGAATGAGAGTAATCATGAGAGGCCGGCGCAGTTTAAAAAAGCGGGGGCGCGGGTGAAGCAAGGCCGCGGCCGCCTTGATCTTTTCTTCAACGGCCGGCGGAACGTTTTTGTCTATGCTCCGGACGAGCCGGGCGATTTTTTCGTCGAGGATTTTTTCGTCACTCATTTTGGGCTCCGATGATCTTTTTAAGGTTGTTTCGCGCTTGAAATAAAAGAAGCTTGATGTAGCCCTCTTTCAATCCTGAGATGTCCGATATTTCGGCGATCGAAAAGCCGCTTTCATAAAACAGAAAGAAAATTTCCCGCTCGCGGGGTCTCAGCCGGCCGGCGAATCGGTAAACCTCCCGGACTAATGCGTCCGAGGGATTTGCGACGGTGCTTGTGAGCGCATCGGAATTCAGAACAAGAGACTGGCGACGGCTTTTTTTGAAGGATCTCTTGACCTCGTTGTGGGCGATCGAGAAGAGCCAAGCGCTGAAATTCTTGTCTTTCTGGAACGAGCGGAAATATTGAAAGGCGCGGAGGATCGTCTCCTGAAAGACGTCATCGGCGTCGACTGAAAAATTCAGAGATTTATGGATATAATTGTAGAGCTTATGCTTGATGGGCGCCAGATAATCCCAAAAGAGGATTTCGGATATGGTCTCTTCGCCTCTTCTTCTCATATTGGAGATATCAAATCCTAGCGTTTCTGCACCGACAAGGACGAGCCGTCCCGGGATTTCCGCGCAGTGAGAATCGATCTTCATACTATTTATATACCGGATCACCGCAAAAGGTTAGAGAATTCTGTCGGTAAAAGATAATTTGATATAATATAGATTCCATGAAACTCCTGTATCTTTCCCGGGCCGATGTGGAACAAGTGGCGCTCGACATGCCAGCGATTATCCGTCTTCTTGGGGTCGCCTTCCGGGAAAAGGGGGAGGGGCGGGTCGAGATGCCGCCCAAGCCGGGCATTCATCTAAAGGGTGACGCTTTCATCCATGCCATGCCGGCCTATATTCCCGGACTCAAATCCGCGGGGCTGAAATGGGTCAGCGGATTCCCCGAGAACGCGAAGATCGGACTGCCTTACATTTCAGGCCTCCTCGTCCTGAATGACGTCGAGACCGGGCTGCCATACGCGGTCATGGATTGCACCTGGGTTACTGCCTATCGCACGGGCGCGGCCTCGGCGCTGGCGGCCAAATATTTGGCCCGGCCGCGGAGCGAAATCCTTGGCATCCTGGCCTGCGGCGTTCAAGGCCGGACGCATCTGCTGGCGATGGCCGCTCTTTTTCCCCTCAAGCGCATCTTCGCCTACGATATCCTGCCCGACGCTGAGCGGCGCTATATCGAGGAGATGTCGGCAAAGACCGGCCTGGAGATCATCGGCGTCGATCATCCGAAAAAGGCTGTCGCGGACAGCGATATCGTCGTCACTTCCGGGCCGATCCTCAAACATCCCCGGCCGACGATCGAAAAAGGCTGGCTCAAGCCGGGCGCTTTCGGGAGCGCCGTCGATTACGACAGCTACTGGAAGCCCGAGGCCCTGGCCGAAATGGACAAGCTCGCGACCGACGACCTTCCCCAGTTCCGATATGTCCGCAGCACCGGGTATTTTCAGCGGACGCCCGAGCCTTACGCCGATCTGGGCGAGATCGTCGCGGGAAAAAAGCCGGGCCGGGAGCAGGAGGACGAGCGGACTATGGCTATGAACCTGGGATTGGCGCTCGATGACATGGCGGTCGCCCCGGAGATATATCGCCGGGCCAAAGAACGGGGTATCGGAACCTGGCTTCCGCTTTAATCGTATGAGCTTCCCGAAAACAGCCGGCGTCGTCATCATCGGCGGGGGCGTCATGGGCGCTTCTGTCGCTTACCATCTTACCCAAAAAGGCTGTAAGAACGTCGTGCTCCTGGAGCGCGATGCCTTCTTCGGCATGGAATCCACGGCCAAGTGCGCCGGCGGCATCCGCTATCACTTCGAAACAGAGATCAATATCCGGCTCTCGCTTCTCAGCCTGGCCATGTTCGACCGGTTCGAAGAGGAGTTAGGCCAGCCTATCGACCTCCGGAAATGCGGCTATCTTTTTGTCCTAAGGCAGGAAAAGGATGTTCATGAATTCCGAAAGCAGATGGAGCTTCAGAAAAGCCTCGGCGTAAAGACAGAGTGGCTGGCTGGAGATGATGTCCGGGAAAGGCTTCCGCTCATGAGTTTTCCCGATGCGCTTGGCGGGCTTTGGGGGCCGGATGACGGGCTGGCTGACCCGAACGGCGTCGTTCAAGGATATATCCGCGGAGCGAAGAGGTCAGGGGCGGCCTGTCTGACAGATGTCGAAGTGAAAGGAATTCGCCTAACAAAGGGCAGGATTGAAGGTGTTCAAACGAGCGCCGGAGACATCTCGTGCGAGGCGGTGGTCAACGCCGCCGGCGCTTGGGCGGCCGAGATCGGGCGGATGGCCGGCATCGAGATCCCCGTCGCCCCTTCCCGACGACAGGTCCTGGTCACGACGCCCATTCCGGAGCTGCCGGCGGATTTCCCGTTCGTCGCGGATTTTTCGAAAAGCCTCTACTTCCACCGCGAAGGCCTGGGTTTATTGTCCGGCATGTCGAATCCTTCGCAGCCGCCGGGCTTCGACCAGAGCCTTGACGAGGATTGGGAGCTGACGCATCTCGAGGCGGCCGCGGAGCGGATGCCTCTTCTCGAAAACGCCGGAATCGCAAACCACTGGGCTGGGCTCTATGAAATCACACCGGATTCTCACCCGATTCTCGGGGGAGTAGAGGAGGTTTCCGGCTTTTTTTGCATTGCGGGTTTTTCGGGACACGGCTTCATGCATGGGCCCGGCGCCGGTCTGCTGTTAGCCGAGGAAATCATCGAAGGGAGGGCCCGGACGCTTGATATTTCGTGCCTGCGCCTCAACCGCTTCAAGCGCGGCCGGCTTTTAAAAGAATACGCCGTGATTTAGACGATTGACCTTTTGTCTTTCCAGTTCCACCACTTCAATTTTTCCGGATCATGCCGCTTGTGCGAGGCGTAATAGACGGCGCAGCGCATGACGTAAAGCAGGCAGCGGTCGATATCCGCGCTTTTTCTCGCGCCAAATTTCTTGTATAGCTCTTCCGGGTCCCGGCCGGCGAGATCTTCGGCCGAGCGGAATCCCAATTGCCACAGGTCTTGGGCGATGCTTTTCCCGACGCCCGGAATCGTCCGCAATTCTTTGAGAGACTCTTTTCTCGTCATTGTTATCTTCTTTCGTCCTATTTCAGCTCCCTGAGCGGAGTGAAATCGATGTCTGGCCGGGTGAACGTCTCCGACCCGACGACGACGTTGCCGTAGGGTTTTGCCCAGTAGTAATTATGGCCGGCTTCAACCTTCCACGTCTGTCCTGTTTCGGGGTCCACGACGTCCGTGACGCCGAGGATGTAATTGGAAAACTTACGCGAGATGTTATCCATCACGCCCTGGCGCGTCCAGTAAGCGTCATTGATGATTTTTGAGATCTCCTGGTTCGTCTGGGACACGATCTGCGAGACGTTGCCGGCGAGCTGCTGCTGGGAGGCCTCCCATTGAGGGTTCATCTTCATGCTTAAAAACATATGGTTCGCCGTTTCCTGGACGAGGGCGGTATCGGATGCCGGGCAGGTGGTGATCAACATCAAAGCCACGTTCCAGTTCCCGCCCTGCATCGCCGGCATATAGACGACCTGGGTCATGGCCAGGCCGTAGCCGATAAAAGGCGTTCCGTTTTGATCGAAACGGAACGCGGCTTCTCCGGCGTGGAGCGTGAACTGGACCCCGTAAGTCTGGAACTGTCCGTAGATGCGGTTGAAATCGGCGACGATGTCCGGCCGTTCGTTCTGGCTGACGATCTCGAATTGATTCAAGCGCGGCTTGTAATTCTGCTGGAGGTATTCGTTGAGAAAGCTCAAGCCCGGCGTGTATCGTTTGACCAGCATCCTAACGCCGTATCCGGGCGAATACCAGGCGCCTTCGGTGAAGCCGGCCCAGGCGAGCGTCTGGCTGGGGATGGCGAATATCGGCAGGTTTGAGTCGTTGAATTGAATGCGAATCTTCTGGTCGGGAGAAGCAGCTTGGAGGACATGGACGAGATCGACCGAGGCGCGGCGGTAAGTCCCGCCCTGGACCTGCCATCCTTGAGGGACATCCAGCGTGAACGCCTGCTCGACGGGGTCCTGCCAACTCGTGTATTGAATTTTCGGGGCTGCTGGCGCTTTGCCTGCCCCGGCTTCGGGCTCTCTGAACCTGAAGGATTCGAGCATGGAGAGAAGCGGGCCTCTATTTTTCTCGAACGATTCCGATTTCGAGGCGACGACGTAAAGGATTCCGCTGCGCTCGAAGATGGAGCAGAGGGCGAGTCCCGTATACGACGCGCCGCCTTTTTCGAAACGGAATTTGGCGACCCATTCATCGGGCCGAGGTCGGAGCTGCTGCCGCTTTTCGATGGACGCCTTGGCGAAGAATTTTGAGAGCTTGGGAAGGCTCTGTTCGAACCAGGCGCCGGCCGGGGCCGTGGTCTTCAGAAAAAACGGATAGACGAATAGAAAGGCGGGCTCTTCAGCGGTTTCGGGCGATGAAACGAGAATGTATTCTTTGTCCTCGACCCGCGCCTGCCAGTCTTTCGGGTGTTTAAGAGAAAAACCCTCGGGATATTTTTGATCTGCGAGTTTGGTTCCGCCGGGGCCGCAGGACGCGAATAAGAATAACCCGGCGAGAACCATGACCGCCCAGGACGTTCTTCTTAGACCATCCATCTTCATGGCCCCTCCTAAAATGCGGCATCCGACCAAGCCGCCTCTAATTTGTAGGGCGGAACCGTTTCCGGGCCAAGGCAGCCGTCCTTCATGAATTCGAAGAATTGCCCGGCCACTTTCAATGCCCCATCGGGTGTCTCGTTTTGAAGCGGATGCATAACTCGTCTTGAGCCGCGGATTGATGAGGCAAAGAATATCTTATCCGCCGTGAAACTACAAGGTTTCCACGAACAAAGTAGGCATCTGCTGTCTCAAAATCCCTATTCAGAGTCTGGAATCGTGTCTCCGGAATAATAATCACCGAGGATCCCATACGCTTCGGGCATCCGGGCGCCCTGGTCGGCGCCACCCACTTCATGAATTATCGATAATCATGGAAACGGAGATGCTTCCTTTTCAAAGGAAATCCGAACGAGCGAAAATCGACTTCGCCCCCGATTTCATATAAAATTGGATCACCTTTTGAGCGGTGAGCGGCTTTCGTAATCTTGAAAAGGAGGGCAGGCATGGAAATCATTGACCTCACGGAGAAATATTTCGACAGATATTTTGTTTGTCTTGAAGACTGGTCTGTAGAGATCAAGGAAGCCGGGAATCATAAAGAGCTTTGGTATCGGCGCATGAAAGATAAAGGCCTGCGGGTCAAATTGGCCGTCGACGGTGAAAAAGCCTGCGGTATGATTCAATACGTGCCGATCGAGCACTCCTTCGCCGAAGGAAAAGACGCTTATTTCATCCACTGCATCTGGGTCCATGGCTATAAAAAAGGCGTCGGTAATTGTCAGAAAAGAGGGATAGGCAAAGCTTTGCTACGGGCGGCGGAAGAGGACGCGGCCGGGCGGGGCGCCAAGGGCATGGCGGCCTGGGGAATCTCGATGCCGTTTTTCATGAAGGCCTCTTGGTTTAAAAAACAGGGCTATGTCAAGGTCGACAAGGCCGGAATTCAGATTTTAATGTGGAAGCCGTTCGCCGAAGATGCGCTTCGGCCGAAATGGATCAGAGAAAAAAAGCGTCCGCAACGAAAAGAAGGAAAAGTCACGGTTTCAGCTTTTTTAAACGGCTGGTGTCCGGCGATGAATATGACCTTTGAACGGGCCAAGCGGGCGGCTTCGGAGTTCGGGGATAAGGTTGAATTTTGGGATATCCACACGTTCGACCGTGACGTTTTCATGGAGTGGGGGATCGCGGATGAACTGTTCATCGACGGGAAAAAGGTCCGGACCGGGCCGCCGCCTTCCTTTGAAAAAATTCGAAAGAAGATCGGCCGAAGAGTCAAAAAGATCAAAGGCTGACGGGCAAGAATCGAAAACGCAGGCCATGAAAATATTTGGCAAAAATGCCGCCGCAGGGCCGGCGATTTATGATGACGGAAAAGTCCGGGTTGAGGGCGTCATTGAGAAGATCAAAGCCGGTTTTAAAGTGAGGGGAACTTTGAGAGGACGTCCGGGAACGGTCGAGATCTTCCGCGCCCCCGCGCCGAATGAATTCCTGATGAACAACTGGCAGTCCTGGGGGCCGATGCGGAAGATGGCGGCCGGACAAAAGCTCGAAGGCCTTGAAGAGCGGATGGCGAATCAAGGCCGCTATGTCTTCACGCCCGTTCCCGATATCGCGGTGAGGCGTCTCGTCAGCGATTATTTTATCGCCTGGGACAGAGGCCTCGCCGGTTTCCTGACGTCAAAGATCGCCCATCCGTATTTCACCGTCGAAGCCGGCGAGCTCGCCGGCTATCTCGAATATTTTGGCACGCCTTTGGAAGATCCTGTTCTATTGGAGCCGCTGATCGTTCTCGAAGGAAATCCCGTTGAGCAGCTCCTCGAAGAATACGCCGTCCGGGCCGCTGCCCAGAACGACGTCCGGGTGAATCCCTGGAATCCCGTGGGCTGGTCGAGCTGGTATCACTATTTCACGAATCTTCAGTTCGCGGACGTCGAGAAAAACCTCCGGATCGCCCGGGAGAGATTCCCGTTCGAAGTCTTCCAGATCGATGACGGCTACGAAGCGGATATCGGCGACTGGCTCGAGGCCAAAGCCGGGTTTTGCTCTCTTCCCGATCTGGCCCGGCTGATCCGCGATCACGGCTACCAGGCCGGGATCTGGACGGCGCCGTTCAGCGCAGCGGAAACATCAAACCTTTTTCGACGGCATCCGGACTGGATGGTCTCGGACATCGGCCTGCCCAAGCTCTGTTTTAGAGGATGGAAGAAGAACGTCTCCGCCCTGGATACGACCAATCCGCATGTCAAGAGCTGGCTGTATGAGACCTTTGCCTCCCTGAAAAAAATGGGGTTCGACTATTTTAAGATCGATTTTGTGTTCTCGGCCGCCATGGAGGGCGTGCGGGCGCGGCGCGTGAGTCCGATCCAGGCTTGCCGCGAAGGGCTGGATGTCATTCGGCAGGCGGTCGGCTCAAGCTTCATCCTCGGCTGCGGCGCTCCGCTCCTGCCATCGATCGGCTATGTGGACGGGATGCGTATCGGCGAGGACACGGCCCCGTTCTGGGATTCCGGGAAGGCCCCGCTTCAGGGCGTGAACGCTTATTACGCGCTCAAAAATTCCATCCTGCGGGCATTCATGCACAAAAAATGGTGGCTCAACGACCCGGACTGCCTTTTGCTCAGGCGCCGGGACAGCAAGCTCGCGGCCAATGAGATCGAGCTCTACGCCCGGACGGCCGGCGCGCTTGACAATATGATCATCGAAAGCGACGACCTGGAGCTTGTAGATGAGTGGGGGAGGGGGCTGCTTCAAGAAGCCATTCGCCTCAAAGGCGGGCATGTCCGCGTCCGCGGGCTGATGAACAACGACCTCTATCTCATCGATTCGTGGGGCGGGCCGGCAGGGATCTTCCGTTTCGCCGCAAACCTGTCGGATGGGCCGCAGAAGTTGAATGATCAGGAAATCCCGGCGCGGACAGGCATTTTCATCAAGCCCTAGGAGGAGATGTATCGAATTCACAAATTTGCCATTCTTAGGTCGATGATAGGTTCGTGAATTCGGTATATGATTAGATTTTTCGAAGCGAAATGGGGGGGACACATACCGTTCGTGTCCCCCACTGATAGAAAGAATAAGGAGGGGATTATGGCCGGCGTTTTAAAACGGCCTTTGCCTCTTCTTTCGCCATAAAGCCGGACAGATCCTTTCTCCGATTTTATCTGTCTAAGATAAATTAGACAGATAAAACAGAAAATGCTTGGCGGCTGAGAACTTGCCTAGTCAGGACCGCTTGGACTAAAATTGAGGACAAAAGGAGTAAAATTCCAGTACACAGACGGTCTGTGGATCCAAATTGGAAAGGAGGGCTCGGATGAAAAAGAAAATATTAGCTTGGGTAATATTTTTCTGCGGTGTCTCGTTTCTTTCGGCTCAAGACCTCAGCCAGTACGCATCCCTGAAAGAACCTCGAATCAGGACCATCCCCGCGCAGAAAATGCTCGTCGTCGAATCGAAGGGCGACCCGAACGTCGCCGCGAAGGACGCTTTTTCGCTCCTGTATAAGGTCTTTTTCGGCATTCCCGGCGCGCGGATGGCGGCGCCCCGCGCCCGCTGGCTGAATTTAGCCACCGCGCCTAAGAATGAATGGGCGGGGTTCTACGGCTTGCCTCTTTCCGACCAGGTCACGAATCTACCGCCGGGGTCCAGTGGGGCGAAAATCGAAGTCTGGCAATATGGAGAGGTCGCCGAAATTCTTCACCTCGGCGGCTACGACAAAGAGACACCGACGATCGAAAAGCTGATGAAATTCATCAAAGACAAGGGCTACGAGGTCGCGGGTCCCCATGAAGAGGAATATCTGAAGGGGCCGGAATCCGGCCCCAATACCGCCGAGTACCAGACGATCATCCGCTATCAGGTCAAGAAAAGATAGGCCGTTGTAAGCTCTTTTTCCGCGATGAATCAAATCAGAGTTTTGCCTTTTTTTATTTCTTGACGGGCTTCTTATTCGGAGTTGCGTCGAGGAATTTTCCTTCGAATGATTTCCTGAGCTTTTCTTTAGCCTCGATGTTGTCCAGATAAAGGTGCAGGTTTAAAATTTCTTCGGAAATCGCTAGAGCTAGCTGGCCGATAGCTCCTGATCCTTTGAAGGTTATGAGATCTTCCCCGAGGACATCCCTCACAAAATGGCCAAACTCCTGATTCAAGATATCGACGAAAATCCCTTCTTCGGAAGGAATCATCGTTAGCCCCATAATAGTCAGGATCCGCTTGTACCGCGAGAAAAAAACCGGATCGATCTGGTTCTGCTCCTTTGCCTTTTTAGCGTCGGCCATGAATTTATCAAAGGCTCGCGAAACTTTTTCATAACCTCCGGAGCCGGACACGGCCATTTCATGAAAGTAGGTTGTGAACGAATCCAGAAGCGCATGGCCGATTTTTTTATCCACCGGAGCGGCGGCGGGATCTTCGGCCAGGACAGGAAGGACCAGTATGCATAAGATCCCTACACTCAGAATTTTTCTCAACATGTTATCCCTCCTTAAATTTTTGAGAATAGAGCGCTAGAAAGCGCTCGACGGATTTTTCGATAATTAAAATTTCGTATTTTTTTTGAAGATTGAGATGCGAGGGTTTATAGCCCTCATACGGATTCGGCGATTTCGCCTCCATGGATTCTTTTGAAGCTTTTTGTTTTTCAATCTCGGACAGAACCGTTACGAAGAATGCTTCGAGCGGGGCTGGCGGTATCGTCCGGCTGTTCAAATTCACCGATGGCTGGCGTTCGATGGCTTGAAAGCCGGGCATTTGGGAGAGAACGTTTTCCAAGGTTTTGACCGTGACTTCTGAGGGAGCATGGCCGGGAATGGCCAGGAAGACGATCACTCCTGCGGCCAGCAACAGGCCCGCGGCTCCCCAGACAAGTTTAGGGTTTTGCCTAAAAAAGGAAAGACGATGCTTCTCGCCTTCTTTCTTCTGAATGCGCTTCTCGAGCCGGGCTTGAAAATCGCCGGCTCGGAATTTCCGGAGCGCGTCCTCTTCTTCGGCGCCGATCAATTTTTCTATAAGATCGAGGGCGGGCTTTTTCTCATTCTTTTCCATGGATGGTCTCCTTGAGCCGGCGGATGACGGCCGAACGGGCGCGGTTGAGCCGGGACATGACCGTGCCTTCTTTGATCCCGAGCGTCGCCGCGATTTCCGCGTAAGACAAATAGGCGTATTCGCGAAAAACGAACACTTCTCGAAGCTTTCTGGGAAGACAACGGACAGCCCATTTGAGTTTTTTTAGCTGCTGGCCGAGGTCGGCACTCCATTCCGGAGAATTCTGACCTTGATGCTCGGGCGCCCATGACTGCAGCAAGGTCTTTGTCAGCCGGCCCTTCTTCTGATGGTCGAGGCATGTGTTCTTTACGATGCGGAAAAGCCATTCTTTCGAGACGGCGGGATTTTTCAGCGCGCCGATGTTCGCATAAGCTTTTAGATAGACGTCCTGAGCCAGGTCCTCGGCCTCGGCGTAATTGCGAGAAAACCCTAAGCAGATACGGAAAACGGATTCCCGATAGGACATGAGTTCATCAAACAGGGATGTCCGGCTGGCTGCGGCCCGGGCGCCGGTCATCTCTTTTGACCAAGTTCCCATGTCTGCCTGGAAATCGGGTGCTTCAGCGTCCATCATGGCTCATTTTTATTCGTTAGTAAAGACGATCCAGGGAAGGAAATATTCCAAAAAATTTCTTGACAAAAGCAAAGTTGTCCTGTAAAATCAGATTAATCAGATAATTCAGAATATTTGGAAAGGAGTAAAAGCCATGGCAGAGAAACACAAGCCGGGTGTCGGGTGCCCTACATCGAAAAAGGATTCGGGCTGCTGCCGCGTCGAATCGATCATCAGCATCGATGAGCGGGGCCAGATGGTTCTTCCTAAGGAATTAAGGGAAAAAGTGGGGATCCATCCGGGGGACAAACTGGCTGTGGTCAGTTTCGGCAAAACCGAAGCCGTCTGTTGTCTGGCCTTAATCAAGGCAGAAGACCTTGGCGGCCAGGTCAGGGATATTCTCGGGCCCATACTGAAGGACATGATTTCGGATTGAACATAAATCGAAGGAGGATCGAGTCATGAAAACAAAAACACGCAAAAAAGGCATTAAGCACGAGAAAGACATTAAAAAGGAAGTGAGGAAAAGATACGGCCAGATGGCCTGCTGCGGCGGCCCACAAACGGCGCCGGACTTGCCCTGCTGTTCAGGCGAAGGAAGTTCGCCGGAAGATTTGAGCCGTAAGATCGGGTACAGCGATGTCGAGATGAGCTCCGTTCCCGAGGGCGCGAATCTGGGATTGGGCTGCGGAAATCCGGTGGCGCTGGCATCCTTGAAGGAGGGAGATGTCGTCTTGGACCTCGGTTCGGGAGCGGGCTTCGACTGTTTCCTGGCCGCCCAGAGAGTCGGTCCGCCGGGCCGGATCATCGGCGTGGACATGACGCCGGAAATGCTGGAGAAGGCCAGGGACACCGCTCGTAAAGGCGGTTATGATAACACCGAGTTCCGGCTGGGCGAGATCGAGCATCTCCCGGTCGCTGACAATTCCGTGGATATCATCATCTCCAATTGCGTCATCAACCTCTCGCCGGAGAAGGACAAAGTTTTCCGGGAGGCTTTTCGGGTGTTAAAGCCCGGCGGACGGCTCATGGTCTCGGATATCGTTTTGCTGAAGGACCTCCCGGAACCGATCCGGCAATCGATCGAAGCGTATGTCGGCTGCGTCGCCGGGGCGTCTTTGAAAGACGAATACCTCGGCGAGATCGAGGCAGCGGGGTTTGGCGATATCAAGATTCTCGATGAGGTGAACTTTCCGGTGGAATTCGTGGCGGATAATCCAGCCGTCAAGGAGATCATTCGGAATATGAATTTGACGGTGGACAAGCTGCGAGACCTGGCCACCGCTGTGGCTAGCATTAAGATCGCGGCAGTCAAGCCCCGCATCACATAAAGGGCTAAAACCGAGGTCAATTCTACGGGTTATTTCTTGAGCACGGTGGATTTGGTCAGAGTGATGCGGATGCGATCTCCCTGAAGCTCGACGCGGAGGATATTTCCTTTGGCGTCGGTCGATTCGAAATCATTCGCTTTGAGGCTTTTCAGGTTTTTATAGGACGGGCTTTTGGCGAAGGCTTTTTTGACTTCTGAGAATCGCGCTGCGGCTTCCTCCGTATTCGCATAGCGAAAAATGAAGAGCGTCGAAGAGTTCCGTTCAGCGGCCAGCCCTTCCTTAAAGCGAAAAAGGTCATACGGGAAAAACGCATGGATATTGTTCAGGCCCAGAACGCCTTTGAGGTAAACAATCCGCGCCGAATCCGCCCATTCTTTGGGCAGGACGCTGATGAGTGAGGGTCGGGTTCCCGTCAAAGGAATTCTCGCGTCCGCCGCTCGGGCGAGGCGGAGAATCCCTTCGCGGCATTCGGCGGACGCATCGAATCCAATGAGCGTGATGAGCAAAGGCCCTTTCCAAAAGCTTAAATAATAATCTTCGAGACGAGCATCGTGGCCGATCGAATACGATATGCCCTTGGCACCTGATTTGAAGCTGAACATGCCGTAAGCACTTTCGGCATTCGCCATTTCGAAGATTTCAAGCGTGATCGAGCGGTTTTTCGTGTCCCGGTAATCCTGGACAATGACCTGTTTAAACCCGTATTCTCGATAGATTTCGGCGCCGCCGTCGATATACAGAAAAAGATCTTCACCTTTGTAATGCTGAGGCGGACCTTTGGGCTGCCAGCCCCGGAG
>Ga0315291_10007616_pt1 | contig 13363 bp, 9 predicted proteins | sample YL17G12_20_MG_FD_203070 | JGI IMG/M metagenome (GOLD analysis project Ga0315291, IMG submission 203070) | Sediment microbial communities from Yellowstone Lake, YNP, Wyoming, USA - YL17G12_20 | ecosystem: Environmental > Aquatic > Freshwater > Lake > Sediment | place: USA: Wyoming | collected... | reverse complement strand
CTTCACGTGAGCACGAATCACAATCGACCTATTACAAAGCCAATGCGGGGAAATGCCTGCTTTGCGATTACCTGAGGATTGAGTCTGAGAATCGTGAGCGGTTTGTTTTTGAGAATGAGCACTGGATAGCCCTTGTCCCTTTCTGGGCAAAATGGCCCTTTGAAACAATGCTTCTGCCACGACGTCATGCTAAAAACCTCTCAATTCTAAATAAAAGCGAGAAAAAATCCCTCGCCGATGCACTGAAACGCCTGACAACCAGATATGACAATCTTTTCTGCACTCCGTTTCCTTATACAATGGGATTTCACCAATCACCCACGGATGGCAAGGAGCATATTTTCTGGCACATGCATATCCACTTTTATCCCCCTCTTTTGCGGTCGGCAAACGTCCAGAAATTCATGGTAGGTTATGAGATGCTGGCGAACGCACAGCGCGATTTCACGCCTGAAAATGCCGCAATGAGGCTCCGGGAACTTTCAGAGAATCATTATCGGAGCAAAGTGAAGACGGAGAAAGGCGTTTGATGATTAGTAATGAGTATGTTATCATATCATTCAATCGTATATTTTCCCTGCACCCCGAACTAATTTCCTCTGCGCCCGGGCGGGTGAACCTTATTGGCGAACACACCGATTATAACGGCGGATTTGTTTTGCCTGCGGCAATAAATCGTGAAATCAGAATAGCCGCTCGCACCCGCCATGACCGTATCTTGCGCCTGTATTCCGAATCCTTTGCCGAAATGTTTGAAACCTCCCTTGCAACAGGAATCATACCTTCGGGGAAAAAAGGATGGCAGGATTATTTTCTTGCCGTGGTGGACGGCTTTACCAAGAGGAGGGTGGATGTCCCGGGAATGGATATTTACATCTGTGGAGATATCCCGCAGGGGGCAGGTCTTTCCTCATCCGCGGCTTATGAGGTCTGCGCGACAATACTTTTAAACGCAGTTTGTAATGCCGGACTTTCACCTTGCGAAATTGCTATTCTTGCCCAGGCGGCGGAGCATAGTCCATTTGTAGGAGTGAGGTGCGGCATCATGGACCAGCTCATCTCTGTGATGGCTCAGGCTGACCATGCACTGTTGATAGATTGCCATACACTTGAGACCATGCCTGTCCCCTTTGATTCCTCAAGGGCGAAAATTGTGCTCATAAATTCCATGAAAAGGCGAGGACTTGTGGATTCTGAATACAATCGTCGCCGTGCGGAATGCGAGGATGGGCTTAGACTCATGCGAAAACTGAGCGGTAAGGAATTTCCCACCATACGTCATATCCCCGCCGATGTGTTTGAGCGTTTTCAGGGGAGTCTGCCGGAAAATTACCGCAGACGCATCCGACACAATCTCACCGAAAATGAACGTGTGCATCACTTTTCGAAATGCCTTTCCGGAGGAGATTTAGAAACGGCTGGCAGACTCCTTTACGCCTCTCATGAAAGTTTGAGAACGGATTTTGAGGTCTCATGTGCGGAACTGGATTGCATTGTTCAGATTGCCTCAAGATGTGAAGGTGTTTATGGATGCAGGATGACGGGCGCCGGATTTGGCGGTTGTGCCGTTGCCCTTGTGGAGCCCACGCATGTTGAGGATTTCTTGCGGGTCATGTCCGCAGAGTATGAGAAGTCATTTTCCATCCTTCCCGAAATACACGTCACCTCTCCCTCCGCCGGCGCCACTGCTATGGTTGCGAGGTGATGTAACGATGGGAATCTTTCCATGTTGACTTTTGGCAATGCGGGGGCGTTTATGTTTCATATTTTAGTTTTGATTCAAAAAAGGGGTGATTGATTTGATGGTTCGTAAGACATGGGCATCCGTTAAGACTCACATCATTGCGGGAATTTTTGTCACGGTTCCGCTTGCCGTGACGTATGTGGTTCTGCGGGGACTCTTTGACATTGTCCGTAATTTTTTCAGTCCCTTACTGAAATTCCTTGTGATTACACAATATTCACCTTTTCTTGAAGCGGTGATTACCTTTTTTTTGGCGGCGGGTATTGTCTATCTCATCGGATTCCTGTCCAAGATAATTTTTGTGGCGAGGCTTATCGCACTGGGTGAGAGGATGGTTTCTCGCATCCCGGTTGTGAAGTATTTTTATATCACCACGAAACAGATTATGGATTCCATCGCCCTGATGAAATTATCCAATATAAACAAGGTGGTGATTTTGGAATATCCGCGAAAGGGGATACTTGCGATGGCTTTTGTAACCGGCGTTATGAGGCAGCCGGGCAAGGAAGACCTGGTCAATATCTTTGTCCCCTCTACTCCCAATCCCACCACCGGATTTTACCTTTTGGTCTCACCGGAGCAAATATGGGATGTGAATCTGACGATTGAGCAGGGAACCAAGATGATAATTTCGGGCGGCATTCTTTCTCCCGGCGAAATTGAGTTGAAACCTTATGTTTATAAACCGGAGGAGATGAAGAGACCTGTCGCGGATTTACCGAAGGGATAATCTGTTCTCTTAGCAAGAATGGGGATGGGATGAATATGAGGTTATTTATTCATGGATTATTGTGCATTGTGATTATGTCGTTATGCAGTTGTGCCAATTTGCCATTTTACAGGGATTATGAGAAGAACACACGGCGCTACCGCGAGGATGTTTTGAATTTTTATGAGACCATATCCGATTCCTATTTCATACTTGGTTATGAATATTATGAACTCTCGAGGGAGTTTGCGAAAAAGGGCGACACGGAAAGGGCGACTTATTATAATGACAAGGCAACTCTCTATTACAATCTCAGCAAGGATATGAAAAACGCCGCCGCAGAAATAAGGAAATTTTCCAAAGCCAAATGACATGTTGGGTCGACACATACAGACGGTTATTAACATGTGGGTGCGCGATTTATTTCGGAGGGAAGGCAAGGGATGATTAAACAGGTAAAGTTTGATGAGAAGGGTCTTGTCCCTGCTATCGCCCAGGATGCCGAGACGGGCGAGGTGCTGATGATGGCATGGATGAATGATGAGGCATTGAGGCTGACCGGAGAGAAGATGGTGGCGCATTATTACAGCCGCTCCCGCAAGAAACTCTGGCTCAAGGGAGAGACCTCCGGCAACATTCAGAAGGTTCAGGAAATCCGTCTTGATTGCGACGGCGACACTATCCTTTTGAAGGTGACGCAGGCTGGAGGCGCATGCCATGAGGGGTACCGCTCCTGTTTTTTCAGAAAATGGGCAGACGGCTCCTGGGCGGTTGATGGTAAAAAAATATTTGACCCTGATAAAATCTATGGTCATAAGAAATAGGAGTCAGGGACGGAAACTGCCTCATTCGTTCGGTGGGGACGCAAAAAGGTAACGGGGCTGTCACTGCCGGCGCATTGTGAAAAATTCTCACGGGCATCGGGGGAATAACGGGAGTTATGCAGAATCTTTATCATCCATCGCAAAAAGAATTTCTGGAAAAGGCGAGAGAGGGAAACCTGATTCCCGTGTATAAGGAGATACTCGCCGATATGGAGACGCCCGTATCTGTTGTGAAGAAGCTTGCGGAGAGTGATTTTGCCTTTTTGTTGGAGAGTGTGGAGGGCGGGGAGACTGTGGGACGGTATTCCTTTTTAGGCGCTGACCCCTTCATCCTTTTCAAGAGTAAGGGGCGTGAGATAGACCTTGTTTATCAGAATGATGAAGAGACCTTTAATACTGATAAGACGCCCCTTGATGTCCTTAGGGATGTCATGTCACGCTTCCGCCCGGTCTCAGATGCCTCACTGCCGCCCTTCATCGGCGGGGCTGTGGGCTATGTCAGCTATGATGAGATACGAAATATTGAACCCCGCATACCGGACAATAATCCCGATGACATGAACCTGCCTGACACCTTTTTCATGATTACGGATAATCTCATCATCTTTGACCATGTGCGGCACCGCATACTTCTTGTGAATAATGCCCATGTCCGCGGGAAACCCGAAAAGGCTTATGAGAATGCCATAAAGCAGATTGAGATCCTCCATGAACGCCTCCGGCTGCCGCTTCCCGTTTCTGAGGCGGAGCACAGGGGGATGGCGCTTCAGGTTGAATCCAACATGACGGAGGAACAATTCCGGAATGCGGTTGAGCGCGCGAAGGAATATATCTTTGCGGGTGATGTCTTTCAGGCGGTGTTGTCCCAGCGGCTGAAGACCACCTTTCAGAGCGACCCGCTGAATATATATCGCGCCCTGCGCGCCATTAATCCATCTCCTTACATGTTTTATCTGAAGTTTGGCGCATTAAGACTGATTGGCTCCAGTCCTGAGATTCTTGTCAAAGTCACGGGTGACAGGGTGCAGTTGCGCCCCATAGCAGGCACAAGGCGGCGTGGCATGACGCCGGAGGAGGACAGGGAACTTGAAAAGGAACTCCTCGCCGACCCAAAGGAGCGCGCCGAGCATATCATGCTTGTGGATCTCGCTCGCAATGATTGTGGACGTGTCGCAACGTATGGTTCCGTCCACGTGGATGACCTCATGGTGGTGGAGCGCTATTCCCACGTCATGCACATTGTTTCTAATGTTTTAGGGAGGCTGGACGAGAAGTATGATGCTTATGATGTCCTGAAGGCGTCCTTTCCTGCGGGGACGGTGTCAGGCGCGCCCAAGGTGAGGGCGATGGAGATTATTGATGAGCTTGAGCCTGTCCGGCGAGGTCCTTATGCCGGTGCGGTGGGATATTTCTCATTCAGTGGAAATCTTGATTCCTGCATCACCATCAGGACCATAGTTGTTAAGGGGGATGTGGCTTATATTCAGGCGGGCTGTGGCGTGGTGGCGGATTCTGTTCCGGAGACTGAATACCAGGAGACCATGAACAAGGCGCGGGCATTGCTCCGGGCGATTGAACTCGCCGAGGAGGGGCTGGAATAGTTCACCCTGTTTCGTAATGGAAAATTTTTAATTCTCACACAGAGACACAGAGAGATGAATATGTTCTTCGTTGTCGATAATTATGATTCATTCACATATAATCTTGTCCAGTATCTTGGGGAGATGGGAGCGGAGCTTCTGGTCAGGCGGAATGACAGGTTCACACTTGATGAGGTGGAGAGGTGGAAGCCTGACCATATTGTCATAAGCCCCGGGCCCTGCACCCCGCGTGAAGCTGGGCTTTCCAATGAGGTAATCCGGCGATTCGGCGGCTTTATCCCGATACTGGGTGTCTGCCTCGGGCATCAGTGCATCGGGCATGTCTATGGGGGTGAGGTAATCCTTGCTCCGCAGGTGATGCATGGAAAGACATCCATTATTCACCATGGCGGTGCGGGCATTCTCAAAGGCGTGCCGAGTCCATTTGAGGCGACACGCTATCATTCATTGATTGTGAAGCGGGGTGGTCTGCCGGAGGAACTGGAAGTCACCGCATGGACGGAGGATGGAATCATCATGGGACTGCAGCACAAAGAGCATCCTGTCTTTGGTGTGCAGTTTCACCCTGAATCCATTCTGACAGTTGCCGGTAAGGCTATATTGAAGAATTTTCTACAAACCTGATGATTAAGGTATTATTATTAAACATCGGAGGGCATACAGTATGATAAGGGAGGCAATCGCTAAATTATTCATGGAGAAACTCCTGACGGAGGAGGAATCGCGCCAGGTTGCAGAGGAGATAATGTCCGGTGAGGCAACACCCGCACAGATTGCCTCATTCATCACCACCCTGCGGATACGCGGCGAGACTGTGGAGAATATCCTTGGATTCGTGAGGGTTATGAGGGAGAAGGCAATGCCGCTTCCGGTGCCAGAGGGCGTTCCCATCCTGGATACATGTGGAACCGGAGGCGATGGCGCAGGGACGTTTAACATCTCAACCACTGCCGCTTTAATATGTGCCGCAGCCGATGTGAAGGTGGCAAAGCACGGCAATCGCGGCGTCTCCAGCATATGCGGAAGTGCGGATGTCGTGGAGGCGCTTGGAATCAAGATTGACATGACACCGGAGATGAGTGTGCAGTGTCTTGCGGAATATAATTTTTGCTTTCTTTTTGCCCCTTTGTATCACAAAGCCATGAAACATGCGATTGGACCCAGGCGCGAGATAGGCATCCGCACCATCTTTAACCTTATCGGACCACTATCTAATCCCGCCGGTGCAACCTGCCAGGTTATCGGTGTCTTTGCCCCGGAATTAGTTGAACTCTTCGCAAGGACGCTCGCCGGACTCGGCACGAAACGTGCCATTGTTGTTCATGGCTCGGCTGGGCTGGATGAGATATCTCTTGTTTCGGACTCAATAATCGCCGAACTGAGTCCTGATGGCAGTATTAAAGTCTATCCTGTGAAACCAAGCGATTTCAACATGCAGAAATACAGGCTTCTGGATATGCTTGGAGGCAATGCACAGGAGAATGCGAAGATTATCGAGAAAATTCTCTGCGGGTCGGAGGGGGCGCGAACAAACGCCGCCCTGCTGAATGCCGGTGCCGGACTTTATGTGGCGGATAAGTGTAATTCCATTCTTGATGGGATAAACCTTGCGCGCAAGACAGTTAGCTCCGGTGCCGCGTTTGCTCTCCTTGAGAACCTGCGAAATTTTTCCGCATCCATTTCATAAGAATTACTTACTGCGTGATGGCTTTAGGATTTTATAATTCTCACACAGAGACACAGAGACACGGATAGATTAAGGCGACTTTTGAAGACCTTCCTGAAAGAAGTCCTGAGGGAAATCCGGTGTCTCATAAAGGCGACTGTGCAACCTTTTGAAGTTCAATGCATAAGTTATCAGCGTCGGGATATCTTTCATCCCTGTTTTTCTCAAGACATTTCATGATGATTGCCTGGAGTGCATCAGGGATGCCATCTATAGGTGCGGGCGACACATGGAGATGCTGATAGGCAAGGTCGCCTTCACAAAAGGGTGGTTTGCAGGTTAGGAGTTCATACATGGTGATGCCCAGTGAATAGATGTCGGTGCGCTTGTCCACGAGTATCCCTTTCACCTGTTCAGGGCTCATGTAGAGAGGGGTGCCAATGACAACGCCGGTCATAGTTGCCTCCGCACTTTCCATTATCTTTGCAATTCCGAAGTCTGTGACCTTTACCTCTTCTTCCTTCGCCGTGATCATGATATTTGCGGGTTTGATGTCGCGGTGGATAATGCCGATGCTGTGGGCATAGCTGAGAGCCTGAGATGTCTGAATCATGTATCTCAGCACTTTTTCGAGCGGGATTTTGGCGCCCGTCTCGCGGATAATCCTTTTCAGGTCTGAGCCGTTAACGAATTCCATGGAGATGTATTTGCGTCCCATCTCCTCACCGATATCGTGGATGCGGACGATATTTTTGTGGCTGAGGCGGCGAGCGTTGCGCGCCTCCGCCTTGAACCGCTGAAGTGCATCGGGATTGTTGGAAAGATTATCCGGAAGGATTTTCAGCGCAACAATCTCATCCAGCTCATTATCCTTTGCGCGATATACAATCCCCATGGCGCCGCGTCCCAGCTCCTCAAGGAGCTCGTAGCGCCGCTTCGCCTTTTCCGGAAGGCTGTTCATGATAGTGGTTTTTTCAAAGACCATCGGGTCGCTTGTGGAACCGGCGAGCATTTCAAACTTTAACTTCACATTGCGGAAGTTGATATCCGCCGCAAACAGGAGGCGGTAAACCTGCTTGGCGCCGACAAGGTCGCGCTTCGCCTCATAGCGCTGCGCCAAGTCGTAAAGAATTTCCTTCAGCTCATCATCGATAGACAGTTTCTTGAATTCCTGAAGTGCCAGGTCAAGCATGCCCTTGCGGACAAAGCAATGTCCGAGATATTTGATGGATTCACCCTCCCAGCGGAAATCCTGAGCGGTTTTCTGGAAACAGCTGATGGCGGAATCAAATTCCTCCTTCACAAGATACAATTTTCCAAGCTGGAAGCGAATCTCAATATCCTCCTTTTCCCCAAGGAGAAATTCATAGAGCTCCACGAGTTCATTCAGCACCTCGTGATTTGTCGGCATGATGCGATACGCCTGTTCAATCGCCTGACGGGCATCCTCTGTGCGTCCCATTATCTTCAGGAAGGCGCCGTAATGGAGATGGGCGAGCGGATTCTGGGGGTCTTTTTTCAGAATCTCTTCATAGAAGGGTATAATTTGCTCCGCCTGTGCGGGGGCGTTTTCAAAAATGGTCTGGCACTCCTCCATGGCTTCCCGGAAGCGTCCGCTCTCAATCATGCGCCGGCAGATATACCAGCGCAGTTCAAGGAGCTCCGCATTTTCCGCAAGAAGGGATAAACCATCATCGATGACTGACCCGCGGGCATTTTCCGAGGCTTCAATGGCTTTATCGAACTCCTCCAGTCCCTCGCTGACCCTCCCATTGGTGATGAGCGCGGATGCCATTATGCGATGGAGTGTATCATTGTCAGGGGCGAACTTGAGAGCCTTTTTATAAAGGTCAAACGCCTCATCGCTGACAAAATTTTTATGGGCGTAGGCGATGGCGAGATTGACAAGGGATTCCGAATCTTCCGGGTTCTTCCTGAGAATTGCCTGATACTGCTGGATTGCCTCATCTAATTTATTGCTCTGGAGGTCGGCGAGAGCCATGATATGGGACAACTCCTCATCACCGGGAATCTTTGAGAGGAGATGGCTTGCAAGCCTTGAGGCGTGCTCAAAGTTTTTGTTTTCGATATAAGCCTTCACCAGCTGTCGGCAGATGTCATTTCGGCTGTGGTCAAGTTTCAGGGCGTTTTCAAAGGCGTGGAGGGCGGTCGCATCGGTCTTCTTCTGCTTGAGATAAACATCTGCGAGGAGGATGATAAAATCCCTGTCCTCAGGGTGGATTTTGAGGGCTGTGGTATAAATCTTTTCCGCACGCGGATGGGTATAGCGCCCGGCGCGATAAGCCTCGGCAAGCTGCAAGAGCAACTCATTGTTGAATTGACCGAGGTCAATGAGTTTTTCTATCGTGGCGATGGTGAGGTCATGGTCTTGTGTTTGTTTGGCGATTTTTGAAAGCGCAATGAGGATGGAGATATCCGCCGGATTTGATGCAATGGCACGTTGGTAGAGTTCCGCCGCCTCGGGGTCAAAGCGGTGGTTCTCATAATATATATGCGCAATGATGCGGAGAATTTCCTTATTCTCGGGGAAATATAAGAGGCTTTTCTTGTAAACTTCGAGTGCCCGAGGGTCTTTGCGGTTTTCCATGAGATAATACTGGCTCTGGAGGAGTAGTCCGTCCTGGTTGGACGGGTCTATCTCAAGGATGCGTGAGGCGCATTGAGACGCGCCCGCCGCATTGTTATCCTTCAGGTGGATTCTGGCGAGCTGGATATAAGCGGGGAGATATCCGGGATTTTTTTCGATGACCGCCTCACAAACCTCCTTCACTTCGGTGCCTGTATCCCTGGCATCAATATAGGCATCGCACAGGGCTTCGAGGAATTTCCGGTCACTCTTTCTCAGGGGATAGACCTTTTTGAAAACGGAGAGTGCTTTGCGGGTGCGGTAATTCATTGCAAGGTAGATGTCGGTGAGGGTATTGTAAGTCTCAAGGCTGGTCTCACCGCTGCGGAGGGCGTGCCGGATATGCTTCCCCGCAGTTTCATATTGTCCCTTGTTGAAATAAACCTTTCCAATCATGTGTTCGAGGCGGGACTTGTTTTCTGTAAGTTCAACAGCCTTCAGATAGACCTCAAGGGCTTTATCCTCAAGAATTTCGGAGTGAAGATAAGCCTGGGAGAGAGCCCTGATGGCATCAGGGTTATCGGGTTCCATCCTGTACATCGTCTCATAGATGGGGATATTTTCAGCGCCAAACTCACCCACCCGCATCAGGACATGTCCAAGTGAGCGCATTACACGTCGGTTCTGGGGATTTTTTTCCAGGACGTGTCTGTAACACTGAATGGCAGAACCCAATGACTCACTCTTCACGTAATCCTGTGCCTTTGCAATCAGATGCAGAGTTACCACAAGGTTCACAACATTTTTGGTTATGATGATAAGGAGTGCAAGACCTGAGAGGGTGAGAATGATGATGAGGACAAGGTAATTGCGGAATGTGGCGCGCGCGTGAATTTTCCCGGCGTCTTTATTACGTGGCTGAATGGCGAGCCACTTAGAGGAAGAGGAGATTGCGTCCCGCCATCTTTTTTCCCGAAAAGCCTTACCTGCATCCTCAGAGTATTGCTTCACAAGGCTCTTGATATGAGACTCCTGGGCATCGGCGAACTGTTTGTAAAAGGGGTCTAATTTGCAGGTGCGGAACTGGTTTCCCCCGCGGCATGCCCACAGGATTTTTCCCGGCGCGAGTATGGTATCAATTTTAAGGACACGTAGAAAGGCTGGCGTCTCGGAGATGAGAAGAATATCGACCTGCAGTTCTTTGCTTGCATTAAATATCACGGGGGCTTTGAGAAATGAGGTTCCCAGATTGAGATAATTCCCGTCATCGCCTTTCAAGGGGTCGATGAAATAACATTTCCCGCGCGTATCACCCGCAATAATAGCGGGGGAAAACCCCCTTCCGAAAATCAGGGCGGGTTCAGAGTTGAGACTATATGACAGGCTGATTCGGTTCTTCATCCAGAGGTTTTCACCTGTTTTGCCGTTGAATCCAAAAATATAATTATCCGTCACGGCGATAATATCATCAATCCCGTCAGCATTCAGGTCCTGTATGATAAGTGTTTCAAGGGGGGATTCCACAATAACGCGGTCAGTCCAGATGCGTTGGAACTCCCCATCGGAGAAATAAATGGCGTTCAGGTTTCCTTCTATGTCGCCGTAAACAATTTCGCGCCGCTCATCGCCCATCAGCTGGGCGAGCGCCGGGATTGTCTGGATGGAGCGGTTGGCGTAATTTGCAAAATGGATGCGATTCTCAGGGTGGTCACGGTCGATTATCCAGATGTCGCCATTGCTGGTGGCTGCAACGATGTTGACGCTGGAGAGGTTTGTGACGTGACCCACGGTAACCGGTGTGCTGACACGGGCATTGAGAGGGATACTCCATCGTTCCACAAAGGTGCAGGGGTAGGGAGATTTTGCCGTCTTTTCCCCTTCGGCGTTTGGGTTCTCTACGGCTTCATAAAGGATGATGTTTCCACTGTCATCCGTGGCAACAACGCCCGCCCTGGGACGCTCCGGGTCGCTCTTCAGGGGAATCAGGGTGGGTGGGAGGATGATGCTATCCGGCGTGTCGATTCTGGCAAGAATGTTTCCGTTTCCGCCGTCTATAAGTAATAGTTGTTTGTCGCTTGTCCCAACAATAATATCAATATTTCCATCGCCGAGAAAATCACAAGCCAGGGGCGGCGTAAGACTGCGTTTTTTCCCGATGCGCCTTCTCCAGATAGTTTTACCTGTTGCCGCATCCAGCATTAAAAGTGTGCCACAGTGGTCTGAAAGGATAATCTCAAGACTCCCATCGTAATCCATATCTATGACAAGCGGGTCGTTGGGGAGGGTGAGAGAAACCTTGCTTTCCCAGAGATATTCCGGCGCCGCCGGCAGTTCGAGGGCATTGGTGTGAGGCAGACAGAGATAAAAGAAAAGACAAACCGGCACGAGACTATAATAGTGAATAAACTTCATCATATATTTGTCAGTTGAATTACCCCTGTTATTCACGATTATTATAATGAATATATAACAATAGAATTTTTTCTCACTCAAAACTAAACTTAGAATTAACCATTGTATCATCCATTCGCAAGAGTAAAAACTCATTTTGTCCCCATTTTTCCCGCACTTATATTGGAAATGTGACTTTTATTATGGGGTGGCAATGCCCCTTTTTCTGACGGTCATTCATCTGTCATTCATCTCTGCAATCCGCTTGACATTTGTAGTGTCGGGGAGAGTATTAAAACAAATTTTGCCGGCGGATAATGGTGAATGGTTGAAATCGGTTCATTTTCGTGCAGGCGTCTTTACACTCCCGCACAGTGTCTGGAATGTGCGAAGGTTGAAATAAGTAAGGGCAGGATTGTTGCCATTCATAGCGGAGGCAAGGTTTCACCTTCTGACCTGAATGCTTCTCACCTGAACGCCGCACCGGGGCTTGTTGACCTTCACATCCAGGGCTGCGGGGGGTACGATTTTCTGGATGGTTCACCTGAGGCGGTGCGAATTATTCGCCACACCGCGCTCCGCGGCGGCTGCACCTCCCTCCTTGCCACAACCACCTTCCCAAACACTTCCGATGCCTTCGCACGGCTCAGCGCCATCGTGCAGGCAATCAGGGCAGGAAGAGAGAACGGTGAAGGCGCCCGCATTATTGGTATCCACCTTGAAGGGCCTTTTTTGAATCCCGAAAAAAGAGGGGGCTTTGGCATTAATTATATACGAAAGGCGGATATGGCGGATTTCCGGCGAGTCATGGAGATTGTCGGGGATGACTTGCGTATGATGACCATATCGCCCGAAATGGAAGGCGCGCTGGAAATTCTGAGTGAGTGCGTGGCACACGGAATCAGAATCTCTCTGGGGCATACAACGGCAACCTATGACCTCGCACGCAAATGCTTTGAGATGGGCGCCAACCACGTGACCCACCTCTTTAATGCAATGAACGGGCTCAACCACAGAGAACCGGGACTTGTCGGTGCCGCCTTAGAGGATGAAAGGGTCTTCACCCAGGTCATCCCGGATGGCGTCCACATCCACCCCGCAATTCTGAGACTCATTTATAGAATAAAAGGCGCCGAAAGTCTCTGCCTGATTACGGATGCCACAGCTCCCTGCGGTCTCCCCGATGGTTCGGAGATTGAAGGTGTGGGAGGGCGTATCACTATCAGGGACGGCGCCGTTCGCCTGCCCGATGGCACACTTGCGGGGAGCGCCCTCCTGATGAGTGAGGCGGTGCGCCGCATGCATCACCTTGCGGGTGTCCCTCTCAATGATGCTCTGAAAATGGCAACCCTGACGCCTGCCACCGCCATGGGGATGGAAAGAGAGATTGGCAGTGCCGAAAGAGGCTGCCTTGCGGACTTCATTCTCTTTGATGATGAGTTGCGTATTCAATATATCATCCTTGGCGGAAGGGTTATAACCGTTGGGTAACTCAGATGTCCGGTCGAAGCGGAACGCCTCTCTGCGCTGGATAGCGCTTGCGGTCTTTATGGTGCTATATGCCGCGCTCGTTGTCACACATTGGGGTGAGGATTACATTGATTTTGGTGATGGCAATTATCTTTATATCTCCTCACGGATTGCGGACGGCATGGTTCTTTACCGTGACATCATGGCTCCCCAGCCGCCCTGCCATCTGTATGTAGGCGCCCTGTTAATAAAAATCGGACGCCTCATCGGTCATCCACTTTACACCGTTCGCGCCTTCAGTCTTTTGCTCCATCTTGCCACGATGCTTCTGATTTTTCGCATTACAAGGAAAATTATCGGCAAGTCTCTGG
>Ga0315291_10007615_pt1 | contig 13363 bp, 9 predicted proteins | sample YL17G12_20_MG_FD_203070 | JGI IMG/M metagenome (GOLD analysis project Ga0315291, IMG submission 203070) | Sediment microbial communities from Yellowstone Lake, YNP, Wyoming, USA - YL17G12_20 | ecosystem: Environmental > Aquatic > Freshwater > Lake > Sediment | place: USA: Wyoming | collected... | reverse complement strand
TGGGTAAGATTTTTGTCATTTTTTGAAATCCCCCTAACCCCTTTACAGCAAAGGACTAAACGCAATTTAACGCCAAAATCTTACCCATCTTACCAAATAAGTAATCCGAACCAAAAGGTGGGGTATCGATATTGAAAATGCCCGTTCTTTGGATGGGCTTTTTTGTTTATTTTAAGTAATGTTTATTTTTATATCATCAGTGTTGTTTTTTGTAAACATCAGGCAAATTCCTCAGCCATTCCAAGGTTTTGGATTACTATAATGGGGAAAAGAGGCAATCAGCACCCCTTCCATGCTTACCAAATACAACATAGTGTTAAAATAAGAAACTTACATACAGAGCAATTTCAATATTATAAATGGTGTTTTTATAGAACCTTATAAGGAAAACCCTCAGATTTTTGCTTTGTTTTGTATCGTTGGCATAACCTTTGCGGTGCTTACTGGCTCGCCCTTATAGGACGATGATATTGGGCGGACATCCTAAAACTTTAATGGAGGAGGATGAATTTCCGCCCGATTTCGAGTTATATCAGGATCGGCTGTGCCAGTATCAAAAACGGGCAAAACCGGTTTTGTTTATTGATAGAGGATACGGAGTCGCGCCTGGAGGAGGAGCGGCTCCGTTATCTTTTGCGCGGGGTTGTCTGCTGTTTGGTCATTTCTTCGTTGTAACTGGTTGCCAGGCAGCGTTGCAGTATTAGACAGGCTTTTGGTATTCCTTGATAATTTTTTCAGCAAAGGTGCGCCATTTCTGCAAGCCATTTTGGACAAAGTAATCGAAAGACTGGTCATCAACGAGTTTTCCGAGCAGTGCTTTTCGGTGTTCGGGGTCTGGGGTATCTTCGACGATTTTTTTTCGCAGGGTTTGGATTTGGGCTAAAAACAGGCCGTGATTTTCGGTGAAAAGATGCTCGAGTTTTTCCCTGATATGGCCTGCATAAGCGGGGCAGTTGCCCTCGGTGCCGATGGCTATCTGCAGGTCGCCGCGTTTGACAACGGCTGGTACGAAAAAGTCGCAAAGCTCCGGCTCATCGACCACGTTGCACAAAATCTCGAGTTCCTGACAATCCTTGTATATCTGCTTATTTAACTTATGGTCGTTTGTGGCAGCGATGGCAAGAGTAGCGCCGGCGAGGTAATTTTTCGAATACCTGGATTTTATCAGTTCGGCGTTTGTGCCGCGGCAGAGGTTTGTCAATACATCGTCGATTTTCGGCGAGATTATGACAAGGCGTGCGCTGGCATCGAGGAGTACCTGAGCTTTTCTTGTTGCGACCGCCCCGCCGCCGATGATGACGATACGTCGGCTGCTGACTTCGAGATATATTGGATATTTGGACATGGCACCATTATTGTACCACTATTAGTTAGTCAAAAGTAAAAAATAATTAAATTATGTATAATACTTACTGTGCTTTAGCACCTTAAAAGAAATAGTGAGATTCTTTTTGACCAAAACAGCGGCATTGGTTATTGTACGGCAAAGATGAGTTTTTTTAATGTTTGATTTAAGAGGAGATATACATGCTAACAGGCATTTTCAGTTGGATTGCACGAATCGCATACAAGATTGTTAAGGTATTATTGCGTATCGTGTTTTGGCTGATGGTTGTGCTGGGGCTGCTGTCATTTGCGGTTTTTGTGATATTGGTATGTTATCTGGCCAGCGATAATACAGACCCGCATACGGCGGAGACAATACGTTCCGCAGCATCGCAAGGCAAGTTTGCTTATAAACTGACCGAACCGAATGAACTTAAGGCGCTATTAGGACAGCCTACAACGGAAATTATCACAAACGATGGCGGAATGCAGATACTTTTTCTTGGTTATCCCGGGGTCATAGCCAAATTCGGAAAAATGAAAGACTTTTCTTCAACCTTTACACTTATTTATTTGAAAACAGGCGGCAGATGTTTTTCTGTGGGCAATTTTTATGATTCCATTGGAGGCGTTCCTGTCGATATCGGATGGGGCAAGCCAATCACTTTAAGAAATGAGGTTGACCTTACAAAATTCGACACCTTTTGGGGTTTGGCCGACGTGTCACTGGAAAACGTTGATTTGAAAGGGCAGATGAAGGTTCTTGAAACAATGCCGTTTGACAGCCGCACGGTATGGCCTGAACCAAACAAACTGCCTGAAGGATTTGAGCCGGCTCGTCTGCTTGAGGAAGGAAAGAATCCGGGACTTGGCATACGGAATCTGCACAAACAGGGGATAGACGGCAATGGAGTTGGTATAGCGATTATCGACCAGCCTTTGTTGCGGAACCACCGGGAGTATGCTGAACGGTTGGTAAAATACCAAACGATAGGTTTAATGAGCAGGATGTCTCCGCCACAAATGCATGGGCCGCCAGTGTGCAGTATTGCTGTTGGAAAGACCTGCGGAGTAGCGCCTGCTGCGTCATTATTTTATTATTCTGTTACGACGTGGTTGAATAACTGCAGGCCATTCTGTGATGCCATTAATAAAATTCTTGAACTTAATAAGACATTGAAGGCTTCTGAGAAGATTCGGGTAGTGAGCATTTCAACGGGGATGTTTTCTGCATGGGAAAATTTTGATGACTGGAAGAAGACAGTGGAAAAAGCGGCAGGAGAAGGGATTTTGATAGTTACCTGCGATCCGGCTTTTCTTGAGTATGGTACACTTGCCCGCATTTCGAACAAAGATCCAGATGACCCATCGAGCTATAAGCGCGGAAGATATAGTCCTCGGAATCCTGTCCTTTTAGTACCTACAGGCAACCGAACTATAGCCAGCTACTGTGGCCCGGAAGTTTATACATTTGACCGAGTAGGAGGAATGAGCTGGGGTGCACCATACCTGGCTGGGCTTGCTGCTCTGGCTTTTCAGGTTGACCCTGATATTAAACCCGAAACTATTGTTGATTTATGGCTGCAAACGGCGGTTAAGACGGATGCAGGGCCGGTTGTCAATCCTACAGTATTCATAGAGGCCGTGAAGAAACTAAGCAGCAAAACAGACTTCAAAAAATAAAAAATGGTGGGGTAAAGACCTCACCCTACAAAAGCTTAATTTCAAGCCGGTTAAAAAAATAAGGGGAGCGGTCTTTTCAATTCGCTAAAAGAGGTTATTTATTGTAAACTCGTTAAGAAGTTCGCAGATAGTGATTAGTGGTCAGTGGTTGGTGATTTGTGGAAAGAAAAAGATATGGGTGAAGTTAAGAAATTAGTGCCGCCGATAAGCGAGGCTCAAGCGAGGTCGCTGAAGGCGGGCGATGAGGTTGCTATAAGCGGCGTAATCTATGCGGTGCGCGATATGGCGCATAAAAGATTGTGTGCGGTGATAGATGCGGGAGAGAAGCTGCCTTTTGAGTTGGAAGGAGCGATTATTTATTTTGTGGGGCCGACACCCGCAAGGCCTGGTAAGGTCATCGGGGCGGCAGGGCCGACGACTTCAGCGAGAATGGATGCCTTCAGTCCCAAACTGATTGCAAGGGGACTGCGGGCAATGATTGGGAAAGGGTACAGAAGCAGCGAGGTCAGGGAATCGCTAAAAAAATACGGAGCGGTTCATCTGTCGGCATTAGGCGGGGCAGGGGCATTATTGAGCAAGCATATCGTATCGGCTGAAATTATTGCATACGCGGATTTGGGAACCGAGGCGGTGAGAAAACTGCAGGTGGTTGATTTTCCGGCGACAGTGGCGTACGATTCGCTGGGTAATAGCGTTTACGAGAGATAAAAATCAAAAATTAAAATGCAAAAATAAAAATGACAAATCAAAAATCAAAAATGAAGAACAAGTTAGCTATAGAGAGTACGACGCGGCAGAGCCGCAGCCAAATCCGAAGCACTAACGAAAAACCAGAATACAGAGAAAAACGGTGGGGTAATGGTTCGACCTCGCTCACCATAAAAGACCCCACCCTACCGGACTCGGAGGTCTATAAATGAAAGCGGCACTCGTAGGATTGATGCAGTCGGGGAAAAGTACGATATTGGCGGCTATCCGCGGCAAGGCGATTAGTGCAGGCGGGGCGGCGGTTATTGAAGAGGCGATTGTGCCTGTTCCGGATGCAAGGCTTGACTGGCTGACAGGGCTTTATAAGTCAAAAAAGCCCGTACATGCGACAATCGATTGTCTTGATTTGCCGGGCTTTAATTTTACCGATGACCACGGCAGGACGGCGGCGAGGCGGTTAATCAACCAGATACGGACGATAGAGCTGCTTGTACTGGTGGTTCGGGCGTTTGAAAATCCGGCTGTGCCCGCGTATCGTGATAGTGTGAATCCCAAAAGGGATTTGGATGAATTAAAGACTGAATTGCTGCTTGCGGATTTAGAGCTGGTTACAACGCGAATAGAGAAGCTCGAAAAACAGGTGAACAAACCCTCGAAGACGCAAGCACAGGATAGGGTGGAACTTACTTTGCAAAAAAAATTGCAGGAGGCGATAGAATCGGAAAGGCCGATAAGCAGCGCCGTCTCGACGGAAGCGGAAAAAGAGATGATTAAGTCGCTTGGTTTTTTGACGCTCAAGCCGATGGTTGTTGCGGTAAATATCGGCGAGGAAAAATTAACGGAGGAATTCAACTTTGCAGGGAGTATCGATAAGTCGGTGCCTGTCGTTGAGTTCTGCGCAAAGCTGGAAGGTGAACTATCGCAATTAGATGCCGAGAGCAAGCGTGAGTTTATGGCGGATTTGGGGATAACAGAGCCGGCAACGGGGAAATTTGTAAATGCCTGTTATCGAGCGCTTGGGCTGATAAGTTTTTTGACCGTCGGCGAGGACGAGGTGAGGGCATGGCCGATAAGACAGGGGACTATTGCGGTTGATGCGGCTGGGAAAGTTCACAGCGATATCAAGAGGGGGTTTATACGTGCCGAGACCATCGGGTACAACGACCTTAAGGAGTTTGGCAGCGAAAAGGCAGTCAAGGCGGCTGGCAAGGCGAGGCTGGAAGGCAAGGAGTATGTCGTTAAAGACGGGGACATTATTAATTTCAGGTTCAACGTCTAAATATGAAAAAGGCATGTATAATCAGCGTGGGCAATGAGCTTTTGAACGGCCACACGGTTGATACGAATTCAGCATATCTGAGCGGTGAATTATTTTCAATAGGGATACCGGTTGGAGGTGTTTATACGGTCGGCGATGATATTTCATCAATTTTACGGGCGATGAATCTGGCGGCAGGCGATGCCAACGTGGTTTTGATGACAGGGGGTTTGGGTCCGACAGATGACGATATAACCAGGCAGGTATTTGCGAAATTTTTAGGCAGAGAATTGGAATTCCACGAGGAGCTGTTTGAGAAGATAGAGGATTTTTTTGTCAGGCGTGATTTGAAGATGCCTGAAAAAAACAGGATTCAGGCATATATACCAGCCGGTGCAAAGGCGATTGCAAATGATGTTGGGACGGCGCCTGGGATTATGGCCGGGTCGAAGGATAAATTGTTTTTTGCCATGCCGGGCGTACCGTTCGAGATGAAAAAGATGTTTAAGGAGTCTGTTTTACCGGAGCTTGAGAGATTTGGCCGGGGGCAGGCGGTTGTGGTGAAGAAATTAAGATGTTTTGGAGCAGGGGAATCCACAATAGCGGAGATGATGGGCGATATGATGAGGCGGGGCAGAAATCCGCTTATTAACTGCACGGTCAGTTACGGTGTAATTACACTGCATATTATCGCAGAAGCGGAAGATAAGGCCAAAGCCCTGAAGATGGCTGAGGATGATGAAAGGCGGCTGCGAGGCATACTTGGGGAATTGATTTACGGGACCGGTGAGCAGAGTCTTAGTGAGGTGGTCGGGCAGGAGCTGGCAAGGCAGCATAAGACGATAGCAACAGCGGAGTCCTGCACAGGCGGGCTGTTGGCAAAATTAATCACCGATATCCCCGGGGCAAGCAAATATTTTTTACAGGGACTGGTTACTTACAGCAACGCCGCTAAAATAAAAGAGCTCGGTGTGTCAGCGGAATTGATTGAAAAATATGGAGCAGTAAGTGAGGAAGTTGCGGCTGCGATGGCTGGTGGAGTGCGAAAAACAGTCGGAACAGATTTTGCAATCGGCATAACCGGCATAGCCGGTCCAGACGGCGGAAGTGAAGAGAAACCTGTCGGATTGGTATACATCAGCGTAGATTGCAGTCGGGGCTGCGAAACAAGGCGGCTTATATTTTCCGGCGACAGAGAATTTATACGATTTCGGGCGGCGCAAACGGCGTTAAATATGGTCAGATTGAGATTGAAAACTTGACTTAAGATGTTAAAAATGCTAAAATATAGTTTTGTCGGGGGCTGGCAAAACCGATAAATACACTGGGTAGATATGGCTAAAAAGCGCAGACAATTAGGTGAAATACTTTACAAGGCCGGCTTAGTCGAAAAGCAGGCAATCATCGATGCCATAAAAACATCTAAAAGCACCAAGAAGCGGCTTGGCCAGATACTTATCGAACGCGGGCTGCTGGATGAGGAAACTCTCACCAAGGCGATTGCCAAACAATTTGAACTCAAATATGTAAATCTGGACCAGGTTACCATACCAGAAGATGCGAGGAAACTTATCCCGGAGGATTTGATAAAGAAGCATAATGTGCTGCCGCTGGGGATGGAGAATGGCAGATTGAAAGTGATTATCAGCGACCCGCTGGACCTGGACATGATGGATGCGATAAGATTTCGTTCAAATGTTGAGCTGGACTGCTGTGTGGCAAATCCTTCGAGAATCCGCGGTTATATTCAGGACTCGTTTGACAAGACCAGGAAAGAAGATGATGACCGGCTAAAACACAGTATCGATGCGACGGCTGCTGAGCTTGCAGAGGCAGGTCATGAATTGCAGGCGGCGGCACTTCGTGTTCAGGCAGATGGGGGCAGTGACGACGGCCCTGTGGTGAGATTAGTGAATTTGATAATTGATACTGCCTACTATATGCGGGCAAGCGATATTCATGTTGAACCGATGGCTGACAGGGTGCGTGTTCGATATCGAGTTGACGGAGTATGCCTTGAAAAGGACAACATACCGAAGAATATGCAGGCGCCGGTGCTTACGCGATTCAAGATTCTGTCGGGAATGGATATTGCTGAGAAGCGGCTTCCTCAGGACGGCAGAATCAAGCGTGAGATAGGCGGAAAGGATATTGACTTTCGTGTGTCAGCACTGCCAGGTAATCACGGGGAAAGCATGGTATTGAGAATTTTGCGACCCGATGCGGTGAACATCGGCATTCAGGCACTTGGTTTTGAGCAGGACGACTATGAAAGATTCCAGAGGATAATTAAAAGACCCAACGGCATTTTTCTTGTAACGGGTCCTACCGGAAGCGGTAAAACCACAACGCTTTATGCGGCGCTGCTGGAGCTTAACAAATCGGACAAGAAGATTATTACAGCAGAGGACCCTGTTGAATACAATTTTCCAGGGATAAATCAGTGTCAGATACGAGATGAGATAGGGCTGTCATTTGACATGATTCTAAGGGCGATGCTGCGACAGGCACCGAACATCATACTGGTCGGCGAAATTCGAGACGGGATTGTGGCGGATATTGCAATTCAGGCAGCTCTTACCGGTCACCTTGTTTTCAGCACACTGCATACCAACGATGCGGTGAGTGCAATTACGCGTTTGATAGATATGGGCGTCAAGCCTTTTCTTGTGGCAAGCTCTATACAGGCCATTATGGCGCAGCGGCTGGTTCGTGTTATCTGTAAGAATTGCAAGATAGTGGATGAAGACCCAGATCCATATTATTTACAATTACTGAATATCAAGCCGGAGGACATCAAACGGCATCCGATATACAAAGGTGCCGGTTGCAGCCAGTGTCAGGGGACCGGTTTTAGGGGTCGAATAGGCGTGTTTGAAATGGTGGAGCTGACCAATGAGTTAAGGGAGCTGGCATTTGCCAAGGCACCGACGAATGAATTGCGGCAGGCGTCCGTGGCAGGTGGAATGAAAACGCTGATGGACGACGGCAAAAGGAAGATATTCAAGGGTACAACTACACCCAGGGAAATTGCAGCAATTTCTCAGGTTGAGAGTGTGCTCAAGGAACAGACGGGCTAAATTAGCGAGGATTGAAAAATGGCGACAGTTAACATGGATAGATTGCTGCATGCCTGTGTTACGCAGGGTGCATCAGATGTACACATTACGGTAGGTAAGCCGCCGGTGTTCAGGATACACGGGTCGCTGAGGTCACTGGAGACAAAGGTTCTCGAACCGGATGATACGACGGCTTTGATGAAGAGCATCGCACCCGAACGAAACCAACAGGAGCTTCAGGAAGAGGGCGGAACGGACTTTGGCTTTGCTTTTGGCGATATGGCCCGATTCCGCGTGTCTGTTTTTAAGCAAAAGGGCAATATATCGATGGTCTTAAGACTTATTCCGAACAAAATAATGTCGTTCGAAGAAATAGGCTTACCGAAGGTTTGTGCCGCATTGTGCCGCAGACCCAGGGGCATGTTCCTTGTAACAGGCCCTACTGGAAGCGGCAAAACCACTACACTTGCAACCATGATCAACTATATTAACGAAAATCTTGACCGCCACATTGTAACTATCGAAGACCCCATAGAATATTACCATAGCCATAAGAAAAGCATCATCAACCAAAGAGAAGTTGGAATTGATGTTCCGAGCTTTAGTGAGGCGTTGAGGCGAGTTTTGAGAATGGACCCCGATGTGATTCTGGTCGGAGAGTTGCGAGACCTTGAAACAATAGAGGCGGCAGTCAGGGCGGCAGAAACGGGCCACCTTGTATTCAGCACACTGCACACGACCAGCGCCTCCGGTACGGTTACGAGAATAATAGACGTTTTTCCGCCCAACCAGCAGGAGCAGATACGCACTCAGCTCAGCGGCAACCTTGTAGCGGTTCTTTCCCAGGAGTTGTGTCCGCTGGCAGTAGGTAAAGGCAGGATTGCGGCATACGAGTTTATGGTGGTAACACCCGCAATTGCCAACCTTATCCGTGAAAACAAGCCATACAGGATTGATTCGAGTATTCAAACAGGCAAAAAACTGGGTATGCAATTGCTCGATGACCATCTCTGGGAGCTTTATGATGCAGGCAGGATAACTTATGAGGAAATGCTTGTCAAGGCCCGTCAGCCTGGGGCATTGCAGGATAAAGTGATGTCCAAGATTAAGGGCTTGAAAGGCGCTGTTGCGACAGAGAAGAAGAAGGAAATTGATGATATGGGTACGATTTTAAGAACATAAATAGAGAATATTTATGTTAGCAGATGAAAAATACCAGCATGATAGTTGATTTTGTCGGTGTTTTTTTAGGATGGCTAAAAAGTGCAGTTTTTGTAGGATTAAGGGGGTAAAAGCGGATATTTGTGTTAAGTCTCAATAACTAAGTGTCTAATTTGTAATTTATTTGTTTATCGAAAGTTATTGTTGTATAATGTAAATTGATTGAAGGCTTAATTTGGCGGTACAGAAATCATGAAGGCAATAAAAAATCTTCCTCCAATAGAGCAGTTAAGAAGCAGAACTCTTGGGCGTGTCCTTATCAAGATGGGTGTTCTGACCCGGGAAAAGGTACACGAATGCCTTGAGATTCAAAAACAACGGCATGGGAAAGTGCGGATAGGGGAGATTTTCGTTGAGCTTGGCTTAGTGGATCAGGAACAGCTTCAGATGGCGCTGGCGGCGCAGAGGGGGATGGAATATATGGATCTCTCCGAGGCAGCTATCCTGCCTGAAGTTATTGAAAAAGTGCCCGCCCAAATGGCCAAAACCTATCACATCATTCCCGTGGAGTACAACAAAGAGCGGAACGAATTGAAGGTAGTACTTGATAACCCTGATAATTTCAGGGCGACGGACGACTTAAGCACCCTGATGGGGTTTAAGGTTACAGCAAGGATTACCGACCATGAAGCGCTCGAAAAAGCTTTGGCAAAATACTATGAGGGAAAAGAAGAAAATGAGGGAATAAGTGAGTTGATAGGCGAGATACAGCAGGATGGTTTTCTTGCGGAATTCGAAGGCAGAGACAAAAGCATCGACCTCGATGAATTAAAGGAGCTCTCCGAGTCGAATCCAGTCAAGAAGCTTTTGAACCTTGTCCTGATGCAGGCGATTCGAGACAAGGCATCTGATATTCACTTTGAGCCGTTTGAAAATGAGTACAAGATGCGATACCGCATCGACGGCGTACTGTATGAAATGATTCCACCGCCCAAGCACATTGCAGCGGCGATTAGCTCGCGTATAAAGGTCATGGCCAATCTGGATATAGCGGAGCGTCGGCTTCCGCAGGACGGGCGAATATCGCTGACGGTACAGGGTAATCCGATAGATTTGCGAGTAAGCGTACTGCCGACAATGTTCGGTGAGAGCGTGGTGCTGCGTGTTCTGGACAGGTCGCAGATGAGTCTGGACGTGGAAAAGATAGGTTTGAGGCAGGAAGACCTTACGGCGGTTCGACAGCTTATTCACAAGCCAAACGGTATAGTAATCGTAACAGGCCCTACCGGAAGCGGTAAAACCACCACACTTTATTCCTGCCTGAGTGAGCTTAATGACATAGAAAGCAAACTAATCACCACGGAAGACCCAGTGGAATATGATATTGACGGGATTATCCAGGTACAGATGAAGGCGGACATAGGGCTGACGTTTGCAAAGTGCCTGCGGTCGATTCTTCGGCAGGACCCCGATATAATAATGGTCGGCGAAATTCGAGACCTTGAAACGGCGGAAATCGCCGCTCAGTCTGCCTTGACCGGTCACCTTGTGTTTACAACATTGCACACAAACGATGCGCCGAGCTCAGTGGCAAGACTATTGGATCTGGGTGTTGAGCCGTTCCTTATTACCGCTACGGTTGAGGGCATTATTGCTCAGCGATTGGTCAGGAAAATATGTGAGCACTGCAAAACAGCCTTTGAGCCGAGCGAAGAACAGTTGATGGAATTGTCGCTTAGCCCTGAGGATATCAAAGGGAAAAAGTTTTTCTATGGACGTGGGTGCGACAGGTGCAACAGAACCGGTTACAGGGGTCGAACGGCTATTTTTGAAATAATGGCATTCAACGACCAGCTGCGCGAATTGATTATGAATCACGCCTCAACAAATGTTTTGCGTGGTGCTGCTCAGAAGGCGGGGATGAGGCTGTTGCGCGACAATGGTCTTGCGGCAATCTATGACGGCCTGACCACAATAGATGAGGTGGTCAAGGAGACGATTTCGGAAGGATAAGAAGAATTAAGAATTAAGAATTAAAAAAGAGGGATTAATAAGTCGACGGTTGAGAGATTTAGGAGGTATTTTAAGATGCCTGTTTTCAAATATGAAGCGCTGGATTCGCAGGGAGTGGCGGTAAAAGACGAGATAGAAGCGTTGAGCCAGAAGGAAGCGGTAAGCAAGATACGCAATATGGGGTATTTCCCCACTAAGGTTCAGTCCAAGGGAGCGGAGAAAAAAGCAGCAGCGAAAGTCGCCGCCAGGCCAAAGACCAGGCGAGGTGCCGGCGGCAAAGTAAAAGTGAAATACGTCACGCAGTTTGCAAGACAGCTCTCGACGCTTCAGGATGCCGGCCTGCCTATATTGAGGTCGCTGAGGATTCTTGAGGAACAGCAGAAGTCGGGCACTTTCAAGCGTGTTGTCGGTTATATAGCGGACGAGATTGAGGGCGGGGCGACGCTTTCGGAGGCGATGGCTAAATTTCCACGTGCGTTTGACCGGCTGACGGTCGGTATGGTGGCAGCGGGCGAAGCGGGCGGCGTTTTGGACCTGATTCTGTCGCGTGTGGCTGACTTTATGGAAAAAAGCCAGAAGCTTAAATCCCGGGTAAAAAGCGCAATGGTTTATCCGATGGTAGTTCTGGGTGCGGCATTTACGATTCTTTTGCTGCTGATGAAGTTCGTCATACCCAATTTTAAGCTGGTACTTGAAGAAATGGTCGGCACGGACAAACTGAACCCTGTAACGACGGCGGTTCTTGGGATAAGCAACTGGATTGCGTATCATTACGGCTGGGCATATCTTATGGGAGTGCCGTTTGTGATAATTTTTGCGATGAGAATGACAAGGAAAATTCGCATCGGCAGACTTATCCTTGATATTGCAAAGCTGCGGCTGCCTGTGATAGGGCAATTGAGCAAAAAGATATCGATTACGCGGTGGACCAGAACGCTGGGGACATTGATAGGAGCCGGCGTGCCGATTCTCGATGCCATCAACACATCACGCGAAACCTGCGGAAACGAGGTTTTTGGAGATATGCTCGGAAATGTCCACAATTCCATCAGGCAGGGCGAGACCTTTGCCGACCCGCTCAAAAAATCCAAAACTGTGGATTTGATAGTTACCAACATGGTGGCGGTGGGCGAGGAAACGGGCGACCTCGATAAAATGCTGCTCAAAGTGGCTGACGATTATGACGAGCAGGTCGATGTGCTTGTGGATTCGCTGATGCATTTGCTCGAACCGGTAATGATTCTGGTTCTCGGTGCAATAGTTATGACAATTGTGCTGGCGGTGTTCCTGCCGATGGTGCAGGTAATCACCAGCTTGAGTTCGGGTGGATAAAGTAAAACAAACACTATTTATATTATCAAGGAGTATGAAGATGAAGGTAACAAAAAGACAATTTGGTAAAAAGACAGGATTTACAATCATAGAGCTGCTGACGGTTATGAGCATAATCATAATTCTAATCAGCGTGCTTGTGCCCGGGCTTAATCTTGCGAGGCGTTATGCCAAGCGGGTAAAGCAAAAGGCCCAGTTCCACTCCATCAGCGTTGCGATGGAGCAGTTTAGTGCCCTTAACCAGAGTGTTGGTTATCCTGAGTCGGGGCTTCTGCCTGTTCCGCCGGTGGCTCAGTTCACTACCGGTGCGCAGCGTCTTGCCGAGGCATTGATGGGCCGAGACCGCAGGGGCTATGACCCACAGTCATCGTGGGATGCCCAGGCCGATAGTGTTGCTCTTAATGCTGCTACTATTTACGCCAGTTCAACCTACGCACCTGCTGGGACGCCTGCTGAGGTTGCAGACAGTCTTGACCGTCGGAAAGGGCCGTATCTGCCGGATGTGGCGGCGTTCCAGGTACGTGAACTATATGGTGCTGTCGGCAATGTTTATCTGGGGCCTGACGTTGGCAATCCAACTGTGAAGCCTGCACCTGTCCTGACGGACGAATATACGGTTAAAAATGTAACCGTTGGTGGAAAGGCCGTAAAGGCAGGGTCGCCAGTTTTATACTACAAGGCCAATTCTTCGACAGTATTTCCCGATACAAGCGGAGGCGGCGTCATCGCAATTACTCCCGCTGATGCAGACGCCAGTCGTATCAATAGTCTTGACAATGAAGAATTGATTGCCCTTGGCACTGTGAAGTCGGGCGTAAGCGTA
>Ga0315291_10007612_pt1 | contig 13367 bp, 10 predicted proteins | sample YL17G12_20_MG_FD_203070 | JGI IMG/M metagenome (GOLD analysis project Ga0315291, IMG submission 203070) | Sediment microbial communities from Yellowstone Lake, YNP, Wyoming, USA - YL17G12_20 | ecosystem: Environmental > Aquatic > Freshwater > Lake > Sediment | place: USA: Wyoming | collected... | reverse complement strand
GCGTGTCCTGCTCTCTTGTACCCTTGCGTGGCCTGCGTTGTGACACGGCTGGCCCGCCCAGTCGGGTCTTCGACTTGTCCAGCCGCGGCGAAGTCCGGCCCACTCACCACGGCAAGACGAGCCCGCCGGGCGAGCCTCAGCGGATGCGATACAGATGCACGGCGTACGGCTCGAAGTCGTCCTCAATCTGTCCGTCACCCACGACAACGCTGCGGCCCTCTCCCATGACCTCGGCAGTCGCTCCGGCCCGAAGCACCTGAGGGCGGGCCGGATCCCTCACCGTGCCCCTGCCCTTGACGTCGCGCATGCCGACGGCGAAGACGTAGGTCGCCCCCTCGTGGCGCCTCATCGTCCACGCCACCGGCGCCTCGCTGCCCGGCTGCGGCTTCCAGTCGGGCGGGATCTCCGGAAACGATGCGCAGGCGGTGTCGCTGTTCAGCACCGGCGCAAGCATCTTGATCTCTGCGTTGATGGCCGTCACAGCCGCCAGCATCTCCGGGTCATCCAGCAGCGCGTGCTCGTTGAACTTGGGCTTCCACTCGTGCACGAACCAGATGAGGCCGCGCGAGCCATGGATGAGCGACATCCAGACCTCGGCCTTGACCTGGGCGGGCGTGGCCTTCCGGTCGGACTCGATGCGCGTGCACTCGATGCAGTTCCAGACGACCTTCTTCCCCCCGGCCCAGCCGGCCAGGCGCTGGACGCCGCGCGCCACGAACTCCAGTTTCCCCCGCACGGCGGGCTTGTCGTGCGCCGCGGGGTAGATGTCGAATGAAACGATGTCGCCGCCCTTGACGTACTCGGGGTAATCCTCCGGGTGGTTGGTGCGGACGCCGCGGCCGTGCCAGGCGTCCCAGGCGACGCCCTGCCCCAGGTTCAGCATCACCGGCCGCGCGGGGTCGGCGGCACGCAGGCGCTGGTAATCGGCGATGATCTTTTCCGGCGGGATGGGCGGGCCGTAACCCTTGCCGGAGCCGAGCGACTGGGCGTTGTCCGGCTCGTCGCCGTGCATCCAGCCGACGATAGTGGGGTCGTCCTTGTGCCGGAGGCCCACGTCGTTCTGGTCGCAGATGACGGACATGCCTGCGGCCTTCAGCGCCGCCAGTTGCCCCTCGGTAGGCCCTTCCCAGAGACCGACGTACAGGTTGATGCCGGCGGCCTTGTACCGGGGGGCCATCTTCGGGTCCTGGAGCCACACGGCAATCGGGAAGTAGTCGGGCAACGCGGGCGGGCCGTGCTTCCATGCGGCATACGGGGCCTTGGCGGGTTCCGCCGACGGGGCGCCCGGGCGGCCGGCGGGGGCAGCGGGTTCGCCGGCCGGCGCCGACCCGGCCGCCAGCACCAGTCCCGCCACCCCGAGCGCCACCCAGCAAGCATGAGCCACGACCGATTCCTCAACTGAACCGCGTTGCCATGCTACAGCCTCTCGCGGCAGGCTGCAAGCGCGTTCGCGGCCACGCAGGCGTGAAGAACCTACCGACTTGGTATGGCGGGAAGAGCGGAGGGCCGGGGATGAAGCGGCGGGGTTGGTGGATGACGCGCATGGGGGGCCGGGGCGGCCACAGGGCCGCGGGGGCGAGGGGGCGAACGGGCGGGTTCGCTTCCGTGCACGTCTGCGGCGGCGGGGGCTAAGAGGGGCTCAGACGGATCTGGATGCGTGCCGCCGCGGCGGTGTCCAGCGTGTCGGCGTCAATGAGGTGATGGCGGAGGCTCTCGGCCATCCGCGCGAAGGCCTTCAGTTCGCAGTCTTGCTTGGAGGCCTTGGGGTCGGCGTTCTCGATGAACTCTGTGCCGATGGAGATCGCCAGCCCGTCCGGGGTCACCAGTTTGGCCTCCAGGACGTGGTGGTAGTATTGGGTCTGACCGCCCACGGTCCGCTCCAGGCAATGCGGGCAATGCCGGCGGCGAAAGTAGAATTGGCCCGTGCCGTCGATGACCACCAGGAAGTGCCCAAAGAGCCGGGCGCCATCCAGGGCCTTCATCCGAATAAGACGCCGGACCATGTCGAGGCGAAGGCCGGCCAGTTCACTCGGCGCCAGGCGGCCCAGGAAGTAGTTCAGGGTGTCGCCGTGGGGCACGCGGTCCTGGCGGCAGCCGGCGAGGCGATTGAGGTTCTCCAGGGCCAGGGGGCTATCCAGTTCAAAGCGGATCTGGCGGCGGGAGCCCAGTTTGAGGAGGAAGACCAGCAGGCCCGTCCATGTCAGACACCGCGCCGGATAGACGATCCGGTTCGGGTCGCGCAGGTCGTCTATCCAGGGACGCAGTTCCGGCCAGAAATGGCCGACGGTCTTGGCCAGGACCCCGCCCAGTTTTAGACCCTGCCGCCACGCCGGGCTTGCCAGGTCCGGTGACTGCGGATCAGGGCCAACTGGAGTTGGGTGATCTCCCGCAGGAGACGCTTCAGACGCCGATGCTCGTGGATCGATGCTTCGACCTCCTTCTTGAGGTCCTTCGGGACGTAGACCGTGCGGGTCTTGCCCTGGACCTTCAGGGTGACGTGGAAGCCGCCGCCAGCCTGGCGACCGAGGGAGGCGGCCAGGGGCGGGCATCGGGCCGCGAACTGACGGACGCGGGCGTCGCGGAGGCGTCGGATGAGGGTCGGGTGCCTGGGAATGCGCATGGGGACCTCCTTTCGAGACTAAGCATAACCACTTAGTATCGGAGGTCAAGAACAAAGCAGGTGCGACAAGAAAAGATTTTTGCGGCGGGCCGCGCCTGGCCGGCAGGCCCCCGCTTCAGAGCGGCCCGACGGCCCTTTCTTCACCTTGCCCCGGGTGCGACAAAAAATCATTCGTCAGGGCTGCTTGTGTCGCGGCGGGCCCGCCGGTCTAATGGCGCCGGACGACGGCAGAGGCAGCGGGGAGCACATGGCCGACTTCATCCGCGTAAGCGACGACCGGCAGGGCTTCGTCGAGGGCGCCTCCGGCCGCCGCTTCGTTCCGTTCGGCGCAAATTACTTCGACCCGAAGACCGGTTGGGCGCCGAAAATCTGGGCCCGGTTCGACGCCGAGCGTGTCGGCCGCCACTTCGGGCAGATGGCCGGGGCCGGACTGAACTGCATCCGCGTCTTTCTGGACCAGATGATCCTGAACCCCGCCCCGGACGACTTCAGCGAGGAAGGGTTCCGCAAGGCCGACGACCTGATCGCCCTCGCCCGCCGCGCGGGCCTGCGGATCATCTTCAGCGGGCCGAACACGTGGCACGGATCGCCGGAGCATCGCCGCGGCGATCCGTACGCCGACCCGCAAGAGATCGAGTTCAACCGCCGCCTCTGGGAGAAGATCGCCGCGCGCTGGGGCGGCGAGCCGGTCATTCTGGCGTGGGACCTCTACAACGAGCCGATGGTGGGCTGGCCGACCCGCGCCAAGGGCTGGCGCGGCGACCAGCGCCTCGGCCTGTGGCAGGCCTTCGCCCGCGAGCGTAACGTTCCGGCCGGCGACGACCTCCCCCCGGCCGACACCGCCGGCCAGGACCGCACCGCCTGGGCCGCGTACCTGGCGTTCCAGGAGGGCCTGGCCGGGCAGTGGGTCGAGCGGCAATGCAAGGCCCTCCGCGCCGCCGGGGCCAGGCAGATGATCACCGTCGGCCTCATCCAGTGGACGATCCCGGTCCATCTGCCGCGCGGCCTGGGCCTGAGCGGGTTCACGCCGCGGCGCATCGCAAGACACCTCGATTACATATCTGCCCACTTCTACCCCATGCCGCGCCAGGGCAGCCTGGAGGCGGACCTGCCCGTCCAGCAGGCGTACCTGGAGGTGGTCCTGCGTGCGATGCGGCAGGCCGACAAGCCGCTGGTGCTCGAGGAGTTCGGATGGAAAGGCGGCCGCCAGGTCCCCCGCGACAGCCGCACCTGGCCCGAGGAACACCAGACGTTCTGGTGCGATGCGCTGATGGCCGTCTCCGGCCGCGCGGGCGCCGCCGGCTGGCTCAACTGGGGCTACGCCGACGCCGACGACCCGAAGGCCGACGTCTCGGCCGCCAGCGGCCTGTGGACCGCCGAGGAGCGCCTCAAACACTGGGGCCGCCGCTTCTCACAGTATGCGGCACGCTACCAGGCCGCCCCGCCCTCCTACACCTTGCCCGCCAGGCGCATCGCCGTCAACACGGTGGACTTCCTCTTCGACCACGGCGGCCACCCGCAACTGGACTGGCTGGAAGGGCAAGTCAAGGATTCCCCGGGGGCGAACCTCGAAGTGGTGTTTGGTGTTTAGCCGTCGCCGCATACGGCGACGACCGCGGCCGCGACGGCCGCGGCTAAACGCGCGGAAGCAGCGCCAGCAACTCCTCCACCGTCGCCGTGCCCGTGGTGCCGATCTTGCGGACGACAACCGCGCCAGCGAGGTTCCCCAGTTCGGCGGCCTCGGCGGGGGTCGCCCCGGCGGCCAGCGCCATGGCGATATGGGCCAGGGCCGCATCCCCTGCCCCGGTCACGTCAATCGGCGGCGGGATGGGGACGCCGGGCACGTGCGTCACCCGGCCGCCGGAGGCCGCCATCACGCCGTCGGCCGCCAGGGTGACGAAAACGTCCTGCCCCGTGTCGCGCGACCAGCGGGCCGCCAGGGCGGCGACGTCGGCCCCGGCCTCGGCCACGCCGAAGTGCCGCGCCAGTTCCGACCGGTTCGTCTTGATGCGGACGCCGCGGAAGTCGCCGATGCAGGTGCGGCTGTCGGCGATGAACACCCTTTGCGGGTGTGCCCCCGCCAGGTCCGCCAGGGCCGCCTTGATGCGGGGCGTCAGGACGCCGTGGGCCGGTTCCGGCGCCTGGTCCATGGCAATGATAACGTCGGCCTCGGCCGCCGCGGTTGTGAGGTGCGCGATGATCTCGTCCTCCAGCGCCGGCGGCGTGGGCGTGCGGCTGCGGAAGTCCAGGCGGCTGAGTTCTTCCGGCGGCCGGCCGGGGCGGACCAGCAGCGGCTTGGTGTACGTGAACGTAACCCGATCGCGGCGGACCAGGAAGTGCCGCAGGTCCACGCCGAGGGTCTCCAGCGTGCGGGCGAGTTCAAAGCCTTCGGCGTCGTCGCCGCGGAATCCGACCGCCGCCAGATGCTTCGGCGCGAGCGCCGCCAGGTTGGCCAGGACGTTGCCGCCCGCCCCCGGCTGAGGCCGCACGGCCACCACGTTGCGCACCGGCAGGCCGGTCTCGATCGAGGTTTCCGCTAGCGCCGGGTCGATATGCAGGTAGCGGTCCAGCGCGATGTCGCCGACAAGCGCAACGCGCAAATTCGGGAATCGCGACGAGATGGCACAAAGTCGTTCGGGCCTCACGGCCTGTCCTCCCAACGTCCCTGATGCCGCGGTAGTACGGTGGGCCATTGTAGCGGAGGGAGACGGACTAAGCAAACTGACGCCGAAGCCGCGCGGTATGTGTTCAGGGGGTTGCGTCTGGAGAGACCCGATTAGCCGCGCGACGGAAGCGGCGCGCCGCTCTTATGATATCCTGAGAACCGGGTCGCCTGCGGCCTGGGGCGACTTCTTCGCAAGGCGGTCGGCCGGGTCGTCGGACTGGCCTGCGCCGAGGCCGCTGCCGCCGGCCGCCGGCTGTGCCGCCGCCAAGTTCGCCGCAGGCGAAGCCGCCTGGCCGGCCAGCCGCGCAGCCATCGCCTGGATCTCCGCACCGAGCGTCGGGCACCGCAAGAGCGCGAAGTGCTGCTGCGCAGTCGCGGAGGCGGGCGATGCCGCCCGCCCGTCAGCCGTCTGCCACTGGAAGCGGTGCTGCGGCGTGAAGAGGCTGCCGTCCAGCGATACCGAGGCCACCTCGTGGCCTGGGTCATCCATCTGGTTGACCTTGACGGCGGAGGAGGAAACCGAGTACAGCCACCCGCCGATCTGGAGGCTGCGGCGGACGGCCGTCGGGTGGATGATCTCGCCCAGGAACGTGAACCCCTTGGCCGCATCCACCTGGTACACGCGGAGGGCCGCCTGCCCGTACCACTCGGCGCCGATGGGCAGGGCCAGGATGCCCTGGTCGGCGAAGTAGGAGAAGGCGTGGTGGTCGGTCAGCGCCTCGGAGCCATCGGACCGCGCCCCCGGCGGCAGCGTCTGGCGGTCCACGGCAACCGGGTTGGCGGCGTCTGAGACGTCGAAGAGCGCCAGTTGCAGACCGATGAACCGGCCGTTGACCGGGTCGGCGTCGCGGCCGAAGCCGATCAAGTGGTCTGCGTCAATCGGATGCAGATACGTTGAGAACCCCGGCATCTTGAGTTCGCCCGCCACCTTCGGCTTCTCGGGGTCCGAGAGGTCGAGCACAAAGAGCGGGTCAACGGTCTTGAACGTGACAACGTAGCCGCGGTCGCCCATGAAGCGGACGCTGAAAATCCGCTCATCCTGAGCGAGACCCGTCAGGCTGCCCACGATCTCCAGGCGGTCGCCGCGCTGCTTCAGGACAAAGAGGTTGTTCGAGAGCCCCTGCTGCGGCCAGCCGGGCGGCGGGTTTTCCATCCGCTCGGTCGTGGCGATGCGGAAGTAATCGCCCTCCTCGTCCATCGAGAACTGGTTGACGACGGCGCCGCTGACGGCCCCCGTGGCCACGAGGGGCACGCCGGGCGCGAGCAGGTCGAACTTATAGATAAACGTTTCGGGCAGCGTCCACCAGCCGCCCACCCAGGACTGGCGCGCCTGGGAGACGACGTACAGGCTCTCGGCCGACATGTAAATCTCGCCGCCGCTGCCCGCCACCGTAGTGGCGGAAACGGGGCCGGCCAAGCCGTTGTCGACGTCGAAGGCCGCAACGGTGAGCAGGTCCGTGCCGTCGGCGCCGTCGGGCAGCCAGGTATTGCCGAGATCGATGAGTGAACCGTGGATCTCCTGCTCGCCCGCCGGCCCGTTGACCATCGTAGAATAGAATGGCAGGAGCGTTTCGATGTCGGCCGCGCGCAGGCGGGCCTCGTACGCAGACTGGGTTTCGTACCGCTGAACGCCGTCCTCGCCCGTCAGAATAAGCGGATCCGGCATCTTGTTGTTTTCCATGACCACGAAAACGCGGTCGTCGATCGCTCGAGACTCAACGAGCTGGCCGTCAAGGACCGTTTCCTGAACCACGACCGGTGCGGCACGGTCCGCAATGTCGAAGACCGTGACCTTCAGCCCCTGGGAAGCGGTCAGGCCCCACGAACTACCCGAGTCGGAGACCGTGTTTTTCAGCCCCTGGAAATCGATCAGGCCCCAGGGGCTGCCCAAGTCGAAGATCGGAATGAAAAACGGCAGACGCACTCCGCCGTTGACGAAGCGATTCCCCCCAATTTGGGAGAGAACCGTCAGGCGGTCGTTGTAGAGATACATCGCAACGGCCTGGCCCTGAATCGGCGTGCGGACCTCGACGTGAAGTTGCGACGCGGGCCAGGCATCGACGATGGCAAGGTCCCCGGACGCCACCGTATAGATGTAGCGGCCGTCGGTCTCGACGAGGTCGCCCTCATCGACGCCCGCCTCCTGGACGTTCGTGGTGGAGTACGAAGGGCCGCCGGCGGCGCCGTTGGTGCTCGCCCCCATAAGGAACATCTCATCGGTCCAGAGACCCCAACGCCACCACGGGTACAGGCTCCGGCCGAAGAGGTTCCCGTGTTGCTCAATGCCCGCTTGGATGAGCCAGTCCCTCAGTACCTCCTGCGACCCGACCGGCCGTAGCGCGTAGGCCGCGCTGTCGCCCTCCGTGCCGCCGGGAGAAGACGTGTCGGAAAGCGATCCGCCGCTGAGGAAGATGCGCGGCTCAAGCGGCTCGAAGAAGACCGGCCGCGCGGCAAGGGGGTCGCGGCGGGGCCGGCGAGAAGGCACGGCGATACGGCGATAGAGCATGACCCTCTCCTCTTTGTCGGCTCTCGGCCAATCTTACGCCTGCGGCGAGGTAAAAAGGTCGTCAGCTGGCAGAAAATGGCCGGGTGGAGGCGCTGCCAGCCGCAATGCGGTGCGCATCCCTATTTGTGGAAACGAGTTACGTCGCGCCGCAAAGGCGCCGGTCGCGCCGTTTTTCCCCGCAGGCCGGCCTGGAAATCTCCTTCTCTGGCCGCCGGACACTTGGAGTTTGCGAAGCGGCGTTCGCGGAGGGCCGACGCCTGGCAGGGGGCTCGCATGTTCCGTCTAACCGCAGAGGACGCTGAGCACGCAGAGGGAAGGCATAGGTTGTTTGTCTCTCTTGGCCTTCTCCGCGTTCGGAGTTTAGTCGCCTGGGCGACCGTTCTCCGCGGTGAAACCTCTGGCTGCGGAGTTCGCCGGCGCTGACGGCCCGCGGCAAGGGGCGAAGCCTACGCCTCGGCCGAGGCCAGGCGGCGGGCGTTGCGGCGGCGATCGCTCTCTGAAAGGTACCGCTTCCGCAGCCGGATGGACTGCGGCGTGATCTCCACCAGTTCATCGTCCTCGATGTATTCCAGCGCGGCCTCCAGGGTCATCTGGCGCGCGGCCTTCAGGACCACCGTGAAATCCTTCGTGGAGGCCCGCATGTTGGTCAGTTTCTTCTGCCGCACGACGTTCACGCAGATATCGTCGTCCTTGCAGTGCTCGCCGACGACCTGGCCCTCGTACACGCGGTCGCCGGGCACGACAAACATCATGCCGCGGTCGGCCAACTGGTCCAGGGCATACGCGGTGACCGACCCCGTCTCGATGGCGACCATGACGCCGGTGGCGCGGCGCGGAATCGCCCCGCGGGCCTTGTCGTACCGGGCAACGGTGTGGTGCATGATGGCCTCGCCGCCGGTGGCGTTGAGCATGCGCGTGCGCATGCCGATGAGGCCGCGGGCCGGGATGATGAACTCCAGGTGCGCCAGGTTGCCGCGCGTGTCCACCTTCAGGAGTTCGCCGCGGCGGTCGCCCACCAGTTGCATGACCGGGCCGAGGCAGTCGCGCGGCACGTCGACCACGAGGTTCTCCAGCGGCTCGAGGCGCTCGCCGTCTTTCTCCTTGTAGATGACCTTGGGTTTGCCGACGGCCAGTTCGTAGCCCTCGCGGCGCATGTTTTCCAGGAGGATGCCCAGGTGGAGCAGCCCCCGGCCCGAGACCTCCAACTCCTCGAGCGTCTCGCCGTCGGTCACGCGCAGGGCAACGTTGGACTGGAGTTCCTTGGCCAGGCGCTCGCGCAGGTGGCGGCTGGTAACGTACTGCCCTTCCTGCCCGGCGAACGGCCCGTCGTTGATGCGGAAGGTCATGTGCAGCGTGGGCTCATCCACGTGGCCGGCCGGCAGCGCCACGGGGTTTTCGGGGTCGGCCAGCGTGTCGCCGATATCGACCTTCTCGAGGCCCACGACGGCGCAGATGTCGCCCGCCTCGATGTGGTCCACCTCCTCGCGGCCGAGGCCGTCGAACCGCATGAGTTGCGCCACGCGCTGGAGCGTGCGGCCGCCGCCGCGGTCGATCGTCATGACCGGCTGCCCGGCCCGGAGCGTCCCGGCGAACACGCGGCCGATGCCGATGCGGCCGACGTAGTCGCTGTAGTCGAGCGTGGTGATGAGCGCCTGGAGGGGCGCCGCCGCGTCGAACTTCGGCGCGGGCACGTCCCGGATGATGGCGTCGAACAGCGGGTGGATGTCCACCGTGCCGGGGGCCGGCCGGTGCGCGGGGTCGGCCGTCGCCCAGCCTTCCTTGCCGGAGGCGTAGATGACGGGGAAGTCGAGGGCGTGGTCGTCGGCCCCGAGGTCCACCAGGAGGTCGAAGACCTCGCTGAGGACCTGCTCGTGCCGCTGCTCGGGGCGGTCCATCTTGTTGATGACCACAATGGGTTTCAGGCCCGCCGCCAGGGCCTTGCCCAGGACGTAGCGGGTCTGCGGCATGGTGCCGTCGACGGCGTCCACGAGGAGAAGCGCCCCGTCGGCCATCATGAGGACGCGCTCGACCTCGCCGCCGAAGTCGGCGTGGCCGGGCGTATCGATAATGTTGATGTGGAAGTCGCGGCCCGCGCGGTCGGTGTAGCGGATGGCGCAGTTCTTGGCCAGGATGGTGATGCCGCGCTCGCGCTCGATGGGGTTGGAGTCCAGGATGCACTCCCCCTTGAGTTCGTTCTCGCGGAACTGGCCGCACTGGCGGAGCAACTGGTCCACGAGCGTGGTCTTGCCGTGGTCCACGTGCGCGATAATGGCAACGTTGCGGATTTCCTGGGACATAAAGCCTTTCTTTGAGAGGCAAGCGTGCGTGAAGCGGTCAGCCGGAGAGCGCGAGGCCGTTATCGGAGGCGGGGAGGATCGTGCAGTTTCTGGCGCGCCGCCACCGACCCGCGGCCGCAGGCAAACCGCACCGCGGTCGGGGCAACGCCAACCCGAATTTCATGCGTCGTGGCGGATAACATAGGTCAGGGAATGATACTCGATTTCAGGCCGAAGTCAAGAGCGGAGTTGGCGGAAGTTGGAGGGAAAGACGAAGGAAAAGGGGGCTGCACCCTTTTCGCGCCTTTTGCGAAAAGGGGGCTGTCCCCTTTTCCAGGCCCCGCCGCGCCACGTGTGCCGCGCCACGCGTTGACATTTCTTGTGCCATCGTCTATTCTGTCGCCATGCCAAGAGCGCCACGAGCCTCTGTCGGCGGAATCGTCTATCACGTCCTGAATCGCGCCAATGGCGGGGCCACGATCTTCAAAGGCGCGGGCGACTACCAGGCCTTTGAACAAGCGCTCTCGGAAGCACGCGACCGGCTGGACATGCGCATCCTGGCCTACTGCGTGATGCCCAACCACTGGCACATGGTGCTGTGGCCCCGCCAGGACGGAGACCTCTCGGACTTCACGGGTTGGCTGACCACGACCCATATCCGACGGTGGCACGCCTTCCGCAAGAGCGACGGCACGGGCCATCTCTACCAGGGGCGATTCAAGTCCTTCCCTGTCCAAGAGGACGCGCACTTCCTCACCGTCTGCCGGTACGTGGAGCGGAATCCGCTGCGGGCCGGCCTCGTGACCCGCGCCGAAGATTGGAAATGGAGCAGCCTGTGGCTGCGCCTGCGCGGGGATTCCAAAGCCAAGGCTCTTCTCAGCGATTGGCCTCTCCCCCTGCCCCCCAACTGGGTCGCGTGGGTGAACGAACCCCTGACCCAGGAAGAGTTGGACGCCGTCCGAAAATGCGCGGCAAGAGGCAGCCCCTACGGCGAGGCGGATTGGCTGCGGCAGACGGCCGCGAAACTTGGCCTTGAACACACCTTGCGCCCGAGAGGTCGGCCCGCGCGGGAGTGAAAAATGGCGTCTGCGCCGTTGTCGTCTGCTATTCCCGCCAAAGATGCTCACGCGAGGAGCAGTAGGCTCTCAGCCGGCCGTAGCGCATGGCCATTTTAGGGTCTCCCTCCCGCTTGAGGCGATCATGCTCCTCCTTCACATACGCGATGGCCTTTCTCACAGTATCAAGACTCTTGGTGGCCCTCCTCTCGCGGTAGAATGAGAACATGGCCTCGCCCAAAAAGTCGAGCATCGGCACGCCATCATCGCAGTCTTCGCATATCAGGAGCGAGCACTCTTCGGCCATTTTACGCATTACGCTGCTGTATTCATCCCGGCCGCCGGACTTCTTTACGGCTTCGATGTACTCCCGCAGCGCTTTCCCCACAACGATCCGAGGATACTGGGCTACCTTGCTCTCGAGGCCATAGGCCTCAGCCACAGCCGGTCCGTAGATATCGTTCCTGGGGGGCAACTCTGTGGCAACGCCCACCTCAATGCCACCTCGCAAAGGCGTCTTATTAACCAGACAAAGTGGCATCATGATGGCGCTCGCAAGTAGCATGATGTAGAAGCCTCTGACCGTGAGGTCTCCTTGTGCGTTCTGCGTGGGAGACCAGAAGACAAAGGAGTCGGAGAAAAAGCCCCATCCGAGTGTCGCATTCTCTGCCTTCAACCAAGCGGAGGCCTGCTCGCGCGTAAGACCAAGGCGATTCAATTCATTCGGATCGATGGGCGTCAGATACGTGTTGAAAATCTCTTGAAATTTATCGCGCAGAAAACTGACCGGACCAACGGTCTTTGTCAGGCCTTGGTTGAAGGCCTCCCTCTCCTCCAAAGACTGCGGCAATGTGCACCATTGCTTGAGCCATTCTTTCTGGCCAAGAAGATCCATGAATGTAACTACATACCAGCGAAATGTAATTACCGGTTCAGCCTGCCGTTCTTGGGACATGGCTAACTCCTTGTTCCGCAAGATCCCTCGCTCGCTAGGCCAGCGCAACGGAGGAACCCCAAGCGTATTGCCAGTGTCCCCGGTTCTCCGGGAGCATGCGCTGTTCGGGACGGAAAAGGGGACAGTCCCCTTTTCGCAACAGCGCGAAAAGGGTACAGCCCCCTTTTCCTGACCCACCCCCTTTTCCTACGCCTTGCCCTCGCCGAAGAGCGCATCGACGAAGGCGTCGGCGTCGAAGGGCGCCACGTCGTCGGCCTTCTCGCCGATGCCGACGAACTTCACGGGGATGCCCAGGTCCTGCCTGATGGCCAGGACGATGCCGCCCTTGGCCGTGCCGTCGAGTTTCGCCAGGAAAATCCCCGTCACGTCGGTTGCAGCGCGGAACTCGCGGGCCTGGGCGATGGCGTTCTGGCCGGTCGTCGCATCCAGCACCAGGAGCACCTCGTGCGGCGCACCGGGGATGCGCTTGGCGAGGACCTTGCGGATCTTCCCGAGTTCTCGCATCAGGTGGTCCTGGGTGTGCAGGCGGCCGGCCGTGTCGACGATGAGATAATCGATCTTGCGTGCGATGGCGGCGTCGGCGGCGTCGAACGCCACCGCCCCCGGGTCGGCCCCCACGCGGTGCCGCACGATGTCGACGCCCACGCGGCCGGCCCAGATGGCCAGTTGCTCGTCGGCCGCCGCACGGAACGTGTCGCACGCCGCCAGCAGGGCCGTCTTGCCTTCCGACAGCATCAGCCGCGCCAGGCGCGCCACGGCCGTCGTCTTGCCCGAGCCGTTGACGCCGACGAGCATGATGACGGTCGGGCCGTCGGGGTTGGTGCACAGGCCCGCGGTGTCGGCCCGCAAGGCTTCTTTCAGGTCCGTCTTGATGATGCCCAGGAGGTCGTCGTCGGCCGTGATCTCGCGGTCGCGGCAGCGGGCCTTGAGGTCCTCAACAATCCTGCGCGTGGTGGCCACGCCCACGTCGCCCAGGATGAGGGTCTCTTCGAGTTCGCGGAGGAACCCGGCGTCGATCCGCCGGCCGACGCGGAACAGGCTGCGCACCCCGTCGGCGAGTTTCGAGCGGGTCTTGGTGAGACCCTCGGTCAGTTGGGTCAGCCACTTGAAAGCCATGCGTCACACACTCCCTATTGCGGATTGCGGACCTGTCCGGCGTAGCCTTGGCGAAGCCGGATTGCGGGTTGAAAGACGGCGAACCCGGAACCCGGAACCCGAAACTCGGAACTCGCAGCGCCGTCCCGCGACGTTGCCTCGCTGTCAGTTCCGCGTTCCGGGTTCCGGGTTCCG
>Ga0315291_10007606_pt1 | contig 13372 bp, 13 predicted proteins | sample YL17G12_20_MG_FD_203070 | JGI IMG/M metagenome (GOLD analysis project Ga0315291, IMG submission 203070) | Sediment microbial communities from Yellowstone Lake, YNP, Wyoming, USA - YL17G12_20 | ecosystem: Environmental > Aquatic > Freshwater > Lake > Sediment | place: USA: Wyoming | collected... | reverse complement strand
TCCCGGGCGTACTTTGAATATTTGGGCGACAGAATAACGAATGAATTAACTGATGGAAAAAGTCTAGACGGTCGAGAATGGGGTACGGTCTTAAGCGTTTCTTCATGTATTTACATTAACCAAGGGTTGGGGAAAATAACCCTCGAACAGGCAGAAGAGTTATATCAAAAAATCCATACCCTTTTCCCGCACTTAAAAGAGAGACTTCAAAGCGAACGCGAGCGAGGTTTCCGGCCGCCGGCTATAGAAAGCAGCCATAAAATTGGAGAATCGGGGAAAAAAGTAATCGGCGCGAATATTCAGACCGCGGCCGAAAATCAAAAAGTCCGCCCCCTTCCGGTAGATTTGGAGGACCTTGTTTAGGAAGGTCGGCTCGACATTTAACTTCAAAATAGCCCCGGCTGGAATTTGGGGAAAAAAAGGGGGAAATACGCTTCCTTGACCTCGCCGGGACTTTATGATTTCCCGATGGCCTTGAGCTTGGACTTGATCGTCGCCTTTTTGTCCAGCCTGTGGTCGATACGCAGATCGACGTGAATCCGCTTCGCGCCCATTTTCACCAGGGCTTCATCGGCCTGTCCGATCACGCGGAAGAGCGACGCGAGGTCCGGCGCTTCGATGGCCGTCGACATCCCGCCGGTCACGCTCTTGAGGCCCGAGTCTTCGATCACGCGGACGGCCTCTTTGACAAAGCGGCTGACCGAGGACCCTTCGCTCGTCGGAAAAATCGCAAGCTCGGCAATGATCATCGTCTGTTCCTTATCTTTTATTATTAGTTGTTCTTTTCCCATTTCCGAGATTATAACAGCAGATATTTTCAATCACAAGCCGGCTGGAATTTGCCCTTCGATTGCACTCAGGACTAGGGGATATTGACTTCTGATCCTCGCGGTGATAATTTCAACTTCATGATAAAGGGGGAAAGAGAAACGGAGCCTCGGGGGTTTTGCCACATCCTTTTTGACCTACCTTTTGTGTCCATCCACGGAGATACCGGTACTGACACTTTTCTCCAGGTTAATTCGCGCCAAGAAATTCCCCCGGGAGCAATAAATATTAGACCGGTCAGAGAAGGGCAAACCCTTTTTGTGACAGAAGGAGGACTAAGAGCTTTCCATTCCCACGTCCACCAATGGGGAGGCCAACAGGATTTTTATAAGGCAGAATCAGGAGATATTAAGTACTCTTTCCTGGGATACGGGAAAGCAACCCGGGGGGAAATTTTACTTCATAAAATCAAAACTCTGGTCCGGGGAAAATAATCGAGCTGGAACTTAGAGGGAGAGGGAAGTTTAGCGCGGGTCACCGCGGGATTCGTGGGGAGTATAACCAGGTTCGGCTGCCTTTTTAGCGCAATCTCCTTCGACCAATTGGCCGTGGTGAAGGTAAGGATCTGTACCTTCAGCCTGAAGTTTTTGTAAAAGACATTCGCCGCGAGGGTAATCACAGCCTATTTTTCCGCGCCATGAGTAGGTAAAAGTACACTTTAATCTTTCTGTCATATCCTATTTGGCTTACGATTGTAAGCTCTACCTTACGAAGCGTCAAATTTACGGCCTAAACTAACTGGAATTTAGGGGAGATTTGTGCTAGAAAAAGGTATGAGCACCAAAGTAGAGAGGGAAAAATCACACATGGTTCCATTTAATGGAGACCCAAATCTTTTGGTCATAGAAAATCTTCGACGCCCTACAGAACAAGAAATAAAAGATTGCGGGGAGTCATTAGAAAAATATATAAAAACTTCGGAATCTCCAAAGAAGCCCGAATAAGAATTTTTTGCCCCAGACCTATATGCTGGAATTTGGTGGGAAAGGGGAGTAGAATTTCCTTTAAATGAATTTAAGAGAAAGATTACAGGAATTCCAGGAATGTCTTGAAGATAGTAAATACGAAAAACCACAAACTGTTGGAACGGCTCTTATTAGAAAAGTGGGTCCCGAAGTATATGTTACTAAAGTTGAGCTCGATATACCCACCAAGGGCCCTTTTACTGATTTAAGTTCAGAGATAGCCTGTGTTCCCGCGGGGTTATTTCGGGAAGGTTGCGTGGCGGAAATAATTGTCCGAAGATTTAGGGGAGGAATAATACCAAGTTTTGACGATTTAGCAATGCTAAGAAATGGAGGCTATTGTCGGGTGGCCATAAGGCCGTTTAAGCCAGACAATTTTGGAAAGAATCTAGACGATCCCTACGAGGCGGTCATGTTTCTGCAAAATGTAAAGAACCCCGTAAATCACCAGAGTTTTTATAAGCGATTTCTTCCCCAAGACTACGAAAGATTTAAGAAAGAAGGAGAAAAATTGGCTAGGATTTTTGGCTCACGCAAGAAATAACCCTAGCTGGAATTTAGCCTTCGACAAGCTCAGGATCTTTGAAATTATTGACCGACTCAGAAAATCTACGCAAGAGGCACACGCCTTGGAGTTCCAAATTTTGTCAATTCATCGGGGTCGTAGTGGGGAATACTTAGATACTGAATGCTGTGAAGTAGTTTCAAAACATCTTCGGGTGATAGATTTGTTTCGGACCAGTTGTCAGATACTATTAGAGGGCTGCCGTCCTTTTCCGCTTTTTCAAATACTTTTTCTGCAAAGGAATAACCTATTGACCCTTTATATTTTTCCGCAACATCTCCACCTAATATGTTAACCCGGTAACTAAAGCTCTCGCTTCTCGGAGTACCGGGGGCTAAATTTGCGTCAAATATGGCTATCTGGATATCCTCCTCGTTCAGAAGCCCCGATATTTCGATGCCCATTACGCAACCATTCAAGGTAGCCTCTGTTCTTAGAACTTTTCGGCGTTGAGGATAGTCAGAGAGGTCGCTTGCTAGTACCGAGGCTTGATTACTTTTTATCAAACGCACAACTTCTCTTACAACCTGCAAAGCGGTGGGGGAAGAACAAGATTCTATTCTTCTTGAGTCAATCAAGCTAGTTAAGCCTTCAGACATAATAGGAAGATATTATACCCTATAAGGTTAATATTATCAATCAGGCTTTTGAGGCCAAAGTCAAAATTATGGAATAACTATTGTGATTTTAGTCCTTCGGCAAGCTCAGGATCTTCGATAGTTCGACTTCGCTCACCATCTACGAGCTGGAATTTGGAGGAAAGAAGTGCTATATATAAAAAAGGATGTCTGCAGAACAATCAGTAGAACAAAAAGTTGAACACCGGAGGGCAAAATTGATCCCCGTCGAAGGCCGACCGGGAATTTATACCTACGAAGATTGCGAATTAATAATTGACCCCCTGACTGTAATCCGTGGAATTATTTTAAGAGAACAAACACTGATGTCTCAAGGCGGCAAATCCTCCACATGACTTCATTGTATCGGGCTGGAATTTGGCCTTCGATTGCATTCAGGACTAGGGGGATCAGGGCATTGACTAACTTCGGATTTTCCGTTATTATTACGGTTACGAAATGAGAAAAGGGTGAACAGATGGCCCAACGGCCCAGTTTTGGCAGCCGCCATCTGGCGGCTTTTTTCATTTTTGAGAGGTTAACTTCCCCCAATAGGGTAACAACTTCAGAACCTTAAAAGTATTAGGCAACAAGTTACAAGTAAAGAAAGATCTGTATTTTTATTTATTTAAGTTAGTTTTTCTGCCTACTTATAGCTTGTTTCCTGCTACTTTTGACTAAGCACTTTGACAATCAAGATATGACTAGGAGCGCTTTTTAGACGGATTTGCTATTCGTCTTAGCGCTAATCCGTCACTTTTTGAGGATTTGATCCTGGTCCAGGATGAACGCTGGCGGCGTGCTTTAGGCATGCAAGTAAAGCGGGCCTCGCAAGAGGCAAGCTGCGAACGGCTGAGTACAAGATAGGAATCTACCCTTTGGCGGGGAATACCCACTCGAAAGAGTGGCTAATACCGCATAAGACTTTACAGTGAAAGCGCTTAACTGCGCACCGAAGGATGAGCCTATCGCCCATCAGCTTGTTGGTAGGGTAATGGCCTACCAAGGCTACGACGGGTAGGGGACGTGAGAGCGTGACCCCCCAGAATGGGACTGAGACACGGCCCATACACCTACGGGTGGCAGCAACCGGGAATCGTGCGCAATGGACGAAAGTCTGACGCCGCGACGCCGCGTGTGGGATGAAGGCCTTCGGGTTGTAAACCACTTTTGTTTCGTCGGAGACGACGAGAAGAATAAGCACCTGCTAACTCTGTGCCAGCAGCCGCGGTAATACAGAGGGTGCAAGCGTTATCCGGATTTATTGGGCGTAAAGCGTTTCGTAGGCGGTAAAGTAAGTTACACTTCAAATGCCAGGGCTTAACCTTGGAAAGGGGTGTAATACTACTTTACTTGAAAGGTTTCGGGGTTATCGGAACTCTCGGTGTAGGGGTGAAATCCGTTGATATCGAGAGGAACACCAAGGGCGAAGGCAGATAACTAGGGACCCTTTGACGCTGAGGAACGACAGCTAGGGGAGCGAAAGGGATTAGAGACCCCTGTAGTCCTAGCCGTAAACTTTGCTCGCTAGTCCCCTCGGTTTTTCCGAGAGGGCGTAAGCTAACGCGTTAAGCGAGCCGCCTGGGGAGTACGGCCGCAAGGCTAAAACTCAAAGGAATTGACGGGAACCTGCACAACCAGTGGAGCATGTGGTTTAATTCGAGACGAACCGAAGGACCTTACCAGGCTTTGACATGCTACCGTTTTAAGTTGCCAGAAATGGCGACCTATCCGCAAGGATGGTAGCACAGGTGTTGCATGGCCGTCGTCAGCTCGTGCCGTAGAAAAATTTACCCTCTGCGGCCCTTCGAAGCAATTCGGAGTGAGAAATCTGGCTCATATCGGGGGAACTCTTGATTTTCGGATAATCTTCGGGTTACACTGAAAATTAAGACAATCCCGAGGGAAGTCAGGAATCCCATGTTAGAGTTAACTGCTCGAACTAATCAAAGGTTAAAAATAACCAGTCATCAAGTAGAGATTTTGGTAGGTTGTCTACTCGGGGATGCATATATTCATCCAAGAGGACAAATCCAGATAGCCCAAAGTTCTAAACAATTTCCATATGTTAAGTGGAAGTATGAGGAGCTTAAAAGTTTAGCTTATGGATTGCCTACTCAAGTCGAAAGATTCGACCCAAGATATGGGAAAACATACTCTCAAACAAGATTTTGGTTGAGACAGTTTTTCCGTCCTTGGAGAACGATCTTTTATCCAAATGGCAAAAAGATATTTCCTTTGGAGTTTGCAAAATATGTAACTCCATTATCTTTAGCCGTTTGGTATATGGATGACGGTAATTTTTCAGAAGGTAGAAATATAAAAATTGCTACTGATGGCTTTGATCAGGAGAGTAGAGAAAGATTAAGAAATTTGCTTTCAAGCAAATTTCGAATAGAAAGTACTATTCATAAAAGTGGAAAGCTTAGAATTTCTAACAATTCGTTGTATAGATTTTTTAAGCTTGTAAAGCCTTTTATTCACTCTAGCATGAAGTATAAGATTCCTTGACCCCGTAACGACTTAAAGCGAAAAAGCTTTAGAGGTTTTTATTTAAAGACCTAACACGCCAGCTCCCGATTTATCGGGATGAAGGTATAGTCTATTCACAAATTTTGTGATTGGGGGTGTTCCCTTCAGTGGGGTAACGAGCGCAACCCCTGCCAAATGTTGAATATTCATTTGGGACTTCTTCGATTTTTCGAAGAGGAAGTGGGGACGACGTCAGGTCAGCATGGCCCTTATAGCCTGGGCGACACACATGCTACAATGGAGCCGACAATGGGTTTTGCCAAGCCGTAAGGCGGAGCTAATCCCATCAAACGGCTTCTCAGTGGGGATTGAGGGCTGCAACTCGCCCTCATGAACGCGGAATTGGTAGTAATCGCGGATCAGCTATGCCGCGGTGAATACGTTCTCAGGTTTTGTACACACCGCCTATAGTATTTATATTTTAGGTAACAACGCGCCTGGCAGTTATATCCTCTAGTAGGTTAAAATCCTACCAAGTAGCCAAAAAAATCTAGCAGGCCGTATCGGGTAACCGGTAGGCCAGAGGGCTTGAGGCGAAAAACAGGGATGACATTTCAAAAGCTTGACGACTTTCGCCGGGCGGTCGGAAGGAAGTCGTAAAAAAAAGCTTGTCATTCATGTTGGGAATAGAGGAGATAATGACCCAGGGAGATCCTGGTAGGAATGAGGTTATTGCCTATCAGGAAGTCAGCTCTTCCATAGTAGGGTATTGACACTTTCGGGTTTTATTCGTATTCTGAAAGTGGAGATATTTGAAGGGAAGGACGAAGTGTTAATTGCCGACTACATAGTTGGTTTAACCGAAGGAGAAGGTTGTTTTCTGGTCTGTTTGAGGAAGGATAACCGGATAGAACTTAGGTTTTTCATTGCTCAAGCGATTGGAAATAAACCTCTTCTGGAAAAAGTACGAGAGTTCTTTGGAACAGGAAGCGTTTACCAGAAGTCCAATGTAAAAGGTAAACTTCCTGCTTATGTTTTTGAGGTTGCAAGAAGAGACGAAATTTATAAAGTAATTATCCCTTTCTTTAAAAAGCATAGGCTTAAAGGGATAAAAGCAAAATCTTTCGATACCTTCAAAGAGATTGCAGCCATTATCAAAGGCAGGCAGGATAAAAGAAAACTTACTTCCGAAGAACTTGAATACATAACCAACTTAAGGTTGGGAATGAATAAACACTACGGCTCGCTAAGTGCGGCAAATCCGCTCGCTTAGTGGGAACGCACTATAGCCTCAATGCAGTGCAATCCGTCAAGTTAGTGAAGTTGGGGGCACCTGAACCTAGCGTGAGCTGGGGAGGGTGAAACCAGCGACAAGAATTAAGTCGTAACAAGGTATCCGTACTGGAAGGTGCGGATGGATCACCTCCTTTCTAAGGAGTGTAAATGTTACACCCCCTTTTAAGGTCGCCGTTTGAGGTTACAAAACGGGACTCGCTCCCAGTCATATCTTGGTTGTCAAAACACAAAAAACCCGCTTTTATTAGCGGGTTTTTTTGTGGGCGCTCCAGGAGTCGAACCTGGCACCTCTTTCTTATCAGGAAAGCGTTCTACCGCTGAACCAAGCGCCCGAAGTATCCCAATAATTTACCATAATTGGGCTTAAAAGACAAAGCTAAACTGCCCTTGACGAGAAGAATTATCCTCTATATAATACAACTTGCTTTTGAAGCCAACTTAATGAGAAGCGTTCAGACGACACCAAAACAAACACGCGACTTTTTGCGTGGGTAAGTCCTTTAGGTACGCTTTTTCGGGTTAACCGGCTCCAAAAGCCGGTTTTTTGATTTTGAACCTTAAAATGTGGGCCCGAAGTTTACCCGGTTTGAACGCGTCATTTGCAATGACGAGGCAGAGGGTTCGACTCCCTCCGGGTCCACAAAACTATATTGATTTTGTACTTTGACAACTGAAGAGAAAGGTCGCAAGTTTTTAAAAACGCAGACAGTGGATGCCTTGCCTCTTACTTCCGAAGAAGGACGTACATGGTCGCGATAGTCGTCGGGGAGCTGCCACGAAGCTTTGATCCGGCGGTGTCCAAATGGGGAAACCCACCGCGTAAGCGGTACCTAAATCCCAAAGGGTTCGAGCAATCGAATCTATAAGTTTTAGGAGGGAACCACCCGAACTGAAACATCTAAGTAGGGTGTGGAAGAGAAATCAACGAGATTGCGTCAGTAGCGGCGAGCGAAAGCGCAAGAGCCTAAACTCATCTTGCTCCGCAAGGGGCTTGATGAGGGTTGCGGGACTCCGATATGGGAGTAGTTTGGATAGAAGAACAACTTGGAATAGTTGGCCAGAGAAGGTGAAAGCCCTGTAATTTAAATCCAAATTACCTCTAGGAGTATCCCAAGTACCCCGGTGCAAAAACTCTGGGGGAATCTGGGGGAACCATCCTCTAAGGCTAAATAAAGTAAGAGAGCGATAGTGAACTAGTACCGTGAGGGAAAGGCGAAAAGAAGGGCGAAACGCCCAGTGAAATAGAACCTGAAACTTTCTGCGGACAAACCGAGAGAGCCGTGCTTGCACGGTGATCTCGTGCCTATTGAAGAATGAACCGGCGAGTTGTCGTACACACCATAAGTCTACGAGGTAATCCTCGAAGGCGTAGGGAAACCGAGTCTTAAAAGGCGAATAGATGTGTGTGACAGACCCGAAACCAGGCGAGCTAACCGCGAGCAGGGTGAACTCCGGCGAAAGCTGGGGGGAGGCCCGAACCCGTTGTCGTTGCAATGACATGGGATGACTTACGGTTAGAGGCAAAATACCAACCGAGCTTGGAGATAGCTGGTTCTCCCCGAAAGGTCTATAGGGACCGTGGTACTTATAGTGTGTTGGGGGTAGAGCACCGAATGGTAGCGAGAGCGTAAGCAATCGTTATCAATCGAACTCCGAATCCTAGCACATGTTCGTACTAGACAGTCACATCGGGCTAAGCTGATGTGGCGAGAGGGAAACATCCCAGACTTTCAGCTAAGGCCTCTAAATCTACCTTAAGTTTAAAAGGAAGTTCTTTTTCTCAGACAGCCAGGAGGTTGGCTCAGAAGCAGCCACCCTTTAAAGAAAGCGTAACAGCTCACTGGTCGACGAGAGAGGGCGCCTAAGATTTATCGAGGATTAAAGGTAGTGCCGAAGCTAAAGATTTGCCGCAAGGCATCTGGTAGGGGAGCGTTCCATAAGCAGTGAAGCCGTTTTGTAAGAGATGGTGGAGCTTATGGAAGTGAGAATGCCGGTATGAGTAGCGTACAATCCCAGTGAGAATCTGGGACACCGAATACCCAAGGATTCCGTCGCTAGGTTCGTCCACGACGGGTTAATCGGTACCTAAGGCGAGGCCAATTTGGCGTAGTCGAAGGACAACTAGTCAAAATTCTAGTATTTATTTTGATTCGTTACGCCGCAAGGCGCATGCGCAAGCATGATAACTGGGGGATGACTTGGGTGGATAGTTGGAGCCGGAACGTGAAGTCCGGTGTAAGCTGTTAAGTAGTATCAGCTGGTAAATCCGCTGAAACGATTAATTGAGCAGTGATGCAAAGTCCTACGAGAGTGGGGCAATTCCAACGATTTCACCTAACAAGAAAAGTCTCGCAGTGAGAATCAGAGTAAGCCGTACCACAAACCGACACAGGTGGGTTGGGCGAGTAGCCTAAGGTGAGCGAGAGAAGGATGTTCAAGGAATTCGGCAAAAAATCTACCCGTAACTTTGGGAGATGGGTTGCCCCGATTTAATCGGGGCTGCAACTAAAGATTACTAGTCGGCTGTTTATCAAAAACACAGGTCCCTGCGAAGCCGAAAGGCACGGTATAGGGGCTGATGCCTGCCCAGTGCTGGTAAGTTAAGCGGATGGGTGATCGCCGCAAGGTGATTGCTCTGAAGTTAAGCTCCAGTAAACGGCAGCAGTAACTATTAGTAACATAGTAGTTGAGAGTGACCTCGCAAATGCGAGTAGTCGTCACTCCGTCGCATAGCGACGAAAAAGTTGACTATATGCTGGGAGATCCGTACCGTACAAACGGTTGAAGTATCTGACGCTACCATTTAAAATGGTGAAAATGCGTTCAGTGCGGACAATCAGCAGGAAAGACCGAAAAAGGGAAGACCTAGGACATTTCCTTGCAGGGTTTGTAGAAGGGGAGGGAAGTTTTAATGTTTCTTTACGGCGCAAGGCTGATTATAAAGTCAGCTGGCAGGTTGTAATGAGCTTTAATGTTTCTCAGAAAGACCCCTCAATCTTAAGAATACTTAACAAAGAACTAAATTGCGGAATTATAAAGGTCCGCAGGAAAGATCTTTTGTATTCCTACGACGTTACAAATCCGCAGGATATTATCCAAAGAGTCATCCCGTATTTTCAAAGGTTTTCTCTTTTATCAGAATCCAAAAGAAAGAATTTTGCAATTTTTTGCAAAATCGCTCGGATTATGGATAAGGGAGGACACAAAAATCTATCCGGACTTCGGAAAATTCTCGAGTTAAGAGAATTAATAAACGAAGGTAAAGGTAGAACTAGAAAATACGGAATAGAAGATGTTTTCCCTGATTAGGAATCCTCAGAGACTATACGTCAACTCCATAATAATTATGGAATGATATAGTCCGACCTCATGGGCGACCATGAGCGACGTAACCAATCGTCCATGTAACAACGTGAACTGTTCTACGGTGAATAATCGTTGCCGTAGTAAAATGTGGCTAAATGCTGGAACAACTCATGTATCCGACAGTACCAGAAATGGTGAAAATCTGATCGGTGGAGTCAATCAGCAGGAAAGACCCTGAGAGAAATCGAAGGGAATCCTCAGAGAACACACGCCATAGCCTTAAAAAGGTAAGATATGTTCCCGTCTGCATGGCGACATGCAGGAGCAACATTTATTTGTTGCTCATAGTTCTGACTTTGTCAGAACGAAGATTTCAAGCGAAGTTCCTTGTCGGGTAAGTTCCGACCCGCACGAATGGCATCACGAGCTAGTAACTGTCTTGAACATTCACTCGGCGAAATTGCGTTGGCTGTGAAGACGCGGCCTTGTTCCACCTGGACAAAAAGACCCCGTGGAGCTTTACTGCAGTTTGGTATTGTCCTCATATTTTTTGATTGTCAAGTGTAGGAGGGAGATTCGTCGTCAATGTGACACCTCTCGTTAAAAAATGTGGGACTAACCCGGAAACCTTGCAAACAGGTTTGGGGAAAGTGCTAGATGGGCAGTTTTACTGGGGCGGTACCCTGCTAAAGAGTAACGCAGGGACACAAAGGTTGGCTTACTACGGATGGAAATCGTAGGGAAAGCGTAAAGGTTTAAGCCAGCTTGACTGCAAGGCCGAAGGGCCGAGCAGGTACGAAAGTAGGTCTTAGTGATCCTCCGATGGGCATTGGGTGCCCACGGAGCTTAATTGATAAAAGCTACCCCGGGGATAACAGAGTAGTCGCGCCCGAGAGTCCATATCGACGGCGCGGTTCGCTACCTCAACATACATCGGGGTCCTCCGAAAGTAATTTCGGAGTGCTGTTTGATTTGAACCACCAGTTTCAAATCAGAAAAATTCAACTCATAACGGTGAAACCCTTAAGTCCTAAGGGCAATACCGTGGGAAGTCGTCTCGGTTTTTATCGAGATTGACCCCGTATCGACTTGTTCCCGCAATTTTTTTGCGGGACAGATGGAAATGTTTTCCATAACACGTTGACACCCAATCTGTTTTTTGGGTGAAGGTATAGTCAAGCTGCTATGTAAATAGCAGATTTAGTGCGATGTCGGCTCATCATATCCTGGGGCTGAAGAAGGTCCCAAGGGTCGGTCTGTTCGCCCGTTAAAATGGTACGTGAGCTGGGTTAGCGCGATAAGCGCTTTGAGCCCCTCTAGTTGAGTAATCTCTAGAGAGAAAATTGGCTTATAACGGTGAAACCCTATTGATTTCGGGTAAACTTCGGTTTATTCTGAATTCAAGGGCAATACCGTGGGAAGTTCAAAGAATTTGTCTGGCAAGAAGTTGGTGGAGTATAAGAATTTGTTGGCTTTGACTAAAAACCAGCAAGACGTCTTAATCGGAACCATTTTAGGAGACGGAAATATCCGCATCCTAAAGAAGGAAGCATCGTTAACTGTTTCTCATGGAGAGAAGCAAAGTGATTATGTTTTCTGGAAGTATAGCGTTTTTCGAGACTGGGTTTTGACAAAACCCCGTAAGGAAACACGTCAGTATTATAAAAACCGAGAGAGATATCTTGTTTCTTGGAAATTTAGTACCATAAGCCACCCCGAAATAACTAGGTATCACAAGTTTTTTTATCCAAAAGATAAAAAAATTATACCGAGCTTAATCGGTTCAATTCTTATTTCTCCATTATCGCTTGCTGTGTGGTATATGGATGATGGAAGTCGTAAACCATATGGTAGAGGAGCATTTTTGCACACAGAAAGTTTTTTAGTGAACGATCAACGAAAATTGATAAAAGTTCTAAAGAAAAACTTCTCTATTATTGCAAAATTATCTTCTGCCGGTTTATATGAAGGAAAACGACTTTTTCGCTTGTATATTACGGCGAAAAGTTTTCCACACTTTCGTAATCTTGTTTTACCATACATACTGCCTTCGATGCAGTATAAGCTGAGCTTGTAAAGCGAGGCTTTATAAAATTTCTTTGTAACCCCGTAGAGACTTAGGGTTTATACCCTAGACTTACAGTTAAATGTAGGTAATACGCCAGATCCCGATTGATATCGGGACATGATATAGTCCATACCTCTTAGTAATGAGAGAATAAGTATGTCAGAACGTCGTAAGACAGTTCGGACTCTATCCGGTGGAACCGTTGAGTTTTGAAGGGAGCTGGCCTCAGTACGAGAGGACCAGGCTGGAGGAATCCCTGGTGTGCCGGTTGTCGCGTCAGCGGCAACGCCGGGTAGCTATATTCCTAAAGGATAACCGCTGAAAGCATCTAAGTGGGAAGCCCACCCTAAGATTAGAACTCGTTATTAGACCCCTGGAAAAATACCAGGTTAATCGGCTGGCGGTGGAAGCGTCGTAAGGCGTTAAGCCTACCAGTGCGAATAGGTCGAAAGCCTTGCGAACTTTTCTCTTCAGTATGTCAAAGTATAAAAACTTTAGCTCTTTCAAGATATTGGTCTGGTGACCAGAGCGAGGTGGCACGACCTGATACCATTCCGAACTCAGAAGTCAAACGCCTCAGCGGGGACGATAGTTGTCGGGCAACTGACCGCGAAAATACCTCGTCGCCAGACTAATGTCTTGAAGGGGTCAAATTTAGAAAGGCGGAAATAATGCGTGTCCAAATTAAAAAGAACTTCATCTGAACCTACAACAATGGCGGAACTCCTGGCGTCCGCCGGAGCCAAAATTAGAGCTTTCGCGACAGGACAGAAAGTAAAAGCAACTGTTGTCTTACGAAATTCCAAATCTTTAATTCTTGATATAGGAGGGAAAAGTGAGGGAGTTGTTGCCGAGAAAGCATTCGTCGAGGCAAGGGATTTTATTAAGACACTTAAAAAGGGGGATACGGTTACCGCAACGGTGCTGGTTCCCGAAACAAGAGACGGAACGGTACTTCTTTCCCTAAGACAGGCCGCATTTGATTCTTCTTGGGAGAGGCTCGAAAAAGCCAAAGAAGAGTCAGCCCCAGTTGCAGTTTTCGGTAAAGGAGTAAACCCTTCGGGAGTAACGGTTGACGTGGAAGGCCTAACCGGTTTTATTCCAGGCTCCCAAATTGGAAAAGAAGCCTGCAAAAATTCACAAGGACTGATTGGCAAATATTTTAAAGCAAAGGTTCTTGAGGTAGACAGACTTGCCAATAAAATTGTTTTGTCCGAAAAAGAAGTCTCCGACGCTGCGGATATAAAAGCAAGCA
>Ga0315291_10007604_pt1 | contig 13373 bp, 10 predicted proteins | sample YL17G12_20_MG_FD_203070 | JGI IMG/M metagenome (GOLD analysis project Ga0315291, IMG submission 203070) | Sediment microbial communities from Yellowstone Lake, YNP, Wyoming, USA - YL17G12_20 | ecosystem: Environmental > Aquatic > Freshwater > Lake > Sediment | place: USA: Wyoming | collected... | reverse complement strand
CACGTGCGAGGGATCCAGCGATCCGGAAGCGCAGGCCGACCCCGTTGAGACGGCGATGCCTTCGAGGTCAAGGTACAGCAGGATGCTCTCGCCTTCAGCGCCTTCAAACGACACGTTCAACGTGTTGGGGAGGCAATCGGTCGGATGGCCATTGAAGGCCACGTCGGGGATCGTGTCTTCGATTTCCTTCTTGAAGGCGGCCTTCAATTCGCGCAGCCGCTTTGCCTCATCGTTCATCTCGAGCGAGCGCATCTCGACGGCTTTTCCCAGCGCCACGATGCCGAGCGTGTTCTCGGTGCCGGCGCGGCGTCCCTGTTCCTGGTGTCCGCCGTGAATGAGCGGGCAGAAGGGAATGCCTCGTCTGATGAAGAGCGCGCCAATCCCTTTGGGTCCGTAGATCTTGTGTCCCGAGAGCGTCAGGAAGTCGACGCCGAGTTCCTTCACGTTGACGGGCGCCTTGCCGACGGCCTGAACGGCGTCGGTATGGAGCAGGGCGCCTTTCCTGTGGACCATCTCCGCGATCCGCTTGATGTCCTGGAGAGTACCTATCTCGTTGTTGGCCATCATTACCGACACAATTCCAGTGCGGTTGTTGACGGTCGCTTCGAGTTCCTCGAAATCCACCTTGCCATACTCATCTACGCCGACGAACGTCACATGATTGCCGCGATCTGAGAGGCATCTCGCCGATTCAAGAACGCATGGGTGTTCGATGCGCGTAGTCACGATGCCTGAGCCGCACGTGCGCTCGCACGTGCACTGACGTGAAGGGCAGGCCATGATCGAGAGGACGGTATTGTTGCCTTCCGAACCGCTGCCCACAAATACGATCTCTTCGGGAACCGCGCCGATGAAGCCCGCCACCTGCGCGCGCGCTTCTTCAACGTATTGCCGCGCCAGCCGGCCAAAACCATGCATGCTCGACGGGTTTCCGAACACCTGCATGGTCTCGTTCAGCACCTTGATCACTTCGGGGTGCAGCGGGGTCGTCGCGTTGTGATCCATGTAGACTTGTCTGACGGCCATTCTGAACTCCTGCGTGGGATCGACGTTAAGTCTTGGCATCTCCCACCGTCTCACCAAACACCATCGTCAATAACCCTATTCCCGCGCACTTGCCGCGCTGCACAATGGCTCGGCGCAACACGGGAATGTCTTCAATTGCGTCTTCATTTGGCAGGAGTATATCAGCATTTCCCCCTTCGCTCACTTTTCGAGTTCTGAGGCAGGTTTGTCTTCTCAGTGTCCACGATGTATGCTCGATTTTCCGTCGGGTTGCGAAGTATCTTGCGGCTCAAATGCAGGGGAGGTATGAGATGGCGTTCAGATTCCGCACGATAAGTAGAGGTTGCCTTGGACCAGGCGACTCGCTTCGGACTGCCCTGTCGTTGCTATTTGTCTTTTGTTTCTTGTGCATTCCCGTGCGAGCTCAGGCGGAGCCACCGCTGTTTGAAGACGTTCACGTGGTTCCGTTGCCGAAGCAGACGTACGGCTATCGAGGCATGCCTGGAAGCATGGTCGAATTGCAGGACGGACGGCTGCTCTTGAGCTATTCGCACATGTCGCCGGAGGGTCAGGCGGATGGCTCGATTGGGGCGCGATATTCGAGCGACAAGGGGAAGACGTGGGGCGACGAGTTCATCCTGGTGGCGAGACCGAAGCCCGACGGTGCGGACCGGTACTGTCACCCGAGCTTCCTGCGGCTGGCCAACGGTCAGATTCTGTTGTCCTGCATCTACGTGTCCGGCGCGACACCGCTGTTCGGGCACAACTACTACCGGCGTTCAACAGATGATGGGAATACGTGGGGGGATCAACTGATTGTCACGCCCCACGCCGGGTACAACATCGTGCACAACGACAAGCTCGTCCAGCTTTCCTCGGGGCGGATCATCGCACCCATCGAGTTCGAACTCGTCACCAGCGGGGATGATCATGCGGGCTACATCAGCTACTCGGTGTACTCGGACGACAACGGCTACAGTTGGCATGAGAGCAAGAACATGGTCAACATGCTGCCGGTCGAGGCTCAGGAACCCCATGTCGTGGAATTGCGCGACGGGCGGCTGATGATGCTGATGCGAACGTACAGCGGCTACGTCGCGCGGGCATATTCAACGGACCGCGGAGAGAGTTGGTCCGACGGGAAACCCGTTGCCGATCTGAAGCTTCCATCGCGGACGTCGTCCGCGTTGAACATCAAGCGCATTCCGAAAACGGGCGACTTGCTGCTGTTGCGATGCAGCAGCGGGCCGGATCAGCCGCCGCACCGGCGGACGCCGTTTGTGTCCGTTATCTCGAAGGACGATGGCGAGACCTGGGAGAACGAGCGGGTCATGATGGGCGATCCGGAAGACGACTATGGCTATCCAAGCCTGTTGTTCGTTGATGACACGGCGATCATCAGCTATCACCAGCGCGACGGCCTGCACGTGCTTCGCATCGGCGTCGACTGGTTCTACGGGAAGTAACGGCAGAGGGATACCCAGAAAACGGGCGCAGCCTCCGGCTCAGCAGGAGCTTCGCCCTCCCGTTACGACATGACCGTTTCTACCGAGAAGCCGCATACCGTTCCTTCTCGATGCGCCTGAAGGCGGCTAGGGGACAGGTGACGCTCGTCATGTATACGGGATTCTGGCGGTGGTTGCCTTCGGGGTGCATGCATTCCCATGGTGAGCCGAAGTCGGGCCCTTTTCGGAAATCGCCTTCGCGCAGCTCGGCGATGTACTCGGCGGCAAGCTTTCGGGCGAGATCAGTGTTGACCTTCGCTATCGCGTAACAGACCCAGCCGGTCGGCGTTCCCCAATAGGCGCCGTTTTGGTAACGGTTCTTCGGTCCGAGCGCCGCCTCCCATGCGGTTGTGTTGCTGAAGTCGTCCGTGGTGGGGACGTGGCGGATGTTTCCCCGCCAGGCGATGCGGCCCTCCTGGAAAGCGCGTGCGAGGGCCTCGCATGCGGCGCGTTCGTGTGGTGCGTCGAGCGCGCCGACATAGACGGCAAACGCTGTTCCCCACACATCCGGCTGCGCGCTCTTTCCCGTGGACGCGCGCAAGAAGCCTTTCTCCGTGGCGAACGCAGCGGGTATTGCCTGCTTCAGACGTTGGGCGATGGCCTCGTAATGCCGGACGCGCTCGGGATCGACGACCTGGGCATAGAGCCACGCGAGCTCAAGGGCCGCCCGGTATTTCAGTAAGGAGCAGAAGAGGAGATCGCCCGTGTGAGTGATGGTGTCGACAAAACCGAACGTTACGCCGCGTTCTTCGGGAAGCGCGTAAACGAGGCCGGTGTCCTTGCGTGAAGGCGGCACGAGAAAAGCCAGCTCGAGACGCTCGATGATCGCCTTGCCGTTCGCCACGAGCTTGAGTGCACCGGCGACATTGGTAGTACGGACGTATTCCGTGGCCATGTGAATGAAAAAGAAATGATCATCGAGGCATGGCAACTTGCCCCACTGCGGCCCGCCCTGCCCTTCATAGTCCTCGAGCGTGCCCGGGTAGAAGATAGGTTTGCCTCCGAAGGTAATGTGGTCGGGAATGGCGTTGCTGGGCACGAAGCTGCCACTTGGCAGCGACCACGGTTCGGCCTGCTGTTTCTCGGCCGTGAGCAGCAGGGCGTGACGTTGCTCTTTTTCGGTGACGAGGCCGGCGTCGAGGGACATCGCGTAGTCGCGGATCCAGAATGCGGGATAACAGGCGCGTCCTCCAGGCCGGATGAGCGTTCCTCCCGTCGTGTTCGGGCCGACGTCACCGACTTTCTCGTCCGGATACACGCGCGATTCCTGGATTACGGCGGCGGCCAACCCCTGCAAGAACCGCATGTCATCTTCCGGGAGAAAGTGTTGAGGTTCCGCGGACGCCGCGAACAACATCGGTGAGATAAGAAGAATAGCCATGAGATCCTTCCTCCGTACGGTACGGATTCAAGGCAGCCTGCAACAGAGATCGAAGGGACTGCTATTGTGTTGCTCCGATCCTGCAAAGTCTCCGCTCCAGTTTCTTACTTGGCAGCACGCCTTCGGCGAGGGCCTTGTCGTAGTAACGCTTCGCTTCGGGGGCGTTCTTCTTGTCAAAGGCGTTCCACCAGGCGAGGTTGAATGCAGCCGGCGCGTAGCCGGGCGTCTTCGCGAGGATCTTTCCGGCCATGCCGATGGCTTCGTCCGTGGCGCCGAGGCGGGCGTATGTCACGGAGAGGTCGTTTGCAGCGTCGGGCAGACTCGGGTCGCTGTTCAGTGCGCGCACAAAGTGATCTTGCGCCTTGGCGTAGCGCCTCTTCTGAAACGCCTTTCGCCCAAGGAAGTACTCTCCCAGCGGTTCGTCTACCAGGCCCATATCGCAGAGCACAGCGGAGACGCCGCCTTCGACGGCCTTCTCGAAATTGGCCTTGAGCAGTGCAGCGTCGTTGTCGGTGAGGCGTTTCATGGCGTCTTCATTGGCCGCGAAGCGGGGCGGGTGGAGGTAGGCTATGTACTTGAGCAGGAAATGTTCGAACTTGACGTCAGCCAGAAATGGCTCCGCGACGACGGGAATCCCATCCATCCAGAGACGGCGGCGATTGACAAGGTCGAGCAGTTTTCCATTGATGTCGAACCGCACGGCAAAGCGCGGGCCGTATATGCCGTACGTGACGTTGAGGTCAAGCAGGAGATCCGCGCCTGAGTCCCGCAGCGCTTGCAGCCGGGCCTTCTCCGCGTCGCGCTCGTTACTGTATCCCGCGGTCGAGACGAGAGGATTCACCTGGCGCAGCCCCTGCGGGGCAAATGCCTTGAGCCGCTTCTCGAGGCAGGAACGCACGAAGCCCGCGAGATCATAGTCGCCGAGCGCTTGGCGTATTGCTTCGCGATAGTGTTCATTGACGAGGTAGTCGACGCTTACGCCCAAGGCTTCGCCGACGTAAGGAGTTACGCTAAGGGTCCTTCCGGCGGGCGAGACGGAAACCTTGAACTCCTGTCTTTCACCTTTGACGGACCATGCCGGTTGCTTCGCGCCCTGAAATGCTTGCTTGACGTCCTTCTTCGGGCCGGCATGGGCGGTGAATGCGCATGCAAGCGCGCAGAGAAAGGCGATTGTGATTCGAGATTGGGTCATGTTAGGCACCTCACTTTCTTGTCCTTGTGAATACTGTACTTTTTGTGCAGCCGGGGGTGCAAGCGTCTTTGACTCTTGAGGGGGCTTGGGTGGACAGGCCGGACAGGTCGGACAGATCGGACGTATCGGACAGATCGGATGCTGGGGAGGGGAGGATCCAAGGCGCATTTCCGGAGGCGTTTGCGCTGGGATTGCGTCAGTAGGTTGCGAGGGCGATGCCTCTTATCTCGTTGACCTCGACTTCACCGGCTTGCTTGTTCGCAGCGGGGGAAACGGCGCAATAATAATGATACAAGCGCCCGTCACTCACGAAAACGGAGGGTTTGTGCGCGTAGGTGGAGGCGATGCTGCCGGGAGGACCTACGTCAATGAGGATCTCGTTGCTCTTTCGCCAGTGGAGGAGATCATCGCTGAATGCGACGCTGTCTCGGGCGCGTCCGTCGCTTGAGAGAGTGTAGAAGAACATGACCCATGTATCGCCGCAGCGAAGGACGCATGGATCGCTGCAGAAAATGTCGTCAAAGCTTCCCTTTGGACCCACGGGGATGACGGGGTTGCCCTCGCAGCGTTTCCATTTCTTGAGATCGGTGGAGGTAGCAACGCCGGTCTGCTCGACCCATGGGGCGCCCGTGGTCTTGGCGTTGTAGAACATGTAGAACGTGCCTTCGTGCTCGACGAGGCAGGATTTGTAGAGTCCGCCGCGTTCCCAGTCGCCCGCGTCGGGATCGGATGCATTAATGCAGGGGTCCTTCAGTTTCATCTTTCGGAAATCGTCGCCGATACAAATACCTATGACCGCCGGGCCGGTTTCGTATCCGGGCCGCGGATATGCGTGGTAGGTCCCGATGAAACGGCGGTCGATCTTGCGGAGCCGGCCATCTCCAAAGAGGTTGTTGTCGCGGATGATCCAACTGAGGGCCACGTTGAACTCGGTAGGTGATCCGGTGGGGCCGCGGTCGAGCATCAGGCCCTCCTTCTCCCACTTCATAAGGTCGCCGGATGAGGCGAGGCCGGTGCGATAGCCGATCCCATCGAAGCCGACGTAGGTCATGTAGAAGCGCCTCTTGTGCCGGAACACGAACGGGCAATCCACGGCGAGGGCGTCGAACGCGCCCTTCTTGTATGAGGCTTCGAGAACGAGTTGCGGGAACTTGCGGGGCGTGCGCAGTCTTTCGAGTAGCGCGGCGTCAGTTGTTGCGCTTTGTGGTTCAACGGCCATAGATCTTTCTCCGTGCGAAACTGTAAGAATGCCCAGAGCCGCGGAACTCACGCGGAGAAACGTTCTCCTTGTGAGATGCAGGGATCGGGCGCGGTTGCCGGTCATTTCCCGGCGCCTCCTTCCACGAAGCGGATGATCGAGACAACGGCGTTGGACCCCTCTCGTTCATTCTTGATAACGACCGGGATGCCGCCGTCGGCCGTGTCCGCCGCGGAGATGGGGATCTCGACCCACTGTCCTTTCTGGAAGTTCTCGAAGTTGGCGACGAGGCGTCCCGCCACTGTGACGGATTGCCTACGCCCGCCTTCGAAGTTGTCGCCGTCGATGATGAACAAGCGCAGGTTGCCCGCCGCGCCCTTCGGGCACTTGATCTCGAACTCGAGGGAGTTTTTGCCGGCCCAGCAGTGGTTCACGTCCGTTGTCCATCCTGAGAAGAGATAGCCTCGTTTCAGGATGAAATCCCATCCGTCTTTCAGGTACTCGATATCACCCGCGCGGTTTCCGCAATTGAGCACGAGCGTTTCGTGCGATGCCGCATACTTCGCGGCATCGGCAGGGGCGGCGGCGAGGCCCGCAGGCTGTCGCTCAGCGGAAGACGGCATGGGGGGGAGGGGCGTATGGGGTTCGGTCTGGTACCAGTAGGCGACGCTAGAGAACTGGAGAGGGTTTTCCGGCTTCGAGAATTGCTCATGGAACATCGGGTGCTCGTTCTTGCCGAAGCCGACGGTCATCCTGATCGATTTCTTGAAGCTGACCCGGTCGTTGATGCAGAAGCGGTATGCGGCGGCGCCACCGTCGAGATAGGGTTGGAAACCGGTATAAGGGAAACTGGAACCGGCCTCCGGGAATCCCCAACTGAAGCCGAAGCCGTCCTCGAGACCTTGCCACTCGACGCTGGGTTCGGTTTCGCCGTCGACGTAGAGTTTCGGATTCTCGTCGACGGGATAGCCGGGTTTGGAGGGGGCCGCGCCGCGGACGGTTACGTTCCAACCGATAAAATGGCCGCGGCCTTGAGCCTCGAAGACGTCGTAGTCTCGTGCGCCGAGGAGGAGCGTTTCCTGACGCCAGAAGGCGTGGAAGTAACCCAGATCCTTCGGGAGTCGACGGACTTCGCGGTACATGACGTAACTGTAGCAAGGGCTGGTCTCCCAGATAGCCGGATATCGCGGATTGTCGCAGGATATTTCAATGTGGGCGGACTTCGCGAACGGCATCATGAAGTATGCGTTCCACCCTCGATTTTTGTTGACGAGCGCCGAGTCGAGACGATCGAGAGCGCCGTTCGGGTCACAGAAAAAATCCGTGAGCGGGACCTCGACGCTTGGATGCTCTTCGCCGTCCCAGTACATCCTGAGGGCGACGCTGCGGTCGAGCTTCATGGTGGCGGGCAACGCGAAGTGGATCATGGTGATGACGCCGGGGCCTTTGAGGTCCGCAATGGCGACGGTGGAACGCCCATCGCCCATTCGGAGTTCGGGAGGGTTCTCGATCCAGAGGGCATTGACCATCTTCGTTTCGCCGTCGAGCAGGCGGCACATCGAGCCGGGATCGAGCCATGGGCCGGCGCCCGGAAAGGCTGATGGGGCTGCGAGAAACAGGAAGAGCGTCACTCCGAGAATGCGGGATGGTCTCATGGCCGTCTCCTCATTTTGGATTTTAGATTTTGGATTGGGAGAAGACATCGTGGAGGGAGTTTACATGGGGGTGAGGGTGGGATTCCAGGCGTCGGACGGGGCGGACGGGTCAGGGGGATCGGACGGATTGGACGGATCGGACGGATCGGACGGGTCAGTAGCTCTCGTGTGAGGATTGGGGTTTGCCGCGGAAGATCCAGTAGACGAACGCGGTGTAGAGGAGCACGAGGGGCATGCCTATGAGCGCTATTATCAGCATTACGCCGAGGGTCTTGGGGGTCGAGGACGCGTTGTAGGCGCTCAGGCTGAAGCCGGGATTGATGCGCGACGGCGCCAGCCATGGGAAGAGGCTGAGGCCGGACAGGGCTATCATGGATGCAATGGTGGCGGCGCTGGCGGCGAACGCGGCCAGGTATTTGCGCGCGCTCAGCGCGGCCGGGAAGCCCGCGATGCCGATGGCGAGCGGGATCAGGGCAAGGTAGAAGAAGACGTTTGTCGTGAGGTCCCTGAAGAGGTGCGGCGATACGCGCATCGAGAAGAAAGTGGCGGCTATATAGAGCAGCGCGAAGACGACCCACGCGCGCACGGCCCATTTGCTCATGCGGTCGCGGATTTCCCCTTCGGTCTTCATGGTCAGGAACGCGGCGCCGTGCATAATGAACATGGCGAGACTCAGAACACCGATAAGCAATGCGTACGGGTTCAGAAGGGTGAAGAAGGAGCCCACGAACTCGCCTCGGTGGTCGATGGGCAGTCCGCGGAGGATGTTGCCGAAGGCCACGCCGAAAAGAATGGCGGGCAGCAGGCTGCCGATGCCGAACGCCCAGCCCCACACGGACCGCCAGGCGGGCGAATCCACCTTGCCGTAGAACTCGATCGAGACGGCCCTGAAAATCAAGGCGGCCAGGAGAAGCATGAACGCGATGTAGAAGCCGCTGAAAACGGTGGCGTAGACGGGCGGAAACGCGGCGAAAAGCGCCCCGCCGCCGGCCACCAGCCAGACCTCGTTTCCGTCCCAGAAAGGTCCGATGGCGTTCAAATGCAAGCGGCGTTCGTCTTCATTGCGCGCAAACATGCTCAGGACGCCCACTCCAAGATCAAAACCGTCGAGAATGGCGTAGCCGGTGAACAACACGCCCACAAGGATGTACCAAATCGCGTTGAGATCAATCATGCGGCCGCCTTCCGATTTTGGATTCTAGATTTTGGATCTTGGATCTGACTGAAGCTCTGAGGGCATAGCTGTACTTTCGGCCGCAGCTTCTTTGACGGCGCGGCAAATGAGGTAAACGTAGAGCACAAACAGCAAAGCGTAGATCGCGAAGAACAGGATTAATGAGAACAGGATTTCGCCCGCGGAAACGCTGGCGGAAACGGCGTCCTTTGTTCTGAGGAGGTGGTAGACAATCCAGGGCTGACGTCCTACCTCGGCGACGATCCAACCGGCCTCGGCGGCGATCACCGGCAGAGGGATTGCGAATATCAGAAGGCGCAGGAACCAGGTGTCCTCGTAGAGTCTCCCGCCGCGAAGCCGGTATGCGCCGAAGGCCGTGACGAGGATGAACAGCATACCCAGGGATACCATCACGTGGAACGCGGCGAATGGCAGCACGACCGGGGGACGGTCTTCCGGCGGGTATTCGTTGAGTCCGTGCACTATGCCGCTGGGTCGAAAATGCACGAGCATGCTGAGGAGATAGGGGACGCGTACGGCGCCGATGATTCTGTCGTTCGTGGGGATGCCCATGACGGTGAGCGGGGCATTCGGGCCGCCCTCGAACAGGCCCTCGAACGCGGCGAGTTTCTCCGGCTGGTGGACGCCAACCTGCCGCGCGTGCTCGTGTCCGAAGGGAAACAACTCGAGCACGGAGGCGATAAGCCCAACGATCATGGCGAGGCGGAGGGCCTTTCTCGCAACGAGACTGTTCCGGTCACGCAGAAGCCAATACGCGGCAACGCCGGCCACGAAAAAGCAGCCGCAGATGAGAAGCGCATCCATGGTATGAAGGAACCGGATGAGCGTCGACGGGTTGAACACTGCCTGAAGGAAGCTGGTGAGTTCGGCGCGGCCCGTCGCCGGATTGAAGACGTATCCGGCGGGAGTCTGCTGCCATGAGTTGGCGGCGATGATCCAGAATGCCGACATGGTTGCGCCGCAGGCGACCATCAGGGCCGAGAACCATTGAAGGCGCTTCGATATGCGTCCGCGCCCGAACATGTACAGGCCGAGGAAGGTCGATTCGACGAAGAACGCCAAGAGGGCTTCCGCAGCGAGGGGCGCGCCGAAGATATCGCCTACGAACCGGGAGTACTGCGCCCAGTTTGTCCCGAACTGGAACTCCATGGTGATGCCGGTGGCTACCCCAACGACGAACGTGATGGCAAGAAGCTTGCCGAAGCGCCGGCCCAGTTCCGCGTAGGCATCGCCGCCCTTTCGCAGGGCCAACGTCTCGAATGCCGCGAGCAGCAACGCCAGGCCGACGCTGAGAGCGGGGAATATGAAGTGGAACCCAACGGTAAATGCGAACTGGATGCGCGCGAGAAACACGGGGTCAAGCGTCACGGCCTTGCTCCTTTACTCCGTTCCAGTGTCTAGGCGCCTGAGTTGCCAGCCGAGGAGATGCGTTCGTTGAGTTTCCGGGCCACCAGGGTCCCGAGATTGCGGCAATCCATAAGGGCCTGTTCGTCGGGAACGTACAACGCATTGATGGGCTCCGCGACGAGATCCACGCGCATGGCGGTGAGGATCTCCTTGATCTGTCCGACGGCGTCGCCGGTCCAACCATAGGAGCCGAAGACCGCGCCGATAAGGTTCTTTCTGCGCAGGCCCTTTAGGTAGCAGAGGTTCTCGGCAACGGTTGGGAACATTCCGCCGTTGAGCGTCGGCGAGCCGACGATGATGGCGCCGGCGTCAAGGTACTCAGTGGCCACGTTACTCCGGTGGTTTTCGCGCAGCCGCATGGAACGCACCTGGACGCCCTCTCCGGCGAGGCCGTTCTCAATGGCCTTTGCCATGGCCTCGGTGCTGCCCCACATTGTGTCGTAGATGATCAAGGCTTTGTTGGCCGGCTTGTGTGCGGTCCATCGAGCATAGAAATCGACGATCCGCTTGAGGTTCGTGCGCCAGACGGGCCCGTGGTCCGGCGCGATCACGGCGATGTCGAGCTTGGATGCCTTTTCGAGGGCGATCTTGGCCGCCGCGGAGAACGGCAGGAGGATATTCGCGTAGTACTTCGCGGCCTCGTACTCGAGGATGCCGTCGTCGATCTCGTCATCGAATCGCTGGGTCGAGGCGAGGTGCATTCCGAAGCCGTCCTGCGAAAACAGGAGCCGGTCCTCGGGGAGGTACGTGAACATGCTGTCGGGCCAGTGGAGCATGCGCGTCTCGATAAAGGCCGCCGGCACGCTGCCCAGCAAAACCGTCTGGCCGTCATGCACGACGGTGATGTCGAGGTCGCGGTGGAAATGGGCTTTGAGCGCCTTGAGGCCATTCTCGGTCGCGAAGACCTTCTCGGGTTTGACGTGGTCGATGATTTGCGGAAGACAACCGGAATGATCCATCTCGGAGTGATTCGAGATGATGTAGTCGATGCGCCTCGGATCGATGACGGAGGCGATACGGGACATCATCTCTTCGCGGAACTGAGCGCGAACGGTGTCCACGAGCGTGATCTTGCCGGCAAGGACAAGGTACGCATTGTACGTGGTGCCGCGCTCGGTCGCGTATCCGTGAAAGTCCCGCAACGCCCAATCGATGGCGCCGACCCAATACACGCGGCCGGTGATTTTGGATGCGACATACGGCTCAGTCATCGAGGAATCTACCTAGCGTGTTTGGTGAGATAAGACGCGACTCCGTCCGCCGTAGGCTTCATGGCTTCTTCGCCTTCTTTCCAATTGGCGGGGCAGACCTCCCCGGGCGTAAACAGGATGCTCATCAGGCTGCCGCTCCCGCGACGGGCGGCGTGAATACGCGCGCCGCCAGTTCCTGATCGAGCAGGAAGATGCCGCTTGAATTGTCGCCGATCAGCTTCAGTTTCTGGATGATCGCGTCGGCGTTGGCCTCCTCCTCGACCTGCTCATTTATGAACCAGTGGAGAAGCACGCCGGTTGCGTGATCATCTTCTTTCCGCGCCAGTGTGGCGAGCTTATTGATCAGCCCGGTCACTTTCTGCTCATGGACGTAAACCTCCCGGAAGACGTCGAGCGCCGACTTCCATTTGTTCGGCGGCGCGTCGATGGCCTTCAGGGTCACGCGTCCCTGGCGGTTGATAATGTAGTCGTAGAACTTCATCCCGTGGAAGTTCTCCTCCTGGACCTGGACCCGCATCCAGTTGGCGAAGCCTTTGAGGTTGATCGCCTCGAAATGCGCCGCCATGGATAGGTACAGATACGAGGAGTAGAGTTCCGCGTTCACTTGATCGTTGAGCGCTTCCAGCATCTTCTTGGTCAACATGGGCGTCATCCTTTCCAGTAACCGTGTAGGTTGCAGTACTCACGCGCCGACACCGGCCCTTCCGCCGCTCCCTTCACCGCGAACGCCGCCTCGGGGGCGTCGCCCGGTTTCAGGAACCGGCAGTAAAGCGCGTTCGGCGTCAGCAGTTCGATCCATTGAATGTAGTGCTTCTCCTCCATGGGATGGGGCACGCTTCCCACCTTCACCCCATAACCGTCAGAGGACTTCTCCATGACGGGGACGTGCTTCTCCTTTGCCCCATCGGACGTGTTCTCCACTAACGGCGTCATGGGCTGATCACAACACGTGAGCGTGCCGCTGCCGTCGTTGAAGACAATTACAATGTGGCCGCAGACCTCGCACTCGAACGCCTGTAGTCGCTTTGCCATGGTTAGTTCCCCTCCTATCTGTCAAACTCCTGAAATGCCCCGCGGAACTGAACAACAAACCACAATCTCGTATTCCACACGCGCTCGATCCTTGAAATCCCAGGGCCGGCGCGCCCAGACCGCGATATCTTACCAGTCTTCACCGAGGACCTCGAAATACGCCCGTGGATGGTCGCAAGCGGCGCAGGTCTCCGGGGCCTCGATGCCCTCGTGGATGTAGCCGCAGTTCCGACAGCGCCACTGCACGGCCTTATCACGTTTGAAGACGGTTCCGGACTCGATCCGGGCCAGGAAGGCCAAGTGCCTCGTCTCGTGGTACTTTTCGACGGAGGCCACGGCCTCAAAAATCCGAGCCGCGTTCGGAAAGCCTTCCTCACGGGCGACGCGCGCGAATTCCGGATATACCTTCTCCCACTCCTCATGTTCGCCGGCCGCGGAGGCGCGTAGGTTTTGAGCCGTTGTGTTGTTTCCGCCAGTAGGGTAAGCCGCCTCAATCCCGGCCTCCCCGCCTTCCAGCAGTTTGTAGAAACTGCTTGCGTGGGCACGCTCTTCTTCAGACGTCCTGAGAAAGAGCGAGGCTATCTGTTCGAAG
>Ga0315291_10007603_pt1 | contig 13374 bp, 12 predicted proteins | sample YL17G12_20_MG_FD_203070 | JGI IMG/M metagenome (GOLD analysis project Ga0315291, IMG submission 203070) | Sediment microbial communities from Yellowstone Lake, YNP, Wyoming, USA - YL17G12_20 | ecosystem: Environmental > Aquatic > Freshwater > Lake > Sediment | place: USA: Wyoming | collected... | reverse complement strand
AAAGACCATATGATAAGAGGCCATGTTGGCCCCGAGGAGAAGACGATGAAGGTGCTTGTAGCATACATGACATCGACAGGGAACACAAAGAAGGTCGCTGAGGCCATCTACGGAGAGATAGAAGCCGAGAAGGAGATCAAGCCGATAAATGAAGTCCAAGATGTCGGTTCATATGACCTGGCGTTCCTTGGTTTTCCGACTCACGGGTACGGTCCGGACAAGAAGACCCAGAAGATACTTGGCAACCTCTGCACGACTGGCAGGAAGGTGGCGTTGTTCGTGACACACGGAGCTCCAGAGAGCGCGCCCGAGGTCCCGCAGTGGATGGCGAAGTTCAAGGACGCGGCCAAGGGGGCCGAGGTAGTCGGGGTGTTCGATTGTCAAGGCCAGATGGCGGCAAGCGTCAAGTTCGTCATGAAACTGATGGGCAAGAAGCAGAGAGACGAGGCTCGGCGGGACAACAGCCAAGGTCAGCCAGACCAGGCGCGACTCGAGAGGGCAAGAGCATTCGCAAGAGACATCATGAACAACACGGCCGTCGCCAGAAGATAGTGGCTTGGTGAAGAAGAAAAGCGGTCTGAGCCTCCCCTCGGAAAAGACCATATTGAGGAAAAGTGATGCTGACCGGCATGAAAATCGAATACTTCCATGCTTCGAAGTACGGCAACGGGGCTATGGTCGCGGAGGAATTCAAGAAGATTATGGCCGCCAAAGGAGTTGCGGTGAACGTTCATCACATCCGAGACGCGCGGCCTAAGGAGCTCATGTCGGCGGACCTATACGTTTTCAGCTCGCCCGGCCGAATGGGCAAGCCAATCGGCAGCATGCGCCGGTTTCTGAAGAAGATGCAGCTACCGCCTGGGACCAGGTATGCCATCTTGACGACCGAGGGGGCTCCCCAGCCCGACAAGAAGACCGGCAAGATGCCCACTGAGGAGGATATCGCGAAGTGGGAGCGCGTCAGGCCGATAATGAATGAGCTGCTCCAGACCAAGGGCATGAAGAAGGTTGCGGAAGGGAATGTCCTGGTGACTGGCATGAAGGGGCCGCTGGAAGTGGGCTGGCAGAAGAAGGTGGAGACCCTCGCGGCCCAGATCCTGGCAGGGAATTGACAGCGACTTCGGCAGTGACCATTGGAAAGGGATTTGGGAACCCCCTGGTGCATAATCCGCAAAATTGAACCAAGCCTCTCGATGCCGGGCCGGAGCGAGTTCAAAGCTCGCCTAGTCCACGTAAGTTCGAATCAGAACAGCCGCTCTATCCCTATGTCAGGAATCAGCTTCTGAGCCTCTTCACTCTCTTTGCCACCAACTTCCTTATCTTCTTGTAGGATGGCGGAGGACCGGTTCTGACCTGCTTCTCGTCTATGAACAGACCGTCTTGGATTCCGTACTCCTCCACCACGTTCCTATCGAAGGTCGAGATCTCTCTGAAGACGACTCTGTCTCCAAGTTCTCCCGCGGCTCTTCTGGCTCTCTCGCAAACCATATTCGCCGCCGGACACCAACCGTTGACGAACGCCGTGACTGTGACCCTGCCTGGAGTCTGGGCTGGTTTCTTCTTCAGCCTGATCCATCTCGGCGGTTCCGCGTCGGCAGTGAACGGTTTCCACATCAGCACCACACCGCCGTTGTTGTCGACCTCCACAAAACCTTGCTTCTTGAACCATTTCGCACGCATCCACACAGGCATTGAGACGCCCCAAGCCACAATCCCTTTCCGACCGAGGCTTTTCACGTCCTCTTCTGCGGCCTTCAACAGAGCCTTTCCCATCCCTCGCTTCTGGAAGTCTCCTACGCCTCGTTTGTGTCCATGAACCCAGATGCAATTCACGAAGTAGAGATCCCTTCCTTCAGCTAGTGAGTGCTCAATCGGCACGTAATGTATCATCCCTCCGACGATGCCCCTGTCGTCTAGCGCAAGCTTGACCCTCAATCCCTTGTCCTTCATCTTGTGATACCACAGCTTCTTGTGGTCGCCGCCTTCTGCAATATCTTCCGACCACTCCTGAAGACAGGCCAAGTACAGATGCTCATGTTCCTTGGTCAGATCCACGACTCGCAACTCAGACCCTCAAGTCGACAGATGGATAGCAGAGCTCAAATCTCTTACGGAAGGAATTGCCGAGCCTGTCATCAATCTGATGATGGCAACGCGCAATGCGCAGTCGGCCGAGGGGACACTCCCGAGATGTTTCAGGAAGTATGATTGAGAGTGGCAAGGGTGCTGCAGTGCGATCTCTCTGTGATTGAATCAAGGACATAGATGTCTGGCTCGGACAAGTTCAATGCTCGCCCGGTCCAAAGGCTTTGTTTCTCGACCCGGATTGACTCCTCGCAATTCTGCCTGACTGCATCATGGGTACAGAGGTTCGCCTGCAGGCAGCTGCTGGGTGATGCAGTGCACATCCCCACCTCCAACACTGATGTGCTCGCACCTGACACCGACAATCTCGCGCTCCGGAAACAGAGAGGCGAGGATCTCACGGGCGAGATTGTCTTCTCTAATCCCATAGGTCGGAAACACCAGAGCGCCATTGGCGAAGTAGAGGTTGACATAACTGGGAGTTATGGAGATCCTTCCAACCAACATCGGCCTTGGCTGGACCATTCTCACCACCTCCAGGGACCGTCCTTTGGCATCAGTGGCGGATTCCAGCCGAGCCAAGTTCTCCTCCAGGTTCCTATAGTTCGGATCAGAGTCGTCACTCGTGTGCGCTGCCAGCACGACATGGGGCATCGCGAAACCGGCGACACCGTCAACGTGTCCATCAGTCATGTCTTCCTCGACTCCTCTGGCGAGCCAAACTACCTTTCGTATGCCCAGATAGCTGGCGAGGACCTGCTCGATATCCTCCTGCGACAAGCTGGGGTTGCGGTTGGCATTGAGCAGGCACTGCTCGGTCGTCAGCAGCGTTCCGTCGCCGTCGACGCTTATCGCACCTCCTTCAAGGACCATAGGTGCATCGTAACGCCTGATTCTCAATCGCTCAGACAGGAGGATCGGCAGTCTGTCGTCCTTCTCGCACGGCTGCTTTTGACCCCAACCATTGAACCTGAAATTCGCGAGCGCAAGTCTGTTGTCCCCCCTCCGGACGAAGATCGGACCGTTGTCTCTTGACCAAGAATCATCAAGCGCCACCTCGATTATCTTCGCTTCAGAGCCGAGTCTCCTTCGCGCCTCCTGGGCGGTCGCGGGATCAGCGAGGACCGTCACGGGATCAAAGCGGTCAATCGCCTTGATGACAGCAGAGTAGGCGCTCTTCGCGTCCTCGAAGTGTCCATGCCAAGTGTGTTCCCTACACGGCCAGGAGATGAGACACCCGGCATGCGGACCCCATTCCGCGGGCATTGAGAATTCGTCTCCTGCGGGCGTCCGTTGCACCTTCTCGCTAGCGTTTCTCTTGCCCATGCCTCGACCTCCTCGCCTTTATCAGATCTCCGTAGGTATGCGGCTGGCGCGTGTCGAAGAATCCGAAGAACGAACGGGCATCTCGGATCTGCGACAGGTCCAGCTCCACAAACACCGTCTCGGGACGGTTCGTGGATGCGCGCCCGAGAACCTTGCCCCACGGGTCAGCGACGAAGCTGCCTCCATAGAACTTGATCTTCTCTTCCTGGCCGACGCGATTAACGGCAGCAACGAATATCCGATTCATTACCGCCTGTGCCCTCATCACAAGCTCCCACTCGGGACGGGAGTCGAAATCCGGCCTTGCCAACTCGGAGCCTATCGCGCTGGGGTAGATCAGGAGCTCGGCGCCCTTGAGGGCCAAGGTCCTGGACACCTCCGGGAACCATTGGTCCCAACATATGCCAAGACCGACTTGGACATCGCCCAGACGAGCGACAACGTATCCCAGGTTTCCCGGTTTGAAGTACAGGTCCTCTCTGTACCCCTCAGAGTCCGGAATGTGGACCTTGCGATATGAGGCTCTCACCTTCCCGCTCTTGTCTATCAGCGCAAGCGAGTTGTAGCAAATCCCCGCGTCCATGACCTCTGCAAACGACAGGGCCACCGCGGCACCTGCCTGTTTCGAGAGCTCTTTGAATTCGGCTAGGAGACTCGTGTGATTCGGCAGAAGGGCCTTTTGAGCCTTGCAGTCTTCGAATTGGCCAACGTAACGGTTGGAGAACAGTTCCGGCAGTATCCAAAGGTCCACGTCTTCCGAAGATGAGGCGGCTATTGCACTCTTCGCAGCGGCGACATTCACCTCAGGCCTCGGCGAGCACCGCATTTGAACGAGAGCGATTCTGAATTTTCCCGAGGCATTGCTGGACAGGGACTCCACTCCACGCGTCATTTCCCTGCAAGCGTAAGAACATACCTCCTTAGGCTTGGTATGATTCCTGAGGGGCAGCCAATAGATTCCGCGAACCCAGGTTCCGAAGGATTCCAACATTGACTCCGAGCGATCGAAGACCCTTTGACGCATTACTGATTATATTGGACCTTTGAGAAAAGGTAGCCGTCTCGGGTCTGGTTCAAATCCCCACTTCCCGAGTTCACTTCATTTCTGTCGACGCTCAGCAAAAGAAACATAGGAATGCTGAGCCTATGGCAGGATGCCGTACGGCAATCGAACAGACCTCCGCCGCAGAGGAATTTGGATTGCTACAAGAAGGTCCTGAGGCAGAATGAAGAACCGAGCAACTCCGGTCGAAGATGGATTCTCCATGCCCGCAGAGTGGACTCCGCATGCAGGTTGCCTTGTATCCTGGCCATGCAAAGAAGAGACATGGTGCGGCTTTGTGAAACAGGCAAAGCGCGCATATTCTGAGGTCATCTGTGCGATAAGCCAGTTTGAACCTGTATTCGTCCTTTCAGACCCATCGACGACGCACGAGGCACATCAGGCCTTTCCCAAAGAGACCCCGGTCATCGAACTCCCGCTTGACGACGCATGGATCAGAGACAATGGTCCTACGTTCGTTTCTTCAGACAGCGGAAATCTTGCAATAGTGCAGTTCGGATTCAACGGTTGGGGGGAGAGGTTCCCACCCTATGATAGGGATACGAGGGTGCCGGAGGTCCTGGCAGATAGGACAGGATTGAGAAGATATGTTGCGCCGATGGTACTTGAGGGCGGGGCCATATGTGTGGACGGAGAGGGAACCCTTCTCACGACTGAGTCTTGCGTCTTAAACCCAAACAGGAATCCTAACTATACCAGGGAGAGAATCGAGGAGATACTGGGATCGTTTCTCGGAGTGCGAAAGGTACTCTGGCTCAGACAAGGAATACACAAATCCATGATAGATGGTCACATCGATGGGATTGCCGCCTTCGTTGGTCCGTCCAAGGTGGTCCTGGCTTCGACAGAGGATAGATCAGACCCGAACCATGCAATCATGAGGGACAACAGGGATCGATTGGAGACGATGAGCGATGCCAGGGGACGCTCAATTGAGATAATCGACTTCCCGATGCCGAAGCTGAGAGAGATCGCTGGAAGCAGAATCGCTCCCTGCTACACGAACTTCTATATCGCAAATGGGGGAATCATAGCTCCGACGTTTGGCGAACCAACAGACAGAACGGCTCTAGAGATCTTGGGAAGCCTTTTCCCGGACCATGAGGTCGTAGGAGTCAGATCTGAATACATCGGCGTGGGCGGAGGAGAAATCCACTGCATAACTCAGCAGATACCGCGGATCCCTGGTCAGGCACAGCTTTCGATGGATTAGAACTCATTCGCGTGTGAGATAATCTGGATTTCCCCAGCTTGTTGACCACGACGATCCAATTCACCGCACCTGCCTGAACACCGTCCTTCGATTGAATAAGAGCCGTACGACAAAGCATGCAAACGGCCCCCTACGACGTGGTGAATCTGCGGGCAAGAAGGTGAGAAGAGAAAGGGTTTGCGGACACCCTGGTGCAATTCCGCTTTGATTGAATCGAAAACACGAATGTATGGCTCGGCGGAGTGCAATGCTCGCCCGATCCACATTGCCTATCTTTTCGAGGTCGTGTTCACACAGCTGATATACGGACTCGACAATCACCCTGCCAGAAGAAAGAGGAAGTTGAAGGATTGACCACAAGGGTTCTCGAATCCAGAGAAGACATCGACTTCGCGGTCGGCCTCACTGTCGAGGAAGGGTGGAACTACACGCACAAGGAGATCGGGCTGATGCTCGAGCTCGACCCCGAAGGCAGCTTCATCTACGAGGACGGCAAGGACCGCCTCGGTTTTGTCACGACGGTCACGTACTCGCGCACAGGCGTCATGGGCCATCTGATCGTCACCGGAAAGGCTAGACGAAGGAAGATTGGCGACAGCCTGGTAGGAACAGCAATCGAGTACATGGAGGGGAAGGGGGTCGACTCGATGATGCTCTATGCCACAGCAGAGGGCTCGAAGCTGTACCAGAGACACGGGTTCACCCCGAGAGATGAGATTCTCTGCATCCACTCAAAGTTGGAGAAGGGACATATCGGAAAGAAGGCGACGACATGCAGTCCAATAATCCCTAAGGATCTCAACGAAATCATCTCGATAGATCGCGAACTGTTCGGAGACGATCGGGGCCGGGTGCTGAAGGTCCTCTACAGACACTCCCTCAAGAACGCTTTCAAGATCGACCGCGGCAGCGGAATAGAAGGATACATCTTCGCGCGGCCAGACCATGTGGGGCACGACCTTGGCCCGTGGGCTTGCCTGAGCGCCAAGCCGGGTGATGCCGATGATCTCTTCTCGACGGCGCTCTCGACTATCGGAGAAGGGATACTATACTCAGGCACATTCGCAAAGAACGCAGAGGCAGGCAGAATCATCAGAACACTCCCGGTGTACAGGTCGTGGATTGTTCCTATGATGATCCGGGGAGAGAGCCGCTACGGCCTGGGTACGGACAAAGCGTTGGCGGTGGCAGCTTTCGAACTTGGTTGAACCCGTGAACCCGAGAAGACGAATCTATTCACCAAACCCTGGGCCATAGGCCCAGGATCTTCTCGTTGTCTTTGGAATGCGGCCAGAGCTCGACCGCTCGGACCCAGACCGCAGGTATATTCAACCGCCGCGCAATACTGAATTCGGTAATTCAAATTGGCGAAGGATGCGATCAAGAACGCGGCCGAAACGGACGTCGTGCATCCGTTCGGTGGCCACATAGACTGGAACGAGAGCTTCTACTTCAATATGTATGACCGGGAAAAGGACATCTGTGCGTTCATGAGGATAGGGCTTAAGCCCAACCGATGGGAGAAGAACATGTTCTGCTACCTCATAATGCCCGATGGAACCACTGTCGGAGCGAAAGAGACGACAGCCTACGACTCGCCCGACCTCAAGATTGCGGGCCTGAGGTATCATAAGGTAGTTCCGGACAAAGAATGGCTTCTGGAATACTCAGGGGCCATGAGAAAGACCGTCGGGAGCACGGTCGAGAAACAGAATGTCACGCTCTCGCTCAGATTCGAGGGGGTGAACGACGTGTATGACTATGCGATGAGCAAGGCAGAGGACAGGGAGACCTTCTCGCTGATCGCGGCAGCCGAGCACATTGAGCAGTTCGGGAGATTGAAGGGCGAACTCACGTTAGACGGGAAGAAGACGATCCTCAGCGGTCTGGGAGAGCGAGACCATTCGTGGGGCGTAGGGGATTGGGTCGCCCCGACGATATGGATATGGCTCTCGTGCCAGTTCTCGGAGGATTTCGCGTTCAACCTGACGAAGCTCATAGTCGACCAGCAGGTCGTGGACGCCGGGTACATCTACAACAACGGGGAGAACGAGCCGATTGTTAGAGCAGAAGTAGTCACCGAGTACGCGAAGGGTGGAGGACCGGGCAACCTCAAGCTCTGGCTGACGAACAACAAAGGGAAGGTATACGAGGTCCAAGGAGAGGTCTTGAGGACCGCCAAGCTTCCTTTCACGAGCGGTCTCGAGAAGAATCTTCCGATAATGTTCGAGACGCTTGCCAAGTACAAGCTCGGAGACAAGGTAGGTTACGGGATTGCCGAATACCTGATAAGGTTGAAGTGAATCGCGGAGAAACGACTGCGCATGACTGAGAAGGAGGCCGCTTCTGAAGATGGATCGCCTCTGAAGGATATGCCCGAGGAGGCCAAGCGCTTGATCGACCACGCGAGGACCGCTGAGGTTCAGCTGAGGCTGATGGGCGGCCTGGCCGTGCGGATGCAGTGCGCCAGCCTTTCGTTCTGCGACAGGCCATATTCCGATATCGATCTGATAGGTCTCAGCTCGCAGGCTCCTCGAATCGAATGGCTGTTTCTCGATCTCGGGTATGTTCCGGACAAGGAATTCAATGCGCTCCACGGTGGCCAGAGGCTCAAGTTCGAGGACCATGTCAACAATCGTCATGTGGAGGTTTTCCTGGACAAGTTCAGGATGGACCAGACCCTGGACTTCAGGGGACGGCTCGCCATCGACCCGTACACCATATCCCTATCCGACCTGTTCGTCACGAAGGCCCAGGTGGTCAAGATGGACGAGAAGGACTTCCACGACCTGTTCTCACTCTTCAGGGATCACAAGATCGGCGTCGATGACCGCGAGGGTGTTATCAACGCGAGGTACATCGCACAGCTTTGCGCGCACGATTGGGGACTCTATCACACCGTACTGAGGAACTTGGACCGGCTGCCTGAGTTCTACGAACGTTTCAAGCTGGACAAGGCTGAGCGGGAATCGATGGACAGACGCATTTGGATTCTCAGGTTGATGATCATCGAGGAGCCGAAAGGCCCCTTATGGAAGGCGAGGGACAGGCTAGGGGAGCGAGTGCCGTACTACGAAGAGGTCGAGCGGGTCGGAGGCGAGGAGTGACTGGCCTGACCGCCGAAAGAGTCCTCGCCGATATGATTCTGCGAAGCCATCCCTGGCCCGGCTGAGGACCCGTTGGCCTCCAGCTCTCGGGCGCCCTTTCTATTCGCGGATCACTTCTTCTTCGCGGCCAGCTCGCTCAGCGCCTCCAGGAACGCGAGCGCTTCCTGTTTCGTGTTGTAGTGCACGAAGGTGGCCCTCATCATGGTCTTCGCCTTGTACAATGCCGGGACCCTTGAGTAGTAGTCCTCGGCACCAACCGCGAGCGCGTATTTGTCCCACAGAATCTTGGCCAGATCGTGATCCTCATAGCCTTCCAGCTTGAACGCGAAGGTCGGGTCCCTCCCGATCTTGGGGACCTCCCGAGGGCCGAAGATCGTGAGGCCTGGTATGTACCTCAGGCCCAGCAACTTGCCGTATCCATCCAAGACTATCCTCGATAGCTCCCTCTCGTACACTTCGATTCTCTCGAGAGCCTGCCTCACCTTGGCCGCTCTCTGAGGCCCCGCATTTGGGGGTAGCTTGGCGTTCGGGTCTCCCAACCAGGCGAGATAGTCGACCGCGCCTGTTGTGGCCGCGAACATCGCCTGGTCCCTCGTGCCCATCTCCCATTTCTCAGGACCATGCTTTGGCGACGGGTCGACCTTGTACGGCACGAGCTTCTCCATTTGCTCCGGCTTCATGTACATGAAGCTGCCGTGTCTCGAGAACAGCTTGTACCCCGAGAACACCAAGGAATCGCAGCCGATTTTGGAGACATCTGTCGGGCCGTGTGCGACATGGTGCACCGCGTCGACTACGAAGAACGCTCCGACCTCCTTGGCCATCTTCCCGACCTCCCTGAGGTCGGTCCTCGTGCCGAGCACATTCGATGCCGCGGTCGCGGCGACTATCTTCGTGTCCTTGTTGATGAGCGACTTCATCTCTTCCAGGTCGAGCAAACCCGTGTCGAGGTCGAACTTGGCGAACTTGAGTTCCTTTATGAGCCCGACGGCACCCAGTTCCACCCACGGGTTGATGTTTGCGAAGTGCTCATAGCCAGTTGCGACCACATTGCCCTCGCCAGAGAACTTCCTGCTCATGGCATAGCTAAGGTTGAACAGCAGGCTCGTGCACGACTCGCCTGACACGATCGTCTCAGGGCCTTCAGCGTGCAGAAGGTCCGCGACCGCCTTCCTCCCTTCGAGGATGGCGTCCTCTGCGCCCTTCGACTCCAAGAACTCGTTCCCCACGTTCGCGCTCCAATCGGTCCTTGCGGCAGTCTCCATCTCCGCGGCCCTGCGCGTGACGAGAGTCCCTGCACCGTTGTCTAGGAACGCCCTCTTCCTTCCTGTCGGGTCGGCCTCTACCGCGGGAAATTCCCGTCTGACCTTGCTGAGGAACTTCTGATCGAATGACATGTCATAGGTGTATGACTAAGGGGTTGATAAGAATTCGTTCCGTAACAACTCGGGTGATGAAGGAAACGCTTAGAACCGCAGTTGACTCCAAATTCGCTACATGCAACGGAGAAGGACAAATACCTGTGGCATTCTGATGGTCTAGATGCCGGTCAAGGCAGTTGTGTTTCGCCTTGGAAGTAAGCTTCCTCCTGAAGCGAGATTCCTTCTCGAGGATTTTAGGCTGGCGGTCAACAATGCGATACGTCAAGGCCTACAATCCCGAGTCACCTCAAGAAACGCCCTCAACAGGCTCGCCTACAAGGACTTCCGCCAGGAGCACCCGAACATGTACGCCAAGCACCTGGTGTCAGCGTTCGAAGTAGCCGGGAGCATACTCAAGAACAATCGCAGACGGGTCCAGAAGGGTTACGCTGGCCATGTTCCATATGTCCGTCGGCTGTTCATGAAGGCGGAGAACCAGGCATTCAAGCTCGATCGTGAGGCAGGTGTAATCGACCTGCCTACAAGAGCTGGATGCCATGTCACGCTCAAGCTTGTTTTGAGCGACTATCACCGCAGGTATCTGGGAGACCGCTTCTATTCGCTCGGCTCCTTGACGGTGTTTCAGGACCGAGTCATCATTGCCTTCAGGAAAGGTGCAACGAATCCATACGTCCCGGAGTCCGCCCTCTCGCTCGACACCAACGAGTGCAGCCTGGACGGGGTGCTCGCAAATGGCAACAATGTCACTGTCGTGAGAGCGGAGTTCCCCGATGTCGCCATCATTCAACAGAGGCATCATGACAGGCGCAAGCGGCTCCAGAAGAAGAAGGCGCATGACCGGCGTACCTTGAGAAGACTGTGCAGGAGGGAGGGGCAGAGGGAGCATCACCGGATTGAGTACAGGCTCCACCAGGTGGCGAACGCTGTCCTCTCCTTCGCTGAGAGTCGAAGATCTGCAGTCGTGCTCGAGGATTTGAAGGGGATCAGGCCGAAATGGAGCAAAGAGCTGAATCGACGTCTCAGCCTGTGGCCGAGGAGGAAGCTCCATCAGATAATCGAGTACAAGGCCCAGTGGCGGGGAATACCCGTCGTCAAGGTCGACCCAAGATACAGCAGCAGAACGTGCCCGATATGTGGGAGGATACAGGATTCCCGAATGGGCGCGGAGTTCGTGTGTAGATGCGGCTGGCACCTCGACAGACACATAAACGCCAGCCTAAACCTGCTGCAGACAGCCATCTTGAAAGGGATGGCAGGGGGCTTACGGTTCAACCCCAGCGCGTTCCAGTATGACGTGATGATGATCCTATACGACCCCGAAAGGGGCGCACGGTCGGAGCCGAATGGAACGAGTTGCGTTGGAGCGGTGACTCCATGAGCCACCACCCGCTTATGCAACAGAACCATAAGAATTGAGCTGACGCTCTCGCCTTTTCTTCGAGATTATCACAAGATCTGCTTCATCCTGAACACGAACCACATGCCCAGGACGAACACCGCGGACATCAAAATGACCACCCAGAAGGAGAACGGGTCGTCGAACTCCAGCGGCAGCTTCAGGTTCATGCTGAACAGGGCCGTCATCATGATTGGTATGAAGAGTATGAGGCTGATGGTCGTCAGGGTCTTCATGACCTTCTGGAGGTTGTTCGCCAGTCCGGACTCGTATGCGCTGAGAAGGTTCGTCATCACTTCCCTGTAGATGGTGGTCATCTCGTACAGCTGGGCTACATCGTCCTCCAGGTCCTCGACGATGTCGAGCTGATCCTTGTTGAGCTTGAAGTGCCTCGCCTTAGGCAACATGGACATGGCGTTCAGGTTCGCCAAAAGTCCCATGTTCAGGACGATCAGGTTGTTGCTCAGTACGAACGCTGTCGGAGCGACTTCTGACCGCTTGGAGGTCATGATATCCTGTTGTATGGACGACAATGTCCGTTCCATCGGACGGACCCTGCGATCGATGTCCCTGTTGACCTTCCGCATGAGCGCCAGGAGGAGGTCCTCCTTACCGTCGATCTTGGGCTTCCTCCTAAGTTCGGAAGTGAGTTCCTGATGGGAGAAGCTCGAGACCAGCCTGACGGTTATCACCCTGTCCTTGATCACGAAAATACCTATGGGCATCGTCTGAACGCGATGTGTCTCCCTTTCGCCGTTCTGCTCCTCTGGGAGCAGGGTTCTCAGCACCAGGAGGTCGTATGCCTCCTCGATCTCCATCCTCGACCTCTCATTGGGGTCAAGACAGTCGGCAACGTCCTGGAGGTCGAGCCTAAAACGATTGTGCAGTGATTCGACCTCCTCAGGGGTAGGCGCCACTGCGTCGATCCACAGGGCATCCTGCATGTTGCCCGATTCGAGAACCTTCAGCTCTCCGCCCTCCGCGCGATAAAGCCTTATCACAAGAACGCCCCCTAGAGGTTAGGAAACCCGATGCGGAGGGGCGGGATATAAGGTTTCACTTGCGGCTTTATATCTCAGGTCAGAGCGCTCAACCCTTCGCAGGGTAGGGGCTACCCCATTTGTCAAGGAAGATGTTTTCACCAAGCGGCTTTCTCTCAGGCCTGGTTTTCTCCCAACCCTTCTGCTTCTCGGATAGCAGCGCCTCATCCCCTCCGAGATACCCGCATATGACCAGCGTCATGACGACGTACTCCTCAGGTATCCCTAGAGCCGCCTTCACTTTAAGAGGATCGTAGCCCGCGATCGGATGTGCGAGCAATCCAAGCTCGGTCGCGCGCAGCTCGACCTGGCCGATTGCGAGCCCGCAGTCGAACATGTAGTAGTTCCTGCGGTCGCTGGATTTGCAGTCATCTTGCTCCCTGCACGCGACCACTATGATCAGGGGAGCCCGGGTCGTCCATTCGTTCCCCTTGGACATGGCGCCCTTGACCGCGCTCAAGGCCTGCTCTCCCCGGACGAAGACCAGCCTCCACGGCTGGTTGTTGAAACACGATGCCGACAGCCTAGCAGCCTCTATCAGCGCCTCGACCTTGTCGTCTTCCACCGGCTTAGCCTGAAGCGCCCTTCTGGCCCTCCTGGTCCTTATGGCTTCGACAACTTCCATGGGATCACCGCGTGTGGTACGACCTTAGACGGATTTAGACTTGACACCGGAACGTGTCAGGCCTTGTAGGACCTACATTTGATCTCGTACCCGCTGGTCTTCTTCAGGTCGTTGATTGCCTGCAGCAGATGATCCAC
>Ga0315291_10007602_pt1 | contig 13374 bp, 11 predicted proteins | sample YL17G12_20_MG_FD_203070 | JGI IMG/M metagenome (GOLD analysis project Ga0315291, IMG submission 203070) | Sediment microbial communities from Yellowstone Lake, YNP, Wyoming, USA - YL17G12_20 | ecosystem: Environmental > Aquatic > Freshwater > Lake > Sediment | place: USA: Wyoming | collected... | reverse complement strand
CTGATTGCACTTCGGAGCCGGGGCTCCTCCTGTTTTTCAGGGAGACCCGATCTCATCCATGACATTGGCCCGTTTCTTGAGGCTATTCTCCTGCTATGGCGGGAGTCTATCGTCCTCGACATCCGGACCGCACGGTCCTCTATCGGGCGATTATTCAAAGCCCAAAAGAGGTGAAATTTGGATTCCAATTGACAGAGGAGGGAGTTGAACCAGATGGCGGTGCTTGAATCCTTGCCAAACGGCGTCAGCTGAATTATCATGAGAAACGGAATCTTCAGCTTAAGAAATCAGCACGCGAATCCGAAACCGCCTGACGACGTACAGTCTTGGGCCAGCCCCGCTCAACCCAGAGGCATGTCCGGAAGATACCCGACGGCGAGGAACGTTTAGTGGGCCGGATCGTTAGCCTGGCAAGTCACTATGGACAGTATGGCTGATCGTTAAAGGATTCAATTCATCTGCAATCGATTCCGGGGCTGCCAAAACAGATATAAATGAGATAAAATGACCAAATCAAAGTAACTCAGGAGGAATACTTGTGAAAGCAATTGTATATCAAAAATATGGCCCCCCCGATGTTCTTGAATTAAAAGAGGTAGAAAAACCTACTCCGAAGGACAATGAAGTCCTGGTCAAAATTCATGCGACAACAGTAACCATAGGGGACACGATAATGCGAAGTTTCAATCTCCCCATCCCTCGTTGGCAATGGCTCTTCGCACGAATATACCTGGGTATTAGAAAACCAAAAAGAACTATACTCGGGATGGAACTGGCCGGGGAAATTGAAACTGTAGGCAAGGATGTGACACGATTTAAGAAAGGTGACCAGGTTTTTGCATCTACCTTCGGAGTGAATTTTGGTGGATATGCCGAGTACAAATGTCTGCCTGAAGACGGGATACTGGCCATAAAACCGGCCAATATAACCTATGAGGAAGCCGCCACCGTTCCTGGTGGGGGGATGACAGCATTGCATTGTCTTAGAAAAGGAAATATCCAGAGCGGACAAAAAGTTCTTATTTATGGCGCTTCTGGAGCGGTAGGTACTAATGCGGTACAGCTTGCCAAGTACTTTGGGGCAGAAGTGACCGGGGTCTGCAGCACCACGAATTTAGAATTGGTGAAATCTCTGGGAGCCGATAAGGTCATTGATTACACTCAAGAGGATTTTACTAAAAACGGTCAGACCCATGATGTTATTTTTGACGCGGTAGGCAAGATTTCATCTTCACGAGGTAAAAAGGCTCTTAAGAAGACAGGAGTCTATCTTAACGTTCATGCTTCATCAGGTCGCGGCGAAAAGACTGAAGAGTTAATCTTCCTCAAAGAGCTTATTGAGGCGGGGAAGATAAAGCCGGTCATAGATAGACGCTATCCGTTGGAACAAATGGTCGAGGCTCACCGGTATGTCGAAAAAGGGCACAAAAAGGGAAATGTAGTCATAACTTTGGAACATAATAACAAAACCTAACAAATTAGGAGGAAACTCATGAAAGCCATGGTATACACAAAGTTCGGATCACCCGATGTTCTTCAACTTAAAGAGGTGGAAAAGCCCATTCCCAAGGACAATGAAATATTGATAAGGGTCCATGCGGCATCCGCGAATGCCTATGACTGGCGTCACCTGAGAGCTGATCCGTTCTTGATCAGGCTCATGGGCGCCGGGCTTCTAAAGCCAAAGCACAGGATACTGGGAGCTGACATAGCGGGGGAAGTCGAAGCGGTCGGCAGCCATGTCAAGCAGTTTCAGGCCGGCGATGAAGTTTTCGGAGAAGGCGGCTACGGAGGCTTTGCCGAATATGTATGTGTCGATGAAAACAGAGTTATTCTGAAACCGGCCAATCTGACCTTTGAAGAAGCCGCGGCTGTGCCAATGGCGGCACTCACCGCTTTGCAGGGTCTTCGCGATAAAGGACGGATCCGGGCGGGGCAAAAGGTTCTGATCAATGGGGCCTCCGGAGGTGTGGGCAGTTTTGCCGTACAGATCGCCAAATCATTCGATACCGAGATAACCGGCGTTTGCCGCACGACAAAAATGGACTTTGTGCGCTCAATGGGCGCGGACCATGTCATTGATTACACTCGAGAAGATGTCACCAAGAACAAGCAGGAATACGACCTGATCTTTGATATTGCCGCGTACCGTTCGATTTCGGAGTATAAACGCATATTGAGCCCCAGTGGAATCTATGTCCTGGTAGGAGGTTCCATGGCTCGGATATTCCAGCTCATGCTCATATCGATGACTGGAGCCAAGAATATGGGACTCATCGTTGCGAAAATACGCCAAAAAGATCTGTTATTCATCATAGAGCTGATCAATGGGGGCAAGGTCAGGCCCATTATTGATAAGCGTTACCCACTAAACGAGACTGCCGAGGCCCTACGGTATCTTGAAGAAGGATCCGCCTGCGGAAAAGTCGTGATAACAGTTTAAGGGAACAATAGAAGCCATCTTCTGGGACCGATACTCGAGTGATAGATCAGGGGGGCCCCTATCATTCCCCCCATATGGAACATCCCGACGATCGCCCGTCCTGCTCGATCCCAGACGGTTTTTCGCCAGCACCAGTGGGTCGGGAGGAAAGGGGGAGGCGGCAGCGCCGGAGCTCCCCGATGCTGCGGGACGCCCGAGGGCGAATAAGGCCTCGCTTAAGGGGTTGCCTCAAGAGCCAGGTGAATTCTCACTTGAGCCCTTTTGTTGATTCTGATCTGAGGCCTATAATATTATCGTCTTGTGATGGGAGTCTTGGTTCCGAGGTTACCAGCATCGGACGACAATAAAGGGAAGCCTAATGAACACGAAAGCAATCCGGGCGTTTCTTGAAGGTGTCTGTGGGAAGGTCGACTGCTCTCGCGACAAAGAACTAGGTTTGTTGGAGAGCCTTGCACGTGGCGAATGGGACGGGGTGCCGACTGTCGGCATTGGGGGCGACCTTAGTATCAGAGACCAGATCAGCTCTCTGGTTGATGCGATCCATTGGTATCGTTGGTACCGTGAGCGACATCCTGGTGCGTCTGTCTTGCGGTTCGTAATCGGCGAGGGCAACCACACAAAGCAGGTACTGGAAGCACTGTCGACCCTGATGGCAGCACGCCACGCGGATTCGAAGCCCTCTTTGGAATTTATGCTGGACGGAAGGGTAACACGCCTGCGCGCATGTCCTACTTTCGATACGAAAGAGGCCAACAATGAAATTAGCCCCGATCGATGGATGGATTTTATCAAGGATCGTTCCGATAAAGCTAAACCGGAGCTTGTGACCGCGCTGTCGAATGAGGTTAAGGGGCTTCCGTTCTCGTGGCATTTAGGAGTTTCGGCGAAATACTGGTCGGGGCGCGTCGAGGGTGTGGAGGTCTGCTGCGTTTCCTCAAGCTCTGGACTGGGCAGGATACGCTTCCGCGATGACGGGAAAAGGAGGCTTTCTGAAGCCGGAAAAGAGATCGCAAGGCTCTTCAAAGATGTGCCACCAAAGTTCAATAGGTCACACGTGGAAATAGTCGCTGAAGCTATTCGCGGGGTCGTGGATAGCCGTCAAAATCGGCAGCTCAAGGAATTAGTAGTCTACCAGCCCGAACATCGCTTTGAGGCTCTTGTACTCCGAGGGGAGATCCATATCCCGGCTGGCAATCGCCCCGGAGCAGACTGGCTGAAATTAGCTTTTGAGGATCGCCCTTTCCAGTTCCCGGCTCAGTGGTTTACGAATGACAAAGCACGCTATGTCGACATCCTCATGAAAGAGGGCAATGTACCTTGGGTTGTAGAGTTGAAATACCGGACGAAGTGGGACGGAGGATACTTTCGGCACGCAATTAGCCAGGCTGTGCTGTATCGGCAGTTCATTAGGAAGGCTCCGGCGGTCCGTAAGTTCCTCCAGGATGAGATGGGGCTTGAGGTGGCTGAATGCGAGGCACTCGTGGCTTTTCCTAAAACCCAGGATCTTGATTCGGAGCAGCTGAAAAGTCTTCGGGAACTGGCAGCCGACTTCGATGTCGAGGTGGTCCCTATCGATGATGTGTCGTAGGCCCCCGAACAGCTCCCCGGCATCTGTCCATCCCCACCAAGCACCGTTCACGGGCTTCCATGCCCGATTTAGGCGATGAACAGGGCAAGAGTAGAGGCTTGCAGACTTGATGAGGCCAGGGGATGCGGCTAGAACCGGAGCTCCCCGGTTCTGCGGGACGCCTGAGGGCGGAGCAGGCCTCACACATAGGGACGGAAGAAGGGCGGGGAAATTCTCATTTCTTCTGAGCTATCCATGCCTGGATCGATTTAAGGGGGGGCAGGTCAGGGGGGGCCGAACTGTGAACCTCTCGGCCTGTTTACGCAGCGCTTATGTCTAGTTCCAGCACGACGGGGCCGTGGTCACTGACGCGGCGAACGATCTCATTGTCGATGATGTTGCAGGAGCGGATGCACGTCGACCACGCCTTCGCGATGAAAAAGTGGTCATCCTGGTACGCCTCTGTCGCCTGATGACCCCAGAAGCTCTGGACTTCGTGGCCGTGAATGCCCCAGTGGACATCATAGAGCCCCGCCGTTTTCATCGCAGCGAAGAATGTCTGATACTTCTTACCTCCGTAGACTTCATCGAAGCGCCTCGCCGCGTTGAAGTCTCCACCTACGAGAACGCCTTGCCCCACGAAGGCGCTGCCGAGTAGGTCAACCAGCCGCTTGAGGTCGGTATGCTGCTCCTTGCCGGGATAGACGTGAACGCTCACTACGGTCAGTGGGCCTGCACTTGTTTTAATTTCGGTCGTCGCCGTGTAGGTGTGCGGGCTGACGGCGACGCTCGGCGCCACGTTCACATCGAGCTCACGTACCAATACAGCCGTTCCCGCCGTGACGCCGGGATCGAGATCACAGATGATTACCGAATGGCCGTGCCGGGCCTCCTCGATTTTCGCAACGAGAGCCTCCTGAACGAGCGCTACGTCGGGGCTAAGCTCGCGGAGCATGTAGTCCCACGCTTCACCATGGCTCTTGCGGTACTGAGATGCTTTCGAGCCGCAGCCCATGTTCCAGGTAACTACTCGAATCTTCATTTCTTCTCCGCCCCCCGGTGGCCTGCTGGGACCTGGCCTGCCCCCGCTCAATGTACCACCTCTGAATATAGATTTTCAAGCAATCTGGTCTCTTGCGCTGAAGGAAGGAGCACAGAGAGCTTTGTGGCCAATCTGGTCATAAAGTATAGGGCCGGGAGTTGAGGAAGGGGAGCCGCTTATCTTAGCGCCAACCCCCCGCTTAAAGGGTGATTAGAGCACCCTTCCCGGCCCTAGGCGGTGCGATCTCTGGGGGGCTGAGGCTTAGCCACTTTTCGCGATGATTGACACCGCCGCCCGGCCGGCGGTAGCATCCCATCATGATCAGGAGGGTATATTCATCGCACGGAGCGGCCATTCATCGTGCCACGGAAAAGGGAAAATCCTATAATCCCGATAGAGAGAAAGAATTCTGCCTTCTTGATTAATCGTGCGACAAAGCAAAATCCTTTCAATCATTCAAGGGAACTCATATGAAAAACGAAAATCATGCTGATAAGGGCTCATGGTTATCCCATAACAGGAGACTGGCGATTACCTCGACGCTGGTACCATTCCTGCTGCTTGGTTACCTAGAGCTTCTGCCACTGGGAAAATTTGTTCCGCCTCTGTTGTATTTTTTCGCTACGGGAATCTGGGTCATGGTGGTCACTCCCCTCATTTTGGGACTCCCGAACGGGCGGAAACCTATCCGGGCCTTCTGCACAGACATCCGCCTCCTACCTATAACACCTCTTGGAAGAAATATCCTTCTCGGGCTCTTGATGGCCTTCCTGACACTTTCAGGAATTCTTTTAGCGTCACTTCTAACGCATCACTTTGTTCTGAACTGGAGCACCTTGCCACCGTCTCGCTGGGTAAAGGGGCTGACTCGTGGAGTATGGGAAGAAGTGATCTTTCGAGGAATTTTGCTTGCAGTCACTATGAGATTCTTCTCTCGGTGCAAAGCAGTGTTGTTGACAACTGCCATCTTCGCCGCCGTACACTTCAACTTTTTAGCCCCCACCCTAGGTGGAGCCATTGATGTCGTAAGCCTCTTTTTTATGGGACTCCTCTTTACCTACCTGGTTCTCAAAACGGGTTCCCTTCTACCGGCCATTGTGTTCCATTACGTACACGACATTTTCGTTCTTTCGGTTCAAAACACACCGGGTGCGGACGAAACAAAGGCTTCACTGCTTCTGTATGGTTTTCTTTGGGTTGCGCTGGTCATCGGCGCAGTGCTGACCAAATTCATCGCGGAACACGGGCCAATACGTCTGAAGCATTAATGGTTACCTGATAGCCGTAAGCACATCGATATGTGTTTTCCTTATCGCATAGACTTCTTCCCATTAACTTGGGAAGGAGTCGGAAACGATGAAGGATGCCCACGAACATGACCTTCGGATCAAGGCGATTCGGCTTTATGACGACGGGATCGGTTTCAACGAGATCCTGCGTCGGTGCTTGACGTCGGCGAAATTCGGACAGAGGTTGATTTCTCCTAAACTATGGTTTCCAATAGCAAAACCAAGCTAGGAGGAAGGAATGACAGGGAAACAAGGAAGCTCACCAGAATCGATTGTCCGGGAGTATTTTGTGATCATGGAGAAAGGAAAAACTCATAAATATTTATATCAATGAGTTGCATGGAGCAAGAAGCAGGGGCCGGATCGCGGTTTCAGGTCGCAACCACGCGTTGGCCGGTCAAGCATGGTGGCAGAATCGATCGCACTCGCAATGGGTAGCTTGATGGACACGAACGAAATTCGGACGTTGCTTGCGAGTTCCTGTGGACAGGTCGAACACACCCGGGACGCTGAACTGAACCTGTCGTCGATCCTGGCCCGTGGCGAATGGGGCGACGTACCCGCTGTCGGAGTTGGGGGCGACCGTAGTGCCAAAGAGCAGATCAGCGCTCTGGTTGACGCAGTCCACTGGTGCCGTGAGCGACACCCTGGCGCATCCGTTCTGCGGCTCGTGATCGGTGAGGGCCGCTACCGGGGCGTGGTGTTCGAAGCGCTCGCAACCCTGATCGCCGCCCGGCGCCCGGATTCCGTACCGTTCCTGGAAATTATGCTGGACGGAATAGCCACCAATCTGCCCGCGTGTCCCACGTTCGCGACGACCCGTGTCGCTGGTTGGATGAGGAGCATCGAAAGGCGGTTGCACGAGCCCGAGCCGAAGCTGGTGACCGCGCTGTCGGCGGCGGCCGAACATCCCTCCTTCCGTTGGTACCGCGGAGTCACGGCGACCTACTGGTCGGGACGTGTTGAGGGCCTGGAGGTGTGCCGCATTGACCAGCGTCGAGAACGGGGCTCCTTGGCCGTCGGCCGTATCGGCAAGAATGGAAAGCGTTCTCTGGCCGGCTGCGAGTGCATGGAGCTTCTGGCAGATGCGCCACCTGACTTCACCGAGTCCGACGTGATATCGGTGGCCAGGGCGGTTGGCAAGATCGTGGCAGCCCGACAGATGGAATCGCTCCGGGACTTCCAGGCCGAGCATCGCCTTGAGGCTCTTGTGCTCCGGGATATGATTCATGTCCCAGCCGGCCGTCGTCCGGGAGCTGGTTTGCTGAAACCCGTGTTTGGGAAGCGCCCATTCCAGTTCCCGACGCAGTGGTGTGCCGACGGACAGCCGCGCTACGTCGACATCCTCATGTACGAGGGCAAGGTGCCGTGGGTCGTAGAGTTGAAGGATGCGAAGCCCGGGGCCGGACAGTACTATCGACACGCGATTGGCCAGGCCGTGCTGTATCGCGAGTTCGTGCGCAAGGCTCCCGTCGTGCGCGCGTTCCTCCAGCGCACGAAGGGGCTCGATGCGACCGCGTGCAGGGCGCTCGTGGCATTTCCCGAACCCAAGCCGATTGATCCGCTACGACTACAGAGGCTGCGAAGGTTGGCGGCCGATTTCGACGTCGAGGTGGTTCCGCTCGGTCAGGTGCCGTAGGCCCCCGGCCTCAACTATCGGATCTATACTTTATGAGTAGATTGGCCTCATAGCTCTCTGGGATATAGGCCGCCGCCTCCAGCGTCTCTTCTCTTGTCTTCAGCATGTAAAGTTTCCTGACTTGACGATCTTGAACCATCCGGGTCTCCTTCCAAATGAACCCGGATAGTGTACCCTGGAGACGGGAATTTTAATTGTCGTCAGCCGGGAAATATGATTATCGCTAATCAGGCAGGCTCAAGGCTTGAAAATCTCACTTCAGAGGTGGTATATTGAGCGGGGGTAGGTTTTGCTATCCATATATCCTCTGTCTCAGAAAACGGGCTATATAATAACTCGGTTATTTATTCCTAATTTTTTGGCGATTGACATTTTGATCCTTGAGAAATATATTTTAGAAAACACATAAAATATGGGGGAGAATGATGCCATATAAAATCGAGATCCCAGATCCTGTCGAATTTATTAATAATGTTGCGTTTCTATATCAAAGTGCCCTACGAATATTTATGGAATATGTAGATAATTCATTTGATGATGCCGAGATGCTATATCTATCAAATAACAATCATTATCCCTACCCTGTTGAAATTGACATTTTCGTTGATCCGGTACAGAGAAAAGTAACTTTTATCGATAATTGCCGCGGTATGGACAAGCCTACTCTCCTAAGAATTATTAGTAAAATTGGAAAGTCAATTAAAAAAGGGCAGCCTTGGACTAATGGCCAATTTGGTTTTGGAATTCAATCTTTCCGGGCATGCGCGGAGAAGATGTGTGTAATTTCGAAAACAAAAGAAATGCGTATGCCATTAAAAATAGAAATAGATCGGCAAAAAAGAGAAGCTCCGGACGAAAAAGAGGTAGGTGCGTCCGAATTCCCGCATAATTCTGGAACTAAGGTTGTCCTGTCGGATTTTGATAAAGACTGGTGGCTTGAAGTAAATATCGAGAGCATTAAGAACGAAATTGAGAATCATTTTGAAGGGTTATTGACTAGGGCCAACTTGGAGGTGCGATTACATCAGGCTCAAGAAAAGAAAAAGTGCTGTTCGCTGGATTACAGAAGGTTACCCGGGACGGAGATTGATAAAGAAGTCGCAGGAATAGGCATTGATGATGATAAATCATCAAGGATTACCTTCGGGCTACCAGTTAAAATTTATCTAAAGGTAACAGATAAGATTATTCCTAATAAAAGGCCAATATTCTTAAACAAGGGACGGCGTATAGAGGAAATTAAGAACATTAAATCTTTCATGAATAAATCTAAGTATAGAACAAGCTTATGGGGGCACAGCAATTTAACGGGATATATCGAGGTTAACGACAATATAGAACCTACAATAGAAAGAAACGAATTCAAAAAGAATAAGCTTAGGCAACTTATATATGATTCAATAGTTGAGTTGGAAGACAATATAAATGATGTCTTAAAAGAAAAATATAGAGCTTCAGAAGAAGCTAGCCTTAAAAAGCTTGAGGATATTTTGTCAACTGCTTTATCTAAGCTGGCAAAATTCGACTTGCTTAAATTCCGCACAGTTTCGATAAAGGGCTCTGATTTTCACCTAAAATCGGGAGGGGGAGGAGAATTTTCTGAAGATGCTTCGGGAGGACCCTCAGGCGATACAGGCGGGGGCGGAGGCACAGGAGGAAGTGGTGAAGGTGAGGGAGCCGGCGTAATATCTGGAAATGGTTTATATCCAGAAAAAGGGAGTGGGACTGGACCTCGACCTGAGGAAACCGACGATAATACGGGATTTTCGGGAAGTGCGCGAAAAAAGAGTGGTTTTAATATTAAAATTTCTGACCTTGATCCTCCAGAGATTGAAGGAACATCCAAGAAATTGCGTTCACAATATCTCGACGGTTCAATATATATATACAAGAACCACCCTGACTTTTTGGCAAGGATGACGATGACAGTGCAGGGGGACCCAAAATTAAACCAAAGATTAATTATGTACTTAGCCTCAGAAATATCAGTACATTATAAAAATGTCTTTTATGAGAGGAAAAAACTCCAGCCTGATGTTCAGAAAATCCTAAATAGCAGAGAAGAACTATTTAAGAGTCAGATTGAATTTATCTATGAGTTTGAAAATCTACTGCAACCCCTGGTAAACGTGAATCTCCTTACTCTAGAATCTCTGGAAAGTCAGGATGGCAAGTAATGCTAGATAGACAAATACCTATTCTTATAGAAGAAATCGCTCCATTAAATAATAGATATAGAACAGGCATAAAGGATAATTTGGATGGCATAGAAATCCTAAAGATTATGTGGGATGTCGGCGATATCCTATTCAAGCATGGAATAACAAACATCCATCCCATAGCCTGGAAAATATATGGCAAAGAAAAAGGAATTAGGCGTAGTTACATTACGCGCGATTTCCTAAGCTATTGCTTCAGAATAAGGAAATATTTTGAGAATAAAACAAATATTGAAAACGAGTTTCCCTCGCTTCAGAGGTATTCTCTTTTCAGAGAGGCTTTTCCTCTTCTAATAAACCCAAAATATAAGCTTGATGGCCAAGAAAAAGCCGATCTCATAAAGTTGCTGAATTCTAGGCAGCCTTTTCCAGCCATTAAGATGGCAATTACACGACTTAAAAAGGAAAAAATTCAAATTAATAATGATAGAAGACAAAGATTAGCTGAAATGGCCCCGCTTAAGGATAATTTTATTGATATATATCGGGAATTGTCTGACTTAATTAAAGAGCACGAACTTCAAAAGGCTAGATCATTTCGTAATAGGATTGGGACGCAAGCCTTACAAGAACTTTCGCAGCTGTGTTTAAGTCTGACCCAAGAAGGATTATCTATTTCAAAGATAACCCAACTGCAAATGGTGAATCCAGATGAAAAGTGGATAACATTCGGATTGAATTTAGTTAGGATTTCTAATTCTGACCTTGAAATGAGGAACCGATATAGAAGGGTAATATCCGCATCGAGATTAATGGAGCTGGCAGAAATATTGAATGCGTTTCGCACCGACGAAGGATATTCCATTTATATAACTAAAAAAGAAATCCCACTAAGACAATAGAGGGAGTGACCTGCCCCCGATCAATGTCCCTTTTAATCTTATCTATGCCCATTTCTTTTTGCCCTATTAACTGTTGATTTAAAGAGTGCTAAAAAATTGTATAAAAATCGACCAAAATGATAGATTGCGAAAGTGTCACTAGGCATTCAAAAATAACCTTTTTTGGGCTTCGATTCTGAAGAAACCATCGCTACATCTAATCCATCTGAAATTAATTAGTATATCCACGTCTCATGCGCCAGTGGAGCAGAATTCAACTCCTGCCGATGCAGGCGCCAATGCGGCATATGCTGGTCCATGATGGAGATGAAACGATCGTTATGATGCTGTTCGATGAGATGCGAAAGTTCGTGAACGATAATGTACTCCAGGCATTGTATCGGTTTCTTTACGAGCTCGAGGTTCAGCCAGATCCTGCGGGCCTTGAAGTTGCAGGAGCCCCACTTTGTTTTCATCTTTTTGATGCGCCACTGTGTGACCTGAACACCTAAGGCCTCTTGCCATTTTTTTAAAACTGGCGGGATCAGCTCCCTGAGTTGTTGACGATACCAATCCTGTAAAACCTGCCTGCGACGTTCTGCCGTGGTCCCGGGCCGCACATGGAGCTCTATGGCATACTTGCCGCGCACTATTACTCTAGGCACTCCGTCGTGGTAGAGGACGCGGAGGCGATACCGGTGTCCCAGATAATAGTGGCTCTCACCACTGACCAACTCTCGTCCGGATTGGCGCGACTGGGCCCTGAACCTTGCCTGGTGCTTTTTGATCCAGCCGAGCTTGCCGGCGACCGCCAAACGTATGGCGTCATTGTTGACACTTAGGGGCGCCGCTACCCGCACACGGCCATTTGGGGGATAAACACCGAGGTGCAGATTCTTGATGTTCTTGCGGACAACTTGAACCACCAGCCCGCTCATTCGTATTTCGTTGAACTCAGTACTCATCCTGGTTTTTCACCAACGCGAGGATTCTCTCGACCCGTTCTTCCAACGATTCGGTGGCATAGACAGCTCGAGGCTCTCGCACAGCTCCTGCCCGGGCGACCTCACCCCCGCTTCCCACTTTCGCCCCAGCCGACTCAAGTGCGGCCCGGATCGCATTTCTCACCTTCTTGATCTTGAACAGATTGCTTCGCCAATCGTCCTGCCGGCTGGTCCGGACCGTTGCATCGACTGCCAGTGCTAGAGATTCATTCTTGTCGAGGTTGTCATACAACGCCCGTTTGCCTGGGGTATTCATCGTCACGGGATACTCACCACTTACTTCCGGGCTCTTTACTTTCTTTGTTAACTCGACAATCTTGCGCAGATACTCCTGGTAGTCCATCGCCTCCTTGCGGCGCTGTTCGATTAGGGCATCTAACAGTTCCGACATTTTCTCGTAGTATTTCGGGTTTATCGGCTGTTCGTTGATGATCAGCTTGCGGACGTTATTTTCGATCGTTTCCGCAATTGCGTCTTTACTCTTCCTTATCCCTTCGGGCAGGGTATCGACCGCCTCAACTCCTCGCTCGACTATGAGCTGGATAAGAGAAAGATCATCAAAAGCGGACACCTTTTCGCTCTCATCTGCCCGAATATAGGTATCGATCAAATGCCGCATGGCCGGTTCATACATTTTGAGGTCGATGTAATCGCCGCTAGCGAGCTTCACCTCATTGCGTGCTTTCTCGTAGTGGTCAACCTCGGCCTTCAGAGCGTCGATTTCTCCGGCGGAATAGCCGGCCTCTTCCAGCTCATTCGCGAGTTCGGCGAATGCTCGCACGAAGGCCGCAACTTGTTTGTAGAGGGCAAGCCGTTTCGGTTCGTTGGCCTTGAGCTGCTCAGCGTCGGCTGAATCCTTGGCACAGAAATAGCGCAGGTAGGCCGCAGAGTCCTTCGGCAACTCGACTGGCTCGCAAAGAGCCCTCACAGCCTCTCGGGTTTCCTCCAGACGCTCCCGGGCCTTTGCCAGTCGGTCTTGCAGCAGCCCCGCCACATCCTCCCGATCGTATCCGTCCAGAGCGCCCGAGGTGTAGTCATGGACCGCGCCCTCGAGGCTCTTGAATAAATCCTTGTAGTCGATGATGTACCCATATTCCTTGTCGTCGCCGTCCAACCGGTTAACGCGGCAGATGGCCTGGAACAGGCCGTGGTCACGCATCTCCTTGTCGATGTATAGGTAAGTTGCCGGTGGCGCGTCGAAGCCTGTTAGCAGCTTATCGACCACGATCAGGAGCTTCATCTGCCCCGGTTCTTGCACGAACTTTTTCTTGGCCTGTTTCTCGAACTCCTCCGCTTTGTTCACCGCGATTTCGGGAGGCTCGTTGAACCAGTTGGCTAGCATCTGCTGAT
>Ga0315291_10007599_pt1 | contig 13376 bp, 15 predicted proteins | sample YL17G12_20_MG_FD_203070 | JGI IMG/M metagenome (GOLD analysis project Ga0315291, IMG submission 203070) | Sediment microbial communities from Yellowstone Lake, YNP, Wyoming, USA - YL17G12_20 | ecosystem: Environmental > Aquatic > Freshwater > Lake > Sediment | place: USA: Wyoming | collected... | reverse complement strand
CAACTACGTCATTTCAAGCGGTCTGGAAACCGACACCTACACCGTGACTGCCTCAGCAACAGGCTACACTTCAGTGGACATACAAGGCGTGAGCGTAACGGTCGACCAAGTCACATCAGACATTGACCTCCAATTGCCGAAAATCCCACCCGCTCAATCAGGAACGATCTCCGGCTCTGTCCAAGGAGACGAGAACCCGATACCAGAGTTTGCTAGTCCAATCGTCATCTTGATAATCCTCACAGTAACAGTCGTACTATTTGCGAGGAGACTGAAAGTCAAAACTAACCGCGCTGAGATGCTCTAAGAAAGCTAACGGTACAAAGACGCTGTGCTTGTGCGAGCCAAATTTGATATTTCCCAAACTTAGACAGTGAAAACACCTTCAGCTTGACGCTGAATCCTAAGGTCAAACTTTGTTCAAAAAGCTTCTTCGTTAAAGGGGAGGTGGTGGAGGCGGTTGCGTCGCCACAATCTGCGGCTTAGGTTCTTTGACTCCTCTAAGAACTACTGCAGCCACCAGTTTTATTATTGCGGCAACAAGAAGCAGGTAGGCTCCCAAGCCTAACCCCCATGAAAGGACCACAGAACCATAATCACCCACAGTCGTTGTCTGTGTTCCTTGGAGGGGTTGTCTGGCTACGGTCTGAGCGATCTGAGTGGCTTCTGGAGGCAATGCAAGTCCGAATGACGCCGCTAGAGACTGGATTGCCGCGGTCAGCCCAAAGATGAGCACGATAAGCAAGATGAACATTATGAGGAACCATAACCCGCCTCTGAGGTATTTGTTGCCAAGGTCCTTTCCTGTCTTCATCCCTACTATGTCTAGGATTCCGAACACTATGCCCACTAAGAGCAGAATGCCAAAGGGTATCTGAAGGCTAAAGACTGGAGACGGATCTCTGTTGCCTATGAGAAAGTTGACCAGCAAACCTCTCTGGCCGTCCATGACCAGAAGGTCAGCTTCGCCCTGTGTGGATATGACGGTTGTTTGAATGTTTGCCTTCACCATGTACCATGGAAGCAGCATCCCAGCAAAGGTCAAGACTAGGCTCACGATTCCCAAAGCCACGCCGATCGAAGCTCTCGTCTTCAAGAGCGCAGGCAATCTGAGGCCGCCAGTTTTCTCAAGTCTAACAACCTTCCACACTTTCCAAACGGACAGAAGAACCGTGATCCCTATGAAGATGAGTAGAAAGTTGGCTGCAACCCAGCTCAGGGCAAACCACAAATTGTTGACTTCAGAGACCTCTACTTGTCCCCACGAAGCAGGGCTACTCCACTTGTAGCTGTTGTCCCCTTGGCCCGGACCGAAAGGACCAGCAAAGCCCACTTCAGCGTCAGCCAAGCTCGCCCAGTTACCCCATCTACCACCAAAGCTCAACCAGTCTTGAGACGACGGGTGATTACCAAAACCCATTTCCCCGCCAACACCCATTTCCCCGAGCAGAACCAGCGTCAAGTTGCTGGGCTTCAAGACCAACCCGTCAGCACCGACTTGATCACTCTCCAAGCCGAGGCGACCCTGATATGGCCTGAAGTAGTTTGCGTGGGAACCTCTGGCCACGTAGACCACGGGGTGAGTCGAATCCACTTTGTCAACGTCTCCCCATGAGGCTCTCTGCCCTTTCAAGTGTTGAGAATAGGCCACAGAGGTCGGGTTTTGCGCGCTGTCCAAGACTAGTTCTATCATTTCCCAGTCTCCTTCATGATTGTTCAGAGGCGCATCATTGTAAGCGTAGAAGAACCAGTACTGAACGACCGTGGATGTAGATACTTTGGTGACGCGACCGTAAACGGTGTAGCCTAATGCTGCTCTTCTGCTTTCATAGTCCGTGGCTATTGTGGACAAGTCCACGAACTTGTTGGCTAGAAAGTAGTATTCGCTTTGCTTCGTGGAAATCGAGGCTATCGTGGGGTGCGTGTCCACAGTGGTGACGGTTTCTCCTGATCGCAGTTTGAGAACTGAGTTATCCAGATGATAGCCCATGATCACGGGAAAGAACCTTTCGTCAGCCTTGAACTGCAGACTTGGCTTATAAAGTTCGGCAAGCTCCATCTCCGTCGCGTCTGAGATTCCGTCTCCGTCAGAATCCGCACATTGAACATGAGCGATGAAAAACTGGCCAGCTAGTATGAAGACTACCAATCCTATGAGGATTCTTCTGATCAATTTTTGACCATCAAGTTTCTTGTATTCCGTAATCATCTATTCATTCTCCATTTTAGCTAGTTATTCCTGAATACTGAGGTATTCTTGGCCAAGGAAATAAAAGACTTTTGCGACATTACGCGGATACCGAGCGCAGGAAACTAGGTCAGTGTAAGAACTCGAATAATCCATGTGAAGGAAGTCGATTACTGGTTTTCCAAGCAAACATAGTCCTTGTTCTGCAGTTCCAGTGGGCAGCCGCCGCCGCAAACTTGCAGTTGCTGACAGTCTTTGCATTTCGGTTCCACGTATTCTCTCTTTCTAATCTTGGTAGCAAGCGGATGGTTCCAGATCTTTTCCCAATCGTCTTTGAGGATGTTGCCGAGGCTCTCGAAGTAGCTCTGACATGGGTAGACATCGGCGTCTGGTCCCACGCACATGTTCACCATCGCGGCTGTGCAGGATTTGACTCCTAAGCCCAGTTTGACAGGGTCGAAGCGGCAGTATTGGGTTGGCGTGAACCACAGGAACTTGAGTCCAAGCTGGTGGGCTTTGTCGCGGATTCCTGGCAAAAGCTCACTCAGTGCTTCGATGGACAGGGCGAACTCTTTGTTTATAGTGCTTCCTTTTCCCGAGTAGATGAGACTGTTGCATCCGAACGCTGCGACGCCCAACTCTTTCAGGAAGTCTACTGTTTCCAAGAAGTCTTCGGCGTTGTGTTTGCTTAGAGTGGTGTTTGTCGTCACGTAGATTTTGGATGGAACAGCGTTCCTTATTCCCTCAACTGTTTCTTTCCAGCTTCCCTTTGCCTCTGTCATCAGGTCATGGATTCTGGGTTTATGGGACTCGAGAGTTATCTGCGCGAAGTCCAGACCAGCCTTTTCAAGAGTCTCAACGTATGCTTTGTTCTTCAGCTTTCTCCCGTTCGTCACCAGTCCCGTTACCATGCCCTTGTTTTGTGCGTAAAGGAGCAGTTCAGGCAAGTCCTCTCGAAGTGTGGGCTCGCCACCGGTGAATGTGAGTATGAAAACGCCGATCTGCTGAAGACGATCGATGACTCTCTTCCACTGTTCAGTAGTCAGCTCAGTCGTTTCGTGTGGACCCCCAGCGTAGCAGTGAATGCAGTTGTTTTGGCACCTGAAAGTAAGCGCTAGATCCATGCGCAGAGGTGCTGAATACTGTTGAGTGAAGGGCTCAACGCTCTTGATGTCAAGAAACGAGACAGGACAAACTTTCTCAGTCTGAGCGAGTGTGCTGACCGTGTAAACAAGATTCTGGTAATCTTTCTGGGCAGTCTTAGCGCTAACTCTGTACATTCGGCGAACATTCTTCAGCAAGACTATTTCCGGAGTGCCCTGCATGAAAAAGTAGGCGTACGCCGTGGCCGTCTCATTGAGGTAAAGAACGGTGTTAGCGTTGATCACCATGACTCCCTTACTGTCGGGTTCGATGCGAAGCTGCAAGGCTAGACCAGTGAACTTGCCTCTGCCTCTGTAAGTGTAGCGTCCATGCGGAATCTTGGGCGGGTGAAAGACCCTGCTTAAGAAACCCACCTTATCCAACTCCCCCACCTGCGCAGGCACAAGCACACGACACGCATGCGCAAGCGCAGGCACACGCGTGGCATGCACAGACGCAGGTGGCGTTGTGTTGTGTAGGTTCATTCGAGGCTTTGGACGGCGGCGCTGGAATTATAGAGTTGGCGAATTTCTCGACGTTGACCACAATGTTGTTTGCCGTGCTTTCGAGTGAGGTCGCGACGTTATTGGCAAATTCGGCGCCTGGAATAGCAGGTGGTTTCGTCGGTAGGGTTGGTATTGTGGTGCTTGGTTTGATAATGGGATTCGGGTTATAGTGGGTGTAGCCATACCAGTACCATAACCAAAGTGGGTTTGGCTCAAAGGCTCGGTTTTGGAAGGCGGTTTGGGTGTGGTCTTTCACGTTCGGATCCAGTAGCAGCCAGAGTAACTGCTCGTCATATGCGTTCGAGGCCAGTTCGGGCGTGCCTGCCTGTTCTACTTGTGTCCACGCTTTCGTGACAATGTTCCTGTAGTAGTTGATTGTGTCTCGTCTGCAGTACCCGCGCATTTTTTCTTCTGTGTTGTCCCTGAGAGACATGACTGTTTCCGCGAGTTTTTCCTCGTTCAATGCGCCGTCTTCCCCTATTGCTTTCAAGAAGTCGATCTCATAGTGCCTCAATGGCGTCTCTGAAGTCCCTGTTTTGCTTTGGAAACCGGGCATGATTCTCAGCTTGATTGAAGGTTTTGTGGCTTCAACCCAGACGGCTCTTTTTTTCAGGAGACTGTAGAGGATTTCTGTGACTATCTTTGTCGGCTTCAAGTCAAGCAGGTACGAGGCTTCAACGGCTGTTAACCCATGCTTGATTCCAAGGGTTTCCATGCTGATTTGAGGCAGAAGGTACTGTTTCTTGCTTGCTGCACTGATGCCAACGACCAAGATGAAAATGAAGCCTATGAGGAAAAGGAAACCCACAACGTACGGTGCGATAGAAGAAAAGTCTATTGAAAACCCGTTAGGTGGTTGCGTATCGTAGTTTTGCACATATTCTTTCGGGAAAGATATGCCTACTGGAAACTGCTCATTCAGAGAAAGATCGTTTTTCTCCCAGTACACTGCAAGCTGCCCGTCCTCCATGAACGCGTTAGTCCAGTTTATCGAAGTCTTCACCATGTCGGTAGTGACGTTCGGAGGCAGCACTATTGAGACTCGAAGATTCTGTATGCTTGCATTGTACCACGTTGGGATGAACTGCATGCCCACGTTGCCCGGGTTTTGCGTGTCGTTGTATATCATGTGTGCTACGTTTGTGGTTAGTGTGAACCAGATGGTTTGTCCTGCTTGCAGTGGCGACTGGAGTGTGACTTTGACTTTGAAGTCGCTTCCTTGACTCACGTCAATTGCAGAGAGATTGTTGCCGTCTTGATCTATTGCCTCTCTCACGGTGAAGTCTGCTTTAGGCTGACCGACGGTTATGGTATTTATGTTGTCGCCTGAGTCAAGGGTGAGGGTTATGTTGTAGAATAGGTCGATTGTTCCGTTTTGGTTTATCCATATTTTGACCCATTCATTGTCAAGATGATAAACTCCACTCCACACTACCGCAGCGCCTACGTATGAGACCAGAATGAATAATGTTAAGAATGTGGCAAACAGAAAGTGGACTTTCACCATTTCGGTTCCTCAGCCACCTCAAACGTGTTTCCACAGTACGGACACGTCGCGTATGGTACGCCAGAAACGATCTTTATCGACTTGGCGTCTATGGATGCCGAACAATTCGGACACTTTATGGCCACTGCTTGCATTTGCCCCGAGAACTCTACCTTCTGAACTATCGTTTTCGGCTGCCTGCTAATATAGTAGGCGATGCCGAAGCCGATAATGAACAGTAGAGCGGCTACGATCAGTCGTGTTGGAGCGTACACGGAAGCGAAAGCGAATATGACGCCAAATATGAATAGAACCGCAACCGCAATTGCACCTAACGCTGTTATGATTTTCACAAGTGTTTTTGGTGCATCACCGCGCGATTTAACCTTATCTCCCTCTGAAATCCCGCTCTGCCTAATACCTGACTCAGAACGACATTAATCATGGCTAGTTGAAGACAACACTAGAAAAGCCCTCGTGGCATGTGCAGCCTCAGAACAACACATATATTGCCAACGTTGCTGCATACGTTGCGAGAATCGAGGGTATCACATACTTGTAGACCTTGCCCAATGTTGTTTTGAAGTAGTCCACGGTGAAGACGAGGCAAAGGTGTGTTGGAGCCATCGTGTATCCTAGATAGGCGCTCATGTAGATCAATGATGCGTTCTTGGATGAAAAAGCTATGACTCCTGCAAGGATGGAGATGGCGGCGGCTACTCCGCCTGAAGGTGAACCTGTCATGAAAGCCAAGATCATCGGAATGAAAACAAGCAGTATGACGATGTCGACGTTTCCGCCTGTCACAAATGTCTTGAAAATACTGGATATTCCTGCAGCATCCATGGTGTTTCTCAACAGGAATGCGCCATAGGCTGCGGCGGTTATTCCGTATATCCCCCAACTCTTGAATGGCTTCAGAAAAATGGGAAACGTCACCTTGGAAATCATGATCAGCACCAGCAGTCCCACCACAATCGCTATCAAAACATCAAAACCAGCCTTGGAGAGACCAAAAACGCTTAACCCCAAACAGACCGCTACAACTATGGTTGCCAAGATTGGGGAAAACGCCACGAGGAAACCCTTGAGGTTCGATCTTGAATCGCTCCTTTGAACCGTTTCATCTTTGCATTTGCTTTTTGGCAGCTTCCAGAAGCCGATAACATATCCGACGAGCACCATGACCACGACGACAGGTATTTGTCGAAGCACTAAGGATGTGACGGTCATACCAGTGAGAGCGGCGGTGATCATTAGAAACTGGCTGATCGGATATACCGGAAAAATCGTGTGCCTAAACCACAAGTTAAGATAAGCCTTCCGTTCAGGTTTCAGTTCAAGCTTTTCAGCTTCTGAATCGACAAGCGGCGCCGACATCAATGCCCCGCCCGCAACTGGAAGAAGACCCAAAACAGCCGGAAGAAGACCTATCACGATTTTTGGGTTATTGATAATTCTGCTTAGGCTTTCACTCATTCGGTTGATGAGCCTGGTTTCTTTGTAAAGCTGACTCAGCAGCATTATTCCGAACGTGGCAAGCACGATCGAAATGGTGAGTTGATCCACGCTAGTGGCGTACAGAACGGCCGGTATTCTTGACCATTCAACACCAATCAAAGCCAACAGCATTGCGGTTGCGTTCAAAGCTATTCCAAGATTCACTCGCTTGTATAGCAACGCTATGAGAAAGCACAGAGAAACGACGACTGAGACTGAAGGATCAAACAGCACCAATGCTAGTCTTCCTTTTCTGGGAACCTTGCCCCTGCAAAACGGAGGCTGACCCAGACGCTTTATGCCTTTCCCCGAAGAATAGGGAAACATGACGTAGATTGTTGATTCAGTCAGCAACTTACGAATGGCAGATTCTCATGCGACTCCATCTTCATCATTATTGCCTATGTACTGGGTGTTAATGCTCAATGAGTACTGATATTGCATCATTGCGCGCTCTCTTCCTTGGCTCTTAAGATTTAAAAGTAAGCTAACTATTTTACCATCATTAACCGTGTAGTCTCAAAGAATCGCGCGGCCGTAGTCTAGTTTGGTCTAGGACATCAGCCTGCCACGCTGACGACCCGGGTTCAAATCTCGGCGGCCGCACCACAGAACCTTCTTTTGCGAAAGAAGCTTCACCAAGAAAGGCTTGTTCTTTCTTTCTGGCTTGTTCTATGGCTTGGATGTAGAGTTTGAGGGTGTTCTCGCAGACCTTTGAGATGTTTATGCCTAGTTCGTGGGCCTTTTCCAGTATTTCCTTGTCTAGTAGGATGCTCACTTTTTTCTTCATCTCATGTGACCCAATTTGGTATGCGTATGTGTCCGCATATAAGCATTGTCAGCAATTGCTGACAGCTTACGTTTTGCTCTGGATAGTCTTCGGAGTAAGTGGGAGTGTGTATGTGAGTGTGTGTATTGTCGTTGTCTGTCTCTCTCTCTCTCTTCTCTCTTATACTCCATACACTCATACACTACTACACACACATACACACATAATTCACTCATTAAGGAAGGATTAGAAGGTAAGATTAGATTCTGTTGCTGTGGCTTCTCTCGATAATATACACACTCTCATATACACACCCAAGCTAGGCCACAGGCTTCTTGATCTTATCATTCTCCATGTCAATGGTGATCTGTCCGAGTTTTTCGATGATCTCTATGTATTCCATAAGTTTGTCTTCTGTTAATCCTGTATCGTATTCTAAAACTGCTAAAGTTTTTGATAGTTTCAGTTCCTTTTCTGTATGAAGCGTAGCTTGAATTGACCTAGCTATCTTTTCAATGCGCTCTTTTCTGGCTTCAGCACCATCTCTTCTAACCATTTTCTAATTCTCCTCTAGAAATTCCTGGAGAGCTCTACGAATCAGCTCAGAGATATTCGGAGCTTTCCCAGCTCTAACTGCATCTTTGAGTTTCTCCTTGAACTCTGGTTCTATTCTCATGCGGAACATTACGCTTTTCATGTGACCACAGGTTTTAAGTAGCGACAAATTCCCTAATGTGTCCTAATAGGACAAAATGAGCGAAATACAGGGCGATATTCTAGGTTTTCTTGAGAAATCATGTAGGTGGGTTACTACTAAGGAGATAATTCAAGAAATATATCCGAATTTCAAAAGAATCTATGCTGATGACACTTTTAAAAGACTCATTCGCAGAGAACTTAAGAAACTGGTTGATTATGGATGGATCTGGAAACATGAGAATCAACACCGTTATCATTCAAGTAAGTTTAAGCTAGAAGAGGTCAAACAGATAGGAGACTATCTAGAGCATCTTGACATAATTGGCAATTTCACTCTTTCCGAAATACTCTCACTGGATCCCTCAAAAATTCCTGTCGTAGATCCTGAGGCTAAGGCCGAGAAAAAGAGGGAAAGAGCTCTCCAATATTTAGAAGATGCTGAACCGACACAGATGTATGACGCTCGGTGATCTTGTCTACGAGCTCTTTCATTGTTCCCTTGTTCGCATGGACTAGACACCATTCTAGCGCATCCTTGAATCCTCGGATATAGTCTATGTTTTCCTTTTCATTCATTTTTGTCACTGATTCCTGATTGTTTGATGTATTATTTGAAAGAATCTAGCTACTGCCGACAGATGCCAGAAGGCAGAAGATCATATGATTTGAGTATGCTCTGATATGCCTAGAGTATGCTTTTTTATACTTGAAGCGTCAAAAGAGAGATCTATGCACAAACTCACGTTTTCCATCGGATTAATCCTATTAATGGCTTTCTCCGTTTTCTCCCCTCTCCAAATCCTGAAAATCGAGAACGCCAATGCCCAGGTAACTGTTCCAAAAACCTATATCCAGACAGTTAATGATTGGGACATCAATAGTACTTATGCCTGGGATAACTTCACAACGGGCCTGGATCCTGATGCTCTGGCCCTGGTGAATAATGGTTCTGACTCCTGTTTCACAGCTTACACTAAGAGGGTTGGAGCTGATGCGTGGGGAGACTCGATATGTCGCCAGGGATATGAACCTCATGCGTCAGGCTATTGTAGGGATTGGAACAACAAAATCATTAAACCAATGATTCATTATCCATACATTCCTGCCGATGTTGGAAATGATCAGATCATTCTTCAAGCAACAGCTAAACACTCAGCTCCAGTTTATTATGGCGATTGGCCAATAAATCCCACTATTTCGCTATGGCCAACCATTGGAGGAACAATCATGCTCTACTTTAACGTCTATGTCCACGACAACGTCCATAACGTGGACAAATGGCTTTTTGACTACCATAATCCAGATTCCTGGGCAGGGCCAAACCTGTTCATTCTTGAGATCTTCATGACTAGATGGACTGTTGAACTGCCTGGATTACACTTCACATCGCGCCCCCCGGGGTTCTTTGCTTTTGAACAGTTTTTCACCAGAACGACACATGACAATGATCTGCATCTGATAACATGCCCGTTTGATATGCCAACCAGCAATCAATGGTACTACATGATTTACGATGTGGGAACAAAGATTCCTGATTGTGTGTATCAGATTGAAAAATGGGGAACTGTCTTGATCGGCCATATGCAAATAAAGACTTACACAGTTCTTGGTTTTCAGCTCATGACCATTGCTATGGGAGTTGAAACCATTGGGGGATCATGGACATTCCAATTCGGTGACATCAGTTTGACGGATATGAGGTGGGGGACAGGATCAGCTTACCAAAACTCGGCGAAATGGGAGCTGAAAACCATGAGTGATGGAGTCCAAAGCGTGCCTAGATTAAGTGGGGTTCTTGGTTATCCGAATCCTTTGAGGCCATACATGACATACACGGATGACGATCTGGAAGCAGACGTGGATGACAATGGGTTCATTACGGGAAATGATGTTGCTAGAGTTGCATGGAGATTTGGCCACTCAGTGAATACGTCCAGATGGGATTACACCTGTGACATGAACAAAAATGATAAAATCGATGGTTATGACGTTGCCTTTGTGAGCTCTCATTTTGGGGAATGGGGAACCTATGAAACGGGGTTAGGAGCCGTCAAAGTTTGGATGCAGGAGGAAGGCCCGTATAATCCTGATCCTCCTCCCGGCTATACTGGATGGTGGTTAATTCCTCGATCCATACCATATACTTGTCATCTCTACATGGAGCTGTGGGACGTCCTTGATTGGCCTAGCCACATATCCAGTTCAATCAACTACATGGGGAGCGCAGTTTTCTACAATGGGACGACCCTGAACCAAACAGGTATATGTCTTTATGCCTATGACTATCCCATTCACGACTAGACGCCATTAGAAAACATATATCCCACGTCTTTCCCTCGTTACCTAAGTGCCGTGTGAGGTACATATATGAAGATCCTAGAGATCATCGGAAGAATACTCCTGTATTTTCCATCGATCTTTCTCATTGGAAGCCTAGTTTGGATCCAGTTCAGAACCTTTGATTATTTGATCTCGATCTGGATGGTTTTTAGCGTGTTCTGGATTCTAATTGCAACATGGATAAACATGTACACCTGGCCGAAATCGTCTAATTCTCCAAAACAGAACCAACCATCCTAATCTGGGGAATGGAAGGATAAGATTGCTCTGCCTTGACAAAACCTTACATGAATACACGATGAATAGATCGCTGTACCTGAGGATTCTGCGGAGTAACAGTTCAAATCGTTTAGATTTGCTTTCATGCCCCTTCTGCGGAAAATCCATAGATCTTCTGTTGTGTCCCTTCTGCCAAAAGCCCATACACATAGGTGATAAAATCCTTAGTAAGCAGTCACATTATCATCGCATTGTTCTTCACGCACATTGCGGAGCTTCAAAGTATCATAGAGACGACAGCAAAGAGAAAATCTGAACCCTCAAAAAATCATATTCGATCCGTTCAGGAGTGCAACATGGAGGATGTCTCCTCAAGAAACGGACATAATGGATGACGATTTGAGAATCCTATTTGACTACGGCAATGGAGCATCCTCAGAGGACATCATCAAGCGTTATCCCTTCCTACACACTAGGAGAGATGTCATCAACCATGTGAGGCGTGGAATCAAGAAACTGAGATCGTGTATGAGTGTAAGTAATAGCAGGAGGTATATGCCAAACAATCTGGAGAACAGTTCAGAGGTAGAATAATGATAATGATGGTGTTTGGACATCAACCTTAGAGGTTGATGCCTGTGCGTGTCGAAACAACTTTTTTTTCAGAGTTTCTTTCTCTGGCCAGTAATTAATTGTTTTTCTATGGACAAAGATCATGACTTCCGCAGCAGCGGATCTTTACTAGGAGCAAATCTATGATGCTTCTTGAAGTGAATCCATCGCTGTTTGTCTATCCAAGTGATGCAGAGACTACAAAAGAACTTTCCATTTTCAGTTTTAGAGGCGAATTTCCTTATGTAATTCCGATATGTCATTGTGGGATATTCCCTCATTCCCTTATCCCCTTCTGTGCTAGGGCCTCTAGGATCAGCTCGCGGATCAGGGAGGATCCTCCATGCTCTAGGAGATACTTCTTGAGGGAGGGTTCCAGTTTCGTGGAGACTGTGGCAGTTCTCTTTTCATACTGGAGCATGGCCAATGTCTCAGGTAAACCAAGCCTCTCCCTTTTGGCCTCTCTAGGCCTACATCTTTTGTTCACGTTTTTCACTCCACAATGGACAATGATGATAGAAGTAACATCTCTCACAGGAATTGCTCTGGGAGAACACAAAGAAACAAACGACATAGGCGAAAGGCCTGGGAATCATTCTTTTCCCTCTATGAAATTGCAGTAAGCATTTTTCTTTAATCCTGGGCCAAGACCAAATCCTAAAGTAGAATCTATTTGGCGATAGCAGGATCTTATTGTCGATTCATGTATTCCAAAATATTTGCTTAACTCTGTTTGTGTGATTCTATAATGTGGAGGATTTACCAGGAGGGAAGATACATATAGACATCCACATACAAATGTTTTAGGAGTTTTTCCCCAATGGATCCTTTTTGCTTTCGCCTTTTCCATGACCTCTTTGGTTTTGTTCTGTAATCCCATATTTGGGTTTTCCTCAAAGTAATATCGTAAATAGAAATCTGCTTTATCAATCATGCTTTCACTTTCTCTTGGATCTCCTGGATCCCCTGCATGGCCCTAGCCTCCAGGTCACTGATCAGGGCAGGGTTAAAGTAGTTCCTCATGAAAACATTAGAGGCAACCCTGCCGTGAACAAAGTCTATTTCAGGTTGTTTGAGATGCTTCGTCATGAAACTAGCATGGGCCTCTCTGACGTCTGAGAACCTGAGTTTGAGGCCTGACGTCACAACCCTTTTCTGGATTCCGCATTTGCTCTTAAACGGTTCATTCTCCTGAATCCTCTGAATCAGCTCTCTTGGAACAAAACTGATAAAGGCCTTTTTGCTCTTTCTGATGAAAGTCTCTTTGAATTTGTAGTGTTCCAGAGTCTGGGTTTTCTCATTGTAATACTCCTCTAGTTTTCCTTTCCTGGCTAGGGAAATGATCATTTTATAGCTCTGAAACGCCTCATCCAATCTCAGGCCTGTGACCGCTATGAAATCCATGAATTCCTGCAGATCAGGCCTTTTAGCCTTAACCTCTTTGATCCATGAGAAAACCTCATCAGGATTTTGCACTTTGGTGATCCTGTCAATCACTATGTCATCTGAGCTTCTGCCTCCCCAGGTGAGGCCAAACTGTTTCATCGAGTCTTTGAATCCCTGATAGCACCCAGTGTATTTGGCCAATGCAGACAGAGACTTCAAGACGTTGGGCCTCAAGCTGTCTCTCAGGTTCCTGACCTCTGAGAGATCCATGTTCTGTAAGCAATGAGAGTATTGTTTGGCATAAGTCACCATTGAGACAACAGTGTGTCTCCCATGATTCTTGAGAAGATGCTTTTCATATTCATCCCATTCGATTGCTGTCGCCTGTCGGCAGTCGTCATCCTGCCACGCTGACGACCCGGGTTCAAATCTCGGCGGCCGCACCACCATTCCTCTGAGCGGACTGACTTGAATTCTGATGAGTCTTATTAGCAGTATTGCCTACGTTGTTGAAAATTGTTCGACCTT
>Ga0315291_10007594_pt1 | contig 13382 bp, 17 predicted proteins | sample YL17G12_20_MG_FD_203070 | JGI IMG/M metagenome (GOLD analysis project Ga0315291, IMG submission 203070) | Sediment microbial communities from Yellowstone Lake, YNP, Wyoming, USA - YL17G12_20 | ecosystem: Environmental > Aquatic > Freshwater > Lake > Sediment | place: USA: Wyoming | collected... | reverse complement strand
CAAGTTCCACAAAATCACGAGGTGATTCGGTTTGGAGTATGGAATCAGGTAATAGATCAGTATGATATTCGGGATATATTGGGACAAGGAATTTACGAGCTTTCTTAGATATAAATGGAAAGGTTACTTTCGGCGATACGGCCGAGGCTTCGGTGGGGAAATTTCGAACGAAAACCGATTCTTTCCCCGAGGGGGATTCCTTTAATCCATGGTACTGAAATCCAAATTCAGTTAAAAGGTTAATTAAGCGAATCTGTTCCAACCTTTTCGGAAATATTGTGACATATAGTTCATTAATTGAAAGATGTAAAGCATTGTCAAATATAATTTTTAAGAATCTTTCCCCAATTTTGAAGCCATTGAGCTGAACCTTAAATGTACCTATTTTAAGGCGTTTTTTCTTTGTGAATGATGGTTTTATATCTGAATATGGCTCCGATTCATTTTCTATCTTCAAATATAGGAAAGCTATTATTTTCGCATCTGATAAGCAGATATATGCAGTTTCGTCGGATTTTCCATTGAACCATTTATCAAAACCGATATAATCTTCTTTAAAACTGTCAAAAAATTCATCTTGTAAGTTAATATTCCCAAAATATTCTCTTTTTATGGATAATACTTTATAATCCAATAATCTAGGGTTCTCAGCAATAACTTTCTCTAAAAATTCCTCTATTTTATAGACCCTATCGTCAATTCCTAATTCAGTTGCTTTTGCATGAATTTTTTTGTCCTCAGTTATAAGAAGATCGACCCGATTGGAAAATACCTCATTAATAAGAATTGTGTCATTGCTATCATTTTCGGTTACATCATATTTTTTGGAAACGGTTTGGACTTTTAGTTGAATTGGGGCCTCCGTTGGTAATGTGTAATAACTTTCCAGTTTAATAGAAAATGCGGCACGAGTACCCGTATCCCGAATTTTAGACAATTCTCTTATAGTCACTGGATGGATTACTTTCTTATAGCCTAATTGATCAATCCACCAAAATAATTTTCCAATTTCTTTATGGCTCGGATCCTTTGTTTCACGGTGTATTATTATATTCGTATCCAATAAGACCTTCATTTTTCCAAGCCTTTTGTAATAATAGATTTATTTAAAATTTAACTCTTTTGCTCGGGGTCCGCATATAAAAGGATTGAATTGTTGGTTCAATTATACCTGCTTGAAGCAGAGGTACCAGTCCTTGCACTCGTAGCCCTCGGTGGGGCGCTTCTCCATCTCGGCCATGGTCTTCGGCGGTGGAACAACCACCTTCTCGCCGGGCTGCCAGTTGGCGGGGGTGGAGACCTTGAACTTGTCCGTCGTCTGGAGGGCCTTCACGAGCCTCAGGATCTCGGGCATGTACCTCCCGTTCTGGAGCGGGTAATAGATCATCGCCCGCATGATCCCCCTATCGTCGATGAAGAAGACGCAGCGGACGGCCGCCGTCGAGGACTGGCCGGGGTGGATCATGCCGAACCTCTTTGCGACCTTCATCGTGAGGTCGGCGATGATGGGGAATGGGATGGAGACCCCCATCTTCTCCTTGATCTCATGCACCCAGGCAAGGTGCGCAGAGATGCTGTCCACCGAGAGGCCGATGAGCTGGACATTCATCGCCTTCAGTTCGTCGTAGATCTTCGTGAAGGCGAGGAACTCCGTGGTGCAGACCGGCGTGAAGTCCGCGGGATGGGAGAAGAGCACCACCCACTTGCCTTTCAGGGACGAGAGGGTGATGGGGCCCTGCGTCGTGTCTGCCTCGAAATCTGGCGCGGGTTCCCCGATGATGGGGAAGGAGACGGGCTCCTCCCTCTGTGCCGTTTCCTTGATTACGGGGAGGATAAGGCGTAATTCCTCAGGCATTGACCATTCCCCTCCCCCGTCATCCCATGATCTCTTCCATCGCCGCCCGGCCATAGACATAGGCGGGCATGCCGGAGAGGAGGAAGGTTACCCTGAGGCCCTCCTCGATCTCCTCCATGGTCACGCCGAGCCTCTTTGCCCCTGCGAGCTGCGCCCTCACCGCGTGCTGGTCCCTGAGGGCTGCCGCGATGGAGATCGCGATGATCTTCTTCGTCTTCCGGGAGAGTGCGCCGTCGTCCCAGATATGCTGGTCAAAGGCGAGGACCGCCTCGTGCATATCCGGCTGGGTCTTCATCAGTTCCTTGAAGAAGACCGGGACCTTTCCTATCTTCTTCTCGAGCTCCCTCATCCCCTTCGAGTCCTGGGGGTTCTTTGCCTTTCCTGTAGCAATCCCTGTCGTTTTTTTCACTGCCATACCATCACTTCCTGAGCACCATGGGCTCACCGCAGCAGACGAGTTCTCCGCCGCCGACTTCCCTGACCTCAACCACGTTCCCGCAGATCATGCACTCGTAGATCTGCCCAACAGCCGAGACATTCACCATACGAGCGAGCCTCCCGTGAAGATCATTTCCCCACCGATCCTTCTGTCTCTCATCTCTTCAGCTCCATGGATTCGCCATGGCAGACGAGCTCCCCGCCTCCGGCTTCCCTGACGAGGACCACGTTCCCGCAGATCGGGCATACGTAGACCTCCCCTGCGTCCCTGACATTCACCATATGAGAGAACCTCCCATGAGCATCCGCTCACCAGTGGAGAGTACAGGCCAGGAGGCTATAAAAAGGTTATTTCTTCATGTAATCGCGCTTCTTGGGCGGGTTCAGCACGTCCTCGGGGGTCTTGATGTCAGGGCGCATGGATGTCATGGGGAAGCAGTTGTACTCCTCGCAGGCACACATGGGGCACTTCTTCAAATCCTTCTCGGCCGCCGAAAGCTCGAACTCGTACCCGCAGTCGATGCAGACGTATTTGCCCGGCTCTCCCTTTGTACCGGCCTTCACCGCTTTGATGTCACCTTTCGCCATAGGGTTACCCTCTCTCTGATTGATGCGTATCTTATATATCGGTTTCTAAGGAATGCACGAGGATACGATAGCTTTCCCCGGGGAGTATCCCGGGGCATGCTCAGGATAAAAGAAGAGAATTTAAAGAGTATGGGGGGTATAAATCAGAGTATGGGAAAGAAGGTCATCGGCCTGCTCGGGAGCCCCCTCCCTGAGGGGAACACCGCAGCCCTCCTGGACCGGGCCCTGAAAGGGGCAGAGGATGCCGGCTGCACGGTGGAGAAGATCGTGGTCCCCTTCCTGGACTTCGAGCCCTGCATGGAGATCCTCTTCTGCCGGGAGCACGAGACCTGCCAGATGGAGGACGATCTCACCCCCCTGTACCCGAAGTTCCGGGAGATGGACGCGCTCATCATTGCCACCCCCATCATGACCATGGGGATACCGGGCAAGCTCAAGTCCCTCATGGACCGTTTTCAGGTCTTCTTCATGGCCAAGTACATGAGGAAGAAGCCGCTCGTCCCGAAGGAGAAACGGAACTCGCGCCTTGCCCTCTTCATTGCAATCTCGGGGATGAAGATCCCGGGGGTATTCGATGGTGCAAAGGCAACCGTGGCAGCATTCCTCGACATCATCGACTGCCAGCCCTTCGGCGAGATTCTGGTCCCTGACATGGACACGATAAAGGACATCCATACCCGGCCTGAGATACTCGATCTGGCCTATCGGAAAGGTTTCGAACTCGGTTCGGCCATCTCCAGGCAGGCCCCAACCTGAAAAGTGAGAGGTCTCCACCGGATGATTAACACCGGTAGGAGAGGGTGACCTGATTCAGGGAATCTCTGGACTCGTAAGGCTTGTATTCAATATAGAGGAACGAGTAATCGTCATCCAGTGAAACGGTCCTCCGGCACATGGGAACGTCGATACAGGTCTGCTGGTTGCGGTAATACCTCTGGGTAATCTGCACTGAGAGATCTTTCTCCTCCTCTACCGTGATATACAATGGCACCGACCGTGCATAAATGGCGATGTCGCAGCTCCCCTGGGGCAGGGCTACAATGGATGTTCCGCTCTTGATGGCATTGGCTGTATTCCCCATGGTGTCGAAGAGGACGATATTTCCGGTTATCTTCTCCTTTGCCTGTGGGTGGGTATTCTCGGCGACAAGGGAGACCCGGTCGTTGATGGTGCGTAAAAGGGCGATGATGGTCCCGAGGTCAGGGCTCGCCGCTGCGATCTGGCTCGTGGCCGTTCCTCCTCCCGACGGGACAACCGGCGCAGGGGTTGGGGCAGGGGTCCCGAAGATGAAGTCCAGGTACCCGGCCGAGGCGGGGAGCACAAGGAGGAGAGCCCCGCAAAGGATGAATATCAGGATTTTTGTGAATCTGGCGTTCATACATGTCTCTTCTTCCCTGTTTGTTTATATATATTCTCAAGCGGGGAGGGCAGGTGAATAATCCTTATAATACCGGGGGTCGCTACTACCATGGTATGACGACCCGCGAGAACATGATGGCAGCATTTGCCGGAGAATCGGAGGCGAACCGGAAGTACGCCGGCTTCTCCGAGGAGGCCGAAGAGAAAGGGTTCAGGAACGTTGCTAAGCTCTTCAGGGCTGCCTCGGAGGCCGAGGCGATCCATGCCCGGAGGCTCCTCCGGACGCTCGGGGCTATCGGGACCACCGACGAGAACCTGAAGAAGGGCATCGAGGGGGAGACCCATGAGTTCACGTCGATGTACCCCGGGTTCATAACCACCGCAAAGGCAGAGGGAGGACAGAGCGAGGCAGAGATCGCGTTCACCTATGCCATGAAGGCCGAGGAGGTCCATGCAGGCCACTACAGGAAGGCCCTCGAAGCGGTCCAGGGGAAGCGGGATCTCACGGCAAACAAGATCTTCCTCTGCCCCATCTGCGGGAACATCTTCCTCGATGTTGTGCCCGACCAGTGCCCCATCTGCAAGGCCTTTAAGAAGAAGTTCAAAGAGATCCCGTGAGAAGGTCCATCGTGGATCTAGACCTTTCCGGGTCTGTGTGAAGGCCTTTAAGAAGAAGTTCAAAGAGATCCCGGGAGAAGGTCCATCGTGGATCTAGACCTTTCCGGGTCTGTGTGAAGGCCTTTAAGAAGAAGTTCAGGGAGATCGTGTGAATAACGCCGGCGATGGGGACTCTCCGAGAGTGGGTGAAGGCCTTTAAGAAAAAGTTCAGGGAGATCGCGTAGAGGCTTTCCCTGTAAAGAGGTCCTGTGAAGGCTCCCGTGGATGAGCGATTCCCCTCAGCCAGAGAGCCTCTTTTTTGCCACCTCGCAGTAAGCCGCGTCGATCTCGACTCCTATGCCCCCTCTCTTCAGGTTCCGGCATGCAAGGAGGGTGGTCCCGCTCCCCATGAACGGGTCGAGAACGGTGTCACCGACGTAGGTGAAGAGCTTGATGCACCGGGTCGGGAGCTCCAGCGGGAAGGGGGCCGGGTGGTTGGCCCTCCCCCTTTTTTCGCCCGAGAAAGTCCAGACCCCATTTGTCCACCCGATGAACTCATCGCGGGTGATATCTGAGGCACCGGCCTCCGTCTTCTTCCAGGTCTCACGGTAGAGGATGGCGATGGTCTCCACGGGCGCGATCACATAGGGCGCCCGGGCAGAGAGCCAGGAGCCCCAGGCCGTGCGGCGGGAGATGTTCTGCTCGTTCCAGATGACCGTCGCGTGGTAGCGCCAGCCGCAGGCCTTGGCAAGGGAGAGGATGTCCGCGTACACCGACTGCTGCCCGCCCAGGTTCTTGTCAAGGGGGATGTTCAGGCACATACGCCCGTCGGGTTTCATGAGGGAGTAGGCCTTTTTCAGCCAGCGGCCGGTGAAGTCCAGGTAATCTTCGTAGGAGATGTCATCGCGCACGGCAGTGTAGGGGATGCTCACGTTATACGGGGGCGACGTGACGATGAGGTCGATGGAACCTGCCGGTATGGCCGTTGTTGTAAGGAAATCATCGCAGAGGAGGGCGATCTGGCCGGATTCCTGGGGGAGTTCCTGACTCGGGGCAGGGCCCCCTTTCACCTTGGCCTTCATGTCACCACCGCTTTCTCAAAGGTCCACCATGCGACGGCAAACATGACGAGGGCAAAGATCACGAGGGCGAGAAGAGCGAGGCCGACATCCATCAGGGTGTAGACATAGTGGCCGCCCAGCGCGTAGAAATCAGGCCCGATGGCAAAGAAGCGGATGCCCGTGACGACATAGGTGAGAGGGTTTAACGCCGTCGCTGCCTGGAGGAAGGGTGGAAATGCCTCGGCCGGGTAGAGGGCGTTTGAGACAAAGAAGAGGGGGAGGGAGAGGAGCGTGATCACCGCCTGGAGACTCTCCGGGCTCTCCATCCGCATCGAGATGGTGGCAGACATGAAGAGGAACCCGAGGGAGAAGACCCCGACGAAGAGAAGGATCCCGAGGACCGAGACCATCACCTGCAGGGGGGGAGCACCGGTGAAGAACCTGACGCCGATGAGGATTCCGAAGGCCATGATGATGAGCACCTGGATGAAGGACTTGGTCATCCCCGAGAGGCTTATGCCGAAAAGGATGTGGGATCTCGGCATGGGGCTTGCCAGGATCTCCCTCATGAGCCCCCAGAGCCGGTCAAAGAGGAGGCCTATCCCCCCGAAGAGGCTCGTGAAGAGGGTGGTGAGGGCCATGACGCCGGCTGCCATGAAGGTCAGGTAGGGGACCGCAACCGCCCCGGCAGGGACCGATTGCATCCCTGCGATGCGATCGAAGTTGGAGGTCATGGCAACGCCGAAGAAGGCCATCCACAGGGCAGGCTGGACCAGGGACGAGAAGAGGAGCGCCCTGAACCGGACAAAACGGAGCATATCGCGCCAGTAGACCGTCAGGAATTCCGTTGCCACAGGATCACCCCCCTCATCCCCGGATCTCCCTTCCCGTGAAATGGACAAAGACATCGTCGAGGGTCGGCTTCTTCAGGTTCGCGGACCGGATCTCGATCCCCCGCTCCTTCAGCCTCTCGAGGATGACGGGAAGGGACTTCGTGCCCTCGTTGTTGAGGGTGATGGAGAGACCTTTCAGCGAGGGTTTCACGCCCTTCACCTCGGGCAGGCTCCGGAGGATCCCCGTGGTCTTCGCGTCATCTTCGGTCTCGAGGTAGATCATGTCCTCACCGAGCGCGTTCTTCAGCTCGTCACTCGTCCCTGAAACGATGATCTTTCCATGGTCGATGATGCTGATCCGGTCAGAGAGGCTGTCGGCTTCGTCCATGTAATGGGTGGTGAGGAAGATGGTGGTCCCTTCCCTGTTCACCTGCCTGATGTAGTCCCAGACCCGGAGCCGGCTCTGGGGGTCGAGCCCGAGGGTCGGCTCGTCCAGGTACAGGACGTCGGGCCTTGTCATCAGCCCGCGGGCGATCTCGAGCCTCCGTTTCATCCCGCCAGAGAGGTGCTTGATGAGCACGTCCCTTTTCTTCTCCAGCTCCACGAGCCGGATCATCTCGTCGATCCTCGCCCGCCGCTCATCGCGGGGCATCGAGTAGAGCCTGCCATGGAACTCCAGGATCTCCCAGACGGTCAGGTCCCGGTCAAGGGTCTCCTCCTGGAAGACGATCCCGATGGCTTTCCGTACCTGGCCTGGCTCTGTTGCAACGTCATGGCCGGCGATTGCCACCTGACCCTTCTGGATCGGGAGGAGCGTGGTCAGCACGTTGATGGTGGTGCTCTTCCCTGCACCGTTCGGGCCGAGAAACGAGAAGATCTCCCCTCTCCGCACGGTGAAGGAGACCGAATCGACGGCTACCACGTCCCCGAACGAATGGGAGAGATCCCGCACCTCGATGATCGGCTCGCTCAAGAGAGACTCCATAGAGAGGTGGCCCGTTGTACTATAAAAGCCGCGGCAGGACACGCTCCATCACATCGGTCAGAGGGCGTCGCCGCCAACTTCGCCGTCCATCGCCGTGAAGAGCCAGGAGAAGACCGGGACGAATGCCAGAGCGACGAGGAGGAGAAGGGGGAGGGCGGAGGGCCAGGTCACCCCGATGAGGCCCCCCGGGCTGGCTCCGGCGGGGTTCCAGGAGCTGGAGAAGAAGGCCGGGATAGCCAGAACAAGGAGGATATTCATGAGAGCGACGGGAAGGATATTCTCGGAGAGGTAGTAGCAGCAGGAGAAAGCGAAGGCGACCGCGACCGTGAAGAGAGCCCCGAGGACTGCGATCGGGAGTGGGTCACCTGAACCCTGCATTGAGAGGATAAGGTAAGACACCGGAGCCATGGCAAGGCCCCAGACGATTCCCACCGAGAGGGTGGCGGCTACCCGACCCTGCCAGTAGGTGAGGGCTGGAAGGAGGTATCCCCTGTACCCGTACTCCTGGCCCAGCGATGCCGGGATTGCATACAGGAATGCAGATACCGCGAGGATGAGACCCGCAAGGACGCCTGTTCCGGCCCCGCCGTTCAGGTACCCCAGGCCGGTCCCGAGAGCCACGAAGGCTCCAAGCCCGATGAGGATGAACGGGTAAACAACCGCGAAGGTGATGGCAGGAGTCGTGACGGGACGCAGGAGGGGCCAGGCATGGACCTCGATCGGATGCCCTTCCAGGGAGAGGAAGAGGGGGGCAAGGATGCCTGGAATGAAGGGGATGATAACGAGGGAGAGCGCTGGGATGAAACCCAAAGCTGAGAGGACCAGGACACCCCAGGACAGGGCGAGGAGCGAGAGGATGTAACCGAAGATATATCCGGGTTGCACCACATCCTGCTCGAACATGGACTCACGCAGGCCGTTTCAGCCGGTTAAAGAGATGGTGGGAGGAGGAGCAATATAATGGTTATTCATGGAATAGGGGATTTTCCCTTCTCTTCCGACCTTGTGATGAAAAAGACCGAAGAAGCCCCGAAGGCACGGGGAATATTCGCACTCCCAAGGACACCAGTATATCGTAACGCCGGGGGGGAGATTTGAACTCCCGAGTTGCCAAGCAACAGCGGCTTTCGAGGCTGACGACTGTGAACCGGAAAGGATGGGGTTCGCCGGGCAGGCAACAGCGGCTTTCGAGGCCGTCGACTGTGAACCGGAAAGGGTGGGGACGCCGGGCAGGCAACAGGGGCTTTCGAGGCCGACGACTGTGAACCGGAAAGGATGGGGGCGCCGGGCAGGCAACAGCGGCTTTCGAGGCCGACGACTGTGAACCGGAAAGGATGGGGGCGCCGGGCAAGCAACAGGGGCTTTCGAGGCCGCCGCATTCGAGACTGAACGATGAGGACGCCGGGGGGGAGATTTGAACTCCCGAGTTGCCAAGCAACAGCGGCTTTCGAGGCCGCCGCCTTCCCGGGCTAGACTACCCCGGCAGGAGAGGAGAAGCGTTTCGCCCCAACAGCCATAATTTTATCGGATTAGCGTCGCCCTGTTGAATTCCCGTCAACAAGAGATAGAAAAGGATGGAGTTTTGGTATTTATCACGTACCGTGGATTCAGCCCATGGGGGGCATTCCGCCCGGTGGCATGCCCATGCCAGGGGGGAGCTCCTTCTTCTGGGTGATCATCATGTCGTCCACCCGGATGAGGAGGCTCGAGGCCTCGGCCGCCGACTGGATGGCCTGGGTCTTCACCCGCATCGGCTCGAAGACGTTCTCGTCGAACATGTCCACGATCTTCCCGGTGTAGACGTTCAGGCCGGCCCGCTTCTGCCCCTTGGCATGGGCGGACTTCAGCTCCACGAGCTTGTCGATGGGGTTGAAGCCCGAGTTCTCGGCGAGGGTCCTCGGGATGCTCTCGAAGGCGTTTGCAAAGGCCTCGAGGGCGAGCTGGATCCTCCCGCCCACGGATCCGGCATACTCCCTGACCCTGAGCATCACCTCGGTCTCCACCGCCCCGCCCCCGACCACGTACTTCTGGTCCTCGATGGCGTCCATCACGACGCGGATGCCGTCGTAGACCGCCCGCTCCATCTCGTCGATGAGTACGTGGGTGGAGCCTCGGACGAGGATGGTCACCGCCCTCGGGTTCCTGCAGCCCGAGATCTTCACCAGGTCGACTCCCTCCATCTCCTCGGCGAGCTCGGCCTGCCCGAGCATCTTCGGGGTGAGGTCGTGGGGCTTGTTCGCGATGGATCCGTTCAGGGCCCGGGCGGCAAAGAGCATGTCCTTCTCGGGGACGTCCTCGATGGCCATGATGCCTTCCTTGGCCAGGTAGTACTGGACCGCGTCGGCGATTCCCTTCTGGCAGAGGACGACGTTCGCGCCGGTCTCGATGACCTTGTCGGCCATCTGCCTGAGTGTTCCCCGTTCCTGGGTATCAAAGGCCATGAGCTGGTCAGGGGATGTGATCTTGATCTTGGACTTCACCTGGGTCTTCGTGATCTCGAGCGGGGTCGCGATAAGGGCGATCTTCGCCTTTTTGACACTCTTCGGCATCTCCTCGGAGACGCGCTTCTTCTCGACGACCATGCCCCGGATCAACTCGGCGTCATCGATGGTCTCGCCAACGTGCTTCTTGATCTTCACGTCGTCCTCGTCCACCATGAGTTTCCCTTCGACGGTCTGGACCACGGCCCGGACCGCATCCACGACGATCCCGTCGAGCTTCGCCTTCACCTGCTCGATGGATTTGCCGGTCATCGCGGTGTCGGCGATCTTCTTCAAGGTCTCCACATCGTCGGGCCTGACGGTGATGGCCAGGTCCTTCACGATCTCGAGGGCCTTCTCCATGCCCATGCGGTAGCCCTGGGCGATGACCGTGGGGTGGATCTCCTGCTCGAGCATCCGCTCGGCCTCTCCCATGAGGGCCCCTACGAGGATACAGGCGGTGGTGGTCCCGTCCCCCACCTCGTCGTCCTGGGTCTCTGCGACCTCCACGACCATCTTCGCGCCGGGGTGCTGGACGGAGAGCTCGTGGAGGATGGTTGCCCCGTCGTTCGTAATGACGATATCCCCGGTTGAGGAGATGATCATCTTGTCCATACCCCGGGGGCCGAGAGTGGTGCGGACCGCGGCCGAGATCGCCTTTGCGGCCATGATATTGGACCGCTGGGCATCGTGGCCCCGCGACCGCTCGACGTTATCCTTCAGGATGATGATTGGTTGTCCTGTTAGCATGAAGTAACCTCACTGTGCGTGAATATTCATGGATTTAAACTTCTATATAACAAATTCGGTGAGATCAGTCGAGCCTCGAGACCCGAAAGAGGGCCTGGACCGGGACACCGTCGATCTCCCGCACGCCCCGCTTGTCGAAGATGACCCAGATGGAGACAGGGCTCGCCCCATGGCCCCTCAGGTAGTCCACCGCCTCCCTGAGGGTCTTGCCCGAGGTGATGACATCGTCCACGATGACACAGGCCTCCCCGTTCACCGGAGCAAAGTTCCCGGAGAGGGAACCCACCGGCGGGTCGGCCGCGGAATGCCGCGAGGGGAAGTAGACCGCGAGCTTCAGGTTCTCCTGGAGGGCGATGAGGGTCGCGAGGGGGACCCCGGAGAGGGCGATCCCCACCACGGCCGAGGTCCCGGGCTGCTCCTCCCCCTGCATGCCGCCCGGGGAACGCGACCGCCCGATCATGAGGGCAGCCAGGTCGTCCAGGAGGTCGGCCCTCCCGCTCACCGAGGTCCAGTCGATGAGCACGTCCTTCGGGACGGCCCCCTCCTTCTCCTTCATGAGGAGGTACGTAACCGTCTCCATGGAGAGGTTCAGCTCGTCGGAGATCTGGCTCTGGCTGTGCCCCTCGGCATGGAGCAGCCGTGCCCGCCGGATCAGGTCATCGAGAGAGGACATAAGAGGAGATTCACGAAAGCATCCTACTTAAGGCTTCGGGAAAGGAGCGATCCGCAGACCGGGCAGGTGCCGGCCGCGGAATACCTCCGGTTGCAGCCCGGGCACCGGAACTTCCATCTCCTGGGGCGCGCTTTACGCTGGAGGATCCCCTCGACCCTGAGACCGAGCCTCTGCGCAACGTTCTGGATGGCATAGTCATCGGTCACAATGATGGCCCCCAGGTCGAGCGAGAGGGCGAGGAGGTCGGTATCAGCAGGTGAGAGCCGGGTAATATCGCCAATCTCACCGGCTGCCGCAGCGACCCTCCTCACGCTTTCTCCGGATGGGGTGACCACAGAGAGGCCTGTTGCAAGGAGCGCCTCCAGCCGGCAGCGGGACCGGACATCTGAAATCTCCTCCACCACCAAGGGCGGGGTGAAGATCTCCCCCTCCAGGGTGGCTTCCGAGAAGAAGAAGGAGGCGTCGAGGACATATCTCATGTGGAGAACTCCACGACGCCATTGTTCCGGGAGTGGACCCGGTACCCGAACCGCTCAAGGAGCCAGCATATGGTGGCAGCATGGAGGGAGCAGGCCGGGGCGGTGAACCGCCCGCCGAAGAGTGCGATGAAGATGAGGAGCTGATCTGCGAGGTGGCTGTCTACCTGTCCCCCCCGTGTGACCTCGTCCAGGAGGGCACGGGCAGCCATCTCCCCGACCCGGTCCGCAGGGAGCCCCCTCTTCCCGAGGCCGCTTGCCCCTTTTGCTCCTGCCCAGACGGTGCAGGAGGAGCCCGTCGAGGTCCCTCTCCTCCGGTCCAGCCTGACCTCGGAGGGGATTCCCAGCCGGTCAGTGAGCAGCTTCTTTGCGGCAGCAGCCTGCCTCTCGGCCACGTGGTCCGGAAGGTTTGAGGAGCAGGAGATAATATCGCAGGACTCGGGCTTCTCATCCTGGAAAATGATGGGCGAGAGCCGGGATGTTTCCACGGAAACCCGCACCTCGCCCCCGCCCTCCGGGTAATATCCCCGCTTCAGGATCTCGGTGCGTATCTTTGCCCCGTGCCGGGAGAGGACCCGGAAGAGGACCTGCTCCAGGTAATCGATGGTCGGGCTCCGGTCCACCTCGGTGCCACCGGTCACGGTGATGGACCCCCCGGCCATGAGGGCGACCGGGAGCCAGGCCTGGAGGACAAGGGCCACGGACCCCGCTGTGCCAACGTCTGCCCTGACCTCCCTCGCCACAGGCATCCGGGGACGGAAGACGATCCGGTCGCTCCCCAGCCGGAGCCCCTCGCAGCCTGCATCGCAGGCAGCGGCGACAGCCTGGATGGCCGCGATATGCTGGGGTGCAAGGCCCGACCTTCCCCTCCGTGCACGGATCCGCACGACCTCGACCGGCGTGCGAGAGAGGGCCGAGAGCGCCACGGCGCCCCTGAGGATCTGCCCACCGCCCTCGAGCTGGGACCCGTCAATGGTGATCATCGGGAGAGCGCTTTTACGAGCGGGCCTGCGGCCGAGTAGAGGCTGTTCGGCCCTTCGATGGTATCGCTCGCCGCTATCTGGCTGATTCCGGCAGAGCGGAGCAGGGTGAGGGCAGTACCGGCAAAGAGGCCGTGGACACAGACTGCGTGGACCCCTTGTGCGCCCTGGGCGCGGAGCATGCGGGCCGCTGTCGCGAGAGTGCCACCTGTCGAGATGATATCATCCACGAGTACCACGTCCCCGGTCCATGGGCCGCCCTTCCGCGCCTCCACCCTCACCACCTCCGCCGAGAGCCGCGTCTTTT
>Ga0315291_10007592_pt1 | contig 13383 bp, 12 predicted proteins | sample YL17G12_20_MG_FD_203070 | JGI IMG/M metagenome (GOLD analysis project Ga0315291, IMG submission 203070) | Sediment microbial communities from Yellowstone Lake, YNP, Wyoming, USA - YL17G12_20 | ecosystem: Environmental > Aquatic > Freshwater > Lake > Sediment | place: USA: Wyoming | collected... | reverse complement strand
AAAAAGGGGAGGCCCCGAAATCCGTCAGCGTTTCCGAGAGCCTCAGGGCGACCGGGTCTTCCCGGTGCCCGTTGGGGAGGAAACCACCTAAAGGGTTCCGCCCCAAGAGTGACCCGAGGCGCCGAGCCAAGGAAACGCTCTCAAGACGTTGACCTTATTGATACTCACCCCCTCAACTCCCCCTTGAACAAGGGGGAGCCCCGAATCAGGTAAGCGTTTCCGGGGCCGGCGGTTCGTCAAACCCGATCTGGAGTGAAGGCCGAATACGAATGCCGAGAATGCCCTTGTTAAGCCCTGAAGGAGTGGATTTCCCGAGCGGCTTCTAGTCGGCGACCGGATCCTCGGTGATGACTTCGCGGACGATCGATAAAGCCCGGCCCGTCGCGGCCTCGATCTCGATATAGACCCCGGAGAGGAACGTCCCGCCCTTCTCCGGTTCGAATCGGACCGGCCGGGCCAGCAGGAATTTCTCGATGGCCTGGTCGCGGCGGATCCCGATGACCGTATCGCGCGCCCCGACCATCCCGAGGTCGGTGAGATAGGCCGTCCCTCCCGGAAGAATCCGCTCGTCGGCCGTGGGCACGTGGGTGTGCGTCCCGACGACGGCCGAGACTTTCCCGTCCAAAAACCAGCCCATCGCCATCTTCTCGGACGTCGCCTCGGCGTGCAGATCGACGAGGATGCAGGGTGTCGTCTCCCGCAGTTTCGCCGCTTCGGCCTCGGCCGTCCGGAAGGGGCAGTCGATGGCCTCCATGAAGACCCGGCCTTGAAGGTTGATCACCCCCAGCTTCACCCCGTCCGGCCCCTCGACGACGCAGGCCCCCCGCCCCGGATTGCCGGGCGGATAGTTCGCCGGCCGGAGCAAACGCGGCTCCCGGTCGAGATAGGGGATTCCTTCCTTCTTGTCCCAGATATGGTTTCCGCTGGTCAGGACATCGGCCATCGCGAACATCTCCCGGCCGACGTCCTCGGTCATCCCCACCCCGCCGGCGGCGTTTTCGGCGTTGGCGACGACGAACGCGGGGGCGTATTTCCGGCGGAGGGCCGGCAGGTGCCTTCTCAGGGCGGTCCGCCCGGCCCGGCCGATGACGTCTCCGAAGACCAGGACGCCGAATTTAGCGGGCATATTCGACGGCCCTCATCTCCCGGATGACCGTGACTTTGATCTGGCCGGGATAGTCGAGTTCGCTCTTGATCTTGGCGGCAATATCCTTGGCGATGAGCGCCGCCCGGTCGTCGGCGATCTTCCCGGCATCGACCATGATCCGGATTTCGCGGCCGGCCTGGAGGGCGAAGGCCTTGACCACGCCCTCGAACGACTTGGCCAGCCCTTCGAGTTTCTCGAGCCGCTTGATGTAGGCTTCGAGAAGCTCGCGCCGGGCCCCCGGCCGGGCGGCCGAGAGCGTGTCGGCCGATTGGACGAGGACGGCCTCGATCGAGGGGAAGTCGACGTCGCGGTGGTGAGAGGCGATCGCCTGGATGACCGCCTCGCTCTCGCCGTATTTCCGGCAGTACTCCACGCTCAGCTCGGTGTGGGTGCCCTCGATATCCTTGTCGATGGCCTTGCCGATGTCATGGAGCAGGCCGGCCCGGAGGGCGACCTGGGTGTTGAGGCCGAGTTCCTGGGCCATGGCCGCCGAGAGGAAGGCCACCTCTTTGGAATGCTGGAGGACGTTCTGGCCGTAGCTCGTCCGGTACTTCAATTTACCCAGGAGCTTGACGAGCTCGGGGTGGAGGTTCTGGACGCGGAGCTCGTAGGCCGCCGACTCGCCTTCCTGGCGGATCTTCTCCTCGAGCTCGGCCTTGACGTTTTCGACGACCTCTTCGATCCGGGCGGGATGAATCCGGCCGTCGAGGACCAGCCGCTGGATGGCCAAGCGGGCGGCCTCGCGCCGGACCGGATCGAAGCTCGAGAGGATGACGGCTTCGGGCGTGTCGTCGACGATGATGTCGACTCCGGTGGCGAGCTCGAGGGCGCGGATGTTCCGGCCTTCCCGGCCGATGATCCGGCCTTTCATGTCCTCGCTCGGCAGGTCCACGACCGAGACCGTCGACTCGACGACGTGCTCGGCCGCCGACCTTTGGATGGCGCCGCTGATGATCTCGGCGGCAAGCTGGCGGCTTTTGGCCCGGGTCTCTTCCTCGATCCGTTTGACGACCTGGACGGCCTCGAGGCGGGCCTCGTCCTCGATCCGCTTAATGATCTGGGACTTGGCCTCGTCCTGGGTCAGGCCGGAGACGCGTTCGAGCTCCTCCAGCTGCTTTTTGACCAGGGCGGCGGCCTTCTCCTCCTCGGCTTCGATCTCCTTTTCCTTCTGGAGAATCTGGCGCTCCTTGGCCGAGACGTCGCGGTCGCGGCGGTCAATCCCCTGGATCTTGCGGTCGAAGTTCTCTTCCTTGTGGACGAAGTTCTCTTCCCTGTGGACTAGGCGCCGCTCCGTCTCGTTGAGCTTGCGGCGCTTTTCCTGGGTCTGGCGTTCGAATTCCTGGTCGGCCGAGGTGAGCTTTTGGCGCGCCTGGTTCTGGGCGTCCCGGGTGACCCGGTCGGCCTCGCTCCTGGCTTTCTCGAGGACCTCCCGCGCTTCCTCCCGGGCCCGAACGAGCCCGCGGGCTCCTCCGCTCTTGCGGAGCAGGATGACGATGAGAGCGACGCCGATGATTATGACAACGGCCAGGCCGGCGTAAAGGGCAATGTCCATAGCCTCTCCTCCTTTGGAGGCAAAGGCGCGACGGGCCGGCGAAAGGGGAAACGGTCAGGGCGTCAAGGCGTCCCTGGGGGCGTATAGGACCGCCGGGATTCGCCCGGAGGTCTCAGGACGTGGCTTTGTCGAATGGCCCGGTTTCATGGTCGTCCTTAAAAAGCGTCGTTTCCACACTTTCGATGTCGGCTTCCATCCGGCCGATCTCGGCGTCGAGCTGGTCCAGCTTTTTTTGGCCCACGAAATAATCGTCGGCGATGTTGAGCAGGGCCAGGACCGCGATTTTCAGCGCGTCGGCCGATTTCGACTTCACCGCGATTTCGTGCATCTTCTGGTCGACATACAACGTGAGATGGCTGATGTACTTTTCGTCTTCTTCGCCTTTGACTCGGATTTTATACGTCTGTCCGTAAACTTCGATCTCGATGACCTTGTCCATCACATCCCGAGTTTATCGATCTGGGCAATCAGGACCTCGACCCGACCCCTGATCGCCTCGCGTTCATTTTCGTACGTTTTGACGTCCTCGTCAAGCTTGGCCAGCCGCTTGGCCGTTTCCTCGGCGTCCTTTTTCTCGGCCTTGAGGTCCTTGATCTGGAGGCGGAGTTTTTCGTTCTCTCCGGAGAGCTTCTGGACGTGGTCGATGATATGGGCGATCTTGCCCTCCAGGACCTTGAGGCGTTCGATCTCGGCGGTCACGAGTGTCCTCCTTCGCGGAGATGGATCTTGAAGGCCGTCCGGAGGGCCTTGAGGATTTTCCCCTCGGACTTGTCCGCGTCCTCGGACTGGAGCGTCGCCTTGGGGTTCCGGTACACGAACCGCATCGCCAGGCTTGTCATCGCCTCCGGGATGGGGGGGCCGTCGTACCGGTCGACGAGGTCGAACGACTCGAGGTCCGGCGCGGCCGCCCGCTCGACGGCGGACCGGATCTCCTGGTAAGCGACGTCCCGGCCGATGAGGAACGACAGGTCGCGGACCACGGCGGGATACTTCGGCAATGGGGCGTAGGCGAACGCGAACGGTTTCTTGGCCAGGAGGGCGCCGAGCTGGATCTCGGCGGCGTAAACCGGCCCCTTGATTTCATAAGGATCCAGGAGCGCCGCCCGGACGCGCCCCAGGACGCCGATCCTCTCGCCTTTGTAAACGGCCGCGACGGCCGATCCTGCCTCGAAGAAAGGATGGTCCATCATTTCGAAGGCCAGGGGCGTGTACCGAACGGCCTCCAGGGCGGCTTCGACGGCGCCTTTGAGATGAGCGGCGTCCGTCAAGGCCGGCCGATCTTTCCAATGCGGCCCGGCGAGCGGACCGGTCGTGAGCAGGCCGAGGGTGAAGTCTTCGGCGGGGCACGTCTCTTCCGCCCAGCCGTAAACATTCCCCATCTCGAAAACGTGGATTCCCTCCGCACCCCGGTTGCGATTATGGGCGGCGTTCCGGAGCAGGCCGGGAAGAAGGGCCGTCCGCAGAATCGAGGCATGGATCGAGAAAGGATTGCGGATGGCCGCGGGGCTTCGGCCGCCGGCGAAGGGGGCTTCCTTCTCCGGGTCGGCGAAGCTTTGGTTCACGACCTCGTCGAAGCCATAATGGAAGAGCTGCTGGGCGACGCGGCGGAGGCGATCCCGCTCGGAAGGAACGGGATCGAGGACATCGAAGGGTGGGAGTACCGCCGGAATCTTGTCGTATCCGAAAAAGCGGGCGATCTCCTCGATGATGTCGGCCTCGCCTTCGATGTCCACGCGGAAGGACGGCACCACGACCCGCCAGGCGCCTTTGTTCGCGGCCTTGAGGGCGAAGCCGAGGTCGGCGAGCGTTTTTTCGATGAAGGCCTCGGCCACGTCGACGCCCAGAAGATCGGCCGCCCGCTTGGCCCGGAGGACGATCTCCTTGGGCTTGCGCGGTTTGGGATAAACGTCGACAACATCCTGGGACGCCCGTCCGCCGAACCGGCTCAACAACGAAGCGGCCATCCGGGCGGCCTGGGGGGCGAAGCCGATATCGGCTCCCCGCTCGAATCGATAGCTGGCGTCGGTCTGGATCTCGAGGGCTTTGCGGGTTTTACGGATCGAAACCGGGTCGAAATAGGCGCTCTCGATGAAGATGTCACGGGTCGTCCCGCCGACCCCCGTCTCTTCGCCGCCGATGACGCCGGCGATCGCCACCGGGCGCTTCTCGTCGGCGATGACCAACATCTCGGGAGCCAGGGCGACGTCTTTCCCCTCGAGGGTGCGGATCGTCTCGCCCTTTTTAGCCCGCCGGACGACGATCCGGCCGCCGGCGATCTTCGCCAGGTCGAAGGCGTGGATGGGCTGACCGGTGGCGAAGAGGATATAGTTGGTCGCGTCGACGAGATTGCTGATGGGGCGGAGGCCCATGGCTTCGATCCTGGTCCGAAGCCAATCGGGCGAAGGGCCGATCTCGACTCCTTGGACCACGATCCCGGTATAACGGGGGCAGAGATCCTCATCCGGGATCTGGACATCGACTAGCTCGGCCGTCTTCCGGGCCGATTCGACGAGCGGCCAGACGGGCTCTTTCAAAGGCCGGCCGAGCATCGCCGCCACTTCGCGGGCGACGCCCAAATGGCCGAGGGTATCGGGCCGGTTGGCGTAGGTCTCGAGGTCGAGGATGACGTCGCCGCCGCGCTCCTCCCACTCTTCGCAGACCAGGCCGATCATAGTCAAGCGGTCGAGGAGCTCCCGGAGGGGAAGGTCGACGTCGACATAATCCTTGAGCCAGCTCAGACTGATCTTCATTTTACTTCAGGCGGAACTGCCGGTTGAACCGAAGGTCGTTTTCGAAGAAATACCGGATGTCGGGGATCCCGAAGGCGAACATGGCCGTCCGGTCGATCCCCATGCCGAAGGCCCAACCCGTATATCTCTCCGGATCGATGTTGACGTTCTTGAAGACCTGGGGATCGACCATGCCCGATCCCAGGATCTCCTTCCAGCCCGTGCCGCCGCAGACGCGGCAGGCGGGGTTTTTCTGCCCGCAGGCGAGGCATTCGATATCGACCTCGGCCGAGGGCTCGGTGAAGGGGAAAAAGCTCGGCCGGAACCGCGACTTGATCTTCTCGCCGAAGAGCCGTTTGAGAAAATGCTCGATGGTGCCCTTGAGATGGGCGAAGGTGACGCCTTCGTCGACGACCAGGCCCTCGACCTGGAAGAACATCGGAAGATGGGTCGGGTCGGGCGTCTCGCGGCGGAAGACCTTGCCCGGGATAATGATCCGGATGGGCGGCTTGCGCTTTTCCATGACCCGGATCTGAACGGGCGAGGTATGCGTCCGGAGGAGGAGTTTGTCGTTGAGGTAGAGCGTGTCCCAGTCGTCGCGGGCAGGGTGATAAGGCGGGAAGTTGAGGGCTTCGAAGTTGTAATAATCGGTCTCGATTTCGGGGCCGTCCTCGATCCCGAATCCCATCTCCCGAAAAATCGCCTCGATTTCTTCCTGGAAGATGCGGACGGGATGGGGCGCGCCCCAGGGAAGCCGTTTTCCCGGGAGGGTGAGATCCTCGACGACCGCGAGCTTGGGCGGGGCGGCCAGCTTCGCTTCGAGGTCGGCGATGGCTTTCTGGGCCTCGGCTTTGAGGCCGTTCACGAGCTGTCCGGCAAGCGGCTTCTCTTCCGGGCCGATGGTCTTGAGCGCCTCGAATAGAACGGTGACCGTCCCGTGCTTGCGGCTCAGGAACCGGTTGCGCAGATCGTCGAGCCCCCGGGCGTCCCGGATCCGGGCGGACTCCTCCGCGAGTTGAACGCGGGCGGCGTCGATGGCGGTCCGGAACGTCTGGAGGCTAGGCGAGTCCATCTTTCGCTTTAGCGGTGATCCGGGCGAACGTCTCCGGGGCCGAGACGGCGATCTCGGCCAGGACCTTGCGGTCGAGCTCGATCCCGATCTTCTTCAGGCCCTGGATGAAGCGGCTGTAGCTCAAGCCGTTGAGCTTCGCCGCCGCCTTGACCCGGATGATCCAGAGGCGGCGGAAGTCGCGCTTCTTGGCCCGGCGGTCGCGATACGCGTATACGAGGGCGTGCTCCACGGCCTCCTTGGCGGTCCGGTAGTTCGAGCTCCGGGCGCCCCAGTAGCCTTTGGCCAGCTTGAGGATCTTGACCCGCCGGTTTTTCTTCTTGAAACCACGTTTGGCGCGAGGCATTTTTTTATCCTTTAAAATTCATAAGGCAGCATTTCCTTGATGGCTTGGCGGTCGGCCTTGCTGACCAGGCCTTTCTGGCCGAGGGTCCGTTTCCGTTTAGACGATTTCTTGGTCAGGATGTGGCTCTTGCCCGCCTTGCGGTGCTGGATTTTCCCTTGGCCCGTCACTTTGAACCGTTTTTGCGCTCCCTTGTGGGTTTTTAGCTTTGGCATCTTTTTCTTTTCCTCCTGTCTTCGACGGGACGACGAGGGCCGAGACCGCCCAGTCCAGCCGCCGCGACGAACCGTCCTGCTTGCCCAGCCCGGAAACGTCGCCGAGGACCCGGTTGAGGATCGCCTGGCCCATCTCCGGTTTGGACTTCTCCCGGCCGCGGAGCATGACCGTGACCTTGACCTTGTTGCCCTCCTCGAGGAACCGCTGGACGTGCTTCAGCTTGAAGGTGTAGTCGTGGACCGAGATTTTCGGCCTGAACTTGATTTCCTTGATCAGGACCTGTTTCTGGTGCTTCTTGGCCTCGTGGTCGCGCTTGTGCAGCTCGTACAGGAATTTCCCGTAATCCATGACCCGGCAGACCGGCGGCTGGGCCTGGGGCGCGATCTCGACGAGGTCCAAGCCGTGCTGGCGGGCAAGCGCGAGGGCCTCGGCCGAGGACATGATGCCGAGCAGTTTTTTGTCCTCGTCGATCACCCGGAGTTCGCGGGCATGGATCATCTCGTTCAGCCGATGGGGACGTTGCTTGGCGGCCGGCGGGAAGGGCTGTCGTCTTAAAATGTGGAGACCTCCTTTAAAACATTATCGTGAGCGATCTTGTCTCGCTGAGATGCCAGGCTCGGGCGAGAAACGCCTCGACATCGACGGCCCCCTTGTCGCCTTGGCCGTGGACGCGGAGCGAGGCCCCGCCGGAGGCGACTTCCTTATCGCCGACGACAAGGATAAGCGGGATTTTGAGGCGCTCGGCTTCGCGGATCTTGTAATTGACCTTCTCCCGGCGCAGGTCGGCCTGGGCCCGCAGGCCCCGGGCGTTGATCCGGGCCTCGAGCGCCCGGGCGTAATCGTCGTGGCGCTCGGCGATAGGCAGGATCTCGATTTGGATGGGCGCGAGCCAGAGCGGAAAATTCCCGTTGGAGTGTTCGACGAGAACCCCGAAGAACCGCTCGAGCGAGCCCAGAAGAGCCCGATGGACCATGTAGGGCTGGTGTTCCTTACCGTCCTCGCCGATGAAGGTCATCCCGAAGCGGGCGGACATGTTGAAGTCGAACTGGATCGTCGTACATTGCCACAACCGGCCGAGGGCGTCTTTGACTTTGATGTCGATCTTAGGGCCGTAGAAGACAGCCTCGCCCTCCATTCGCTCGTACGGGAGGCCGCGGGTCTCGAGGGCCTTGACGAGCGAAGCCTCGGCCCGGCACCAGTGGTCGTCCCCGCCGCAATATTTGGCCGGATTGTGAGGGTCGCGGACCGAGAGCTCGATCTTGTTGTCGGTGAAGCCGAAGTCGGCCAACATGGAGATCGAGAAGTCGAGGACCCGGAGGATCTCGGCGTCGATTTGAGCCGGGAGGCAGAAGATGTGGGCGTCGTCCTGGGTAAAACCGCGGACCCGAAGGAGGCCGTGGAGGGTGCCGCTCCGCTCGTAGCGATAAACGGTTCCCAACTCGGCCCAGCGCAAGGGCAGGTCGCGGTAGGAGCGCATCCTGGATTTGTAGATCTGAATGTGGAACGGGCAGTTCATCGGCTTCATGTAGTAGTTCTGCCCGTCGATATCCATCGGCGAGTACATCCCGTCCTTGTAGAAGTCGAGGTGGCCCGAGGTCCGGAAGATCCCCTCGCGTCCGATATGGGGGGTGTAGAGGACGTCGTAGCCGCCGGCCCAGTGCCTCTCGCGCCAGAATTGCTCGATGATCGCCCGGACCCGGGCGCCCTTGGGGTGCCAGAGGATGAGGCCGCCGCCGAGGTCCTCTGAAGTGCTGAAGAGGTCGAGCTCGGGACCGAGGCGCCGGTGATCGCGCTTCTTCGCTTCCTCGAGGAGGGTCAGGTAATCGGCGAGCTCTTTGCCGGTGAGAAAGGCGGTCCCATGGAGGCGCTGCATCTGGGCGTTGCGCTCGTCGCCTTTCCAATACGCGCCCGAGACGGACAACAGCTTGAAGTGCTTGATCGCCCCAGTCGAGGGAAGGTGGGGGCCGAGACAGAAATCGACGAAACCGTCTTGGCGGTAGGTCGAAACTTCGGCCCCGCCCTTTTCTTGGATGAGCTCGACCTTGAGGGTCTGGCCCCGGGACTCGAAGAGGCGGAGGGCGTCGTCTTTGGGGATGACCTCGCGGACGATGGGAAGATCGGCGGCGGAGAGTTCCCGCATCTTGGCTTCGATCGCCGCGAGGTCATCGGTCGAGAAGGGCTCCTCGCGGAGGAAATCATAGTAGAAGCCGTTCTCGACGGCCGGGCCGATCCCGACCTGCGTTCCGGGAAAAAGGGACAGGACGGCGTGGGCCATGAGGTGGGAGGCGCTGTGCCTCGCCATTTCCAATTCATTCCGTTCTTCGTTCATCGTCCTTCAATCCCGCGGAGCCGCCTCAAGAATAAAAAAAGGTCCGTCCAATCTTCGCCTTGAACCAGACCCCTCTTCGTCTATGGGAAGCTCCGGCCTGACCATCAGCGAAACAGTGCCGGAGGGCCGGTCAACATCGATCGTCTCATTCTATCCGTCAATCTTTTCAGACTCTCCTGCGGACGTGGTAGGCGCGGAGGGGATTGAACCCCCGACCTCTTCCGTGTCAAGGAAGCGCTCTCCCACTGAGCTACGCGCCTGGTTCGGTCGCTAAAGCGCAGATATTTTAATGAATTCGGGGGGGCGCGTCAATAACGTCGCGAAATTCCTTGAACCCGCAAGTTCTTGCTATAGAATAAATGTATGATCGGTATTCTCTCCGACTCGCATGACAATCTTCCGGCGGTGCGACGGGCCGTCCGGTTTTTCAAAGAGACCGAATGCCGGCTTGTCATCCACGCCGGGGACTTCGTCGCTCCGTTCGCGGCGAAGGAACTGGCCGAGGCCGGCTGTCCGGTCAAGGCGGTCTTCGGCAATTGCGACGGAGAAAGAGCGGGCTTGACCGCGGCGATCGAGCCGTTCGGGACGATCCGCGACGCGCCCTTGGAATTCACCTGCGGGGGGTTAAGAGCCGCGATCGTCCATTTGGACGCCTCCGCCGCCGCCTTGTCCGCCCGGCAAAAATACGATGTCGTCATCTTCGGCCATACTCATAAACCGGAAGTCCGCCGGTCGGGAAAAACGCTCCTGGTCAATCCGGGCGAGACCGGAGGCTGGATTTCGGGAACAAGCACCGTGGCGCTTTTCGACCCCAAGACAGGCCGGGCCGAAATCGTTCCAATTTAATAACACGCCCGCTTCTATATCCCCTATCGATAGAAAATCCATCGAGTAGCCATTACGCAAACCTCGGCAGGCGAGAACGGCCGAAACGTGATGAGGGTTTGCCGCCTCGCCGGACACTCTTGGAGAGGCAACCCATTGAATGGGTTCCCCTCCAACGGTCGCATCGCTCCCTGCCTCCCTTCCGAGGAACATCAGACGTTGACTTCGGCGAGATCTCGTGATCACAGAGTTCTCGATTGCATCGCGAAATGTTCCTACGACGGAAACGCTCCCCAGACTTTAGCCTTATTGATATTCACCCCTCCTTCCTCCCCTCGAAAAAGGGGAGGCCCCGAAATCCGTCAGCGTTTCCGAGAGCCTCAGGGCGACCGGGTCTTCCCGGTGCCCGTTGGGTAGGAACCCTGCTAAAGGGTTCCTACCCAAGAGTGACCCGAGGCGCCGAGAAAGAACGTCGAGAGGGGGTCCTTCAAACCCGATCTGGAGTGGAGGCCATTCTCGCCTGCCGAGGGACTGAGGGGGCAACACGGCCGTCCTTTTTGACTATCAGGGGGCGGTGTATTATACTACCGCTTTATTTTTGACAATTCGCCTGCGGTCCCGAAAATGGAGGAGTGGTCTTCATGAAAAAAGTTATCGTCATGGGCGCGGCCGGCCGCGACTTCCATAACTTCAACACCTATTTCCGCGACAATCCCAACTTCCAGGTCGTCGCCTTCACCGCGACCCAAATCCCGGACATCGAGGGCCGGAAATATCCCCCGGCTCTCGCCGGCAGGCTCTATCCCGACGGCATCCCCATCCACGCCGAGGACGAGCTGGACGCTCTCATCCGGAAGCACGGGGTCACCAAGGTCTATTTTTCCTACAGCGACGTCGCCCATGAAGACGTCATGCATAAAGCCTCTCAGGTCCAGGCCGCCGGCGCCTCTTTCGTCCTCCTCGGGCCCCGGGACACGATGATCAAAAGCAAAAAGCCCGTCGTCTCGGTCTGCGCCGTCCGGACGGGTTGCGGCAAGAGCCAAACGTCCCGAAAGGTCTCCCTCATCCTGAAAAAAAAAGGCCGCACGGTCGCGGCGATCCGCCATCCCATGCCCTACGGCGACCTGGCCAAACAGCGCGTCCAGCGCTTCGCCGCCTACGAGGACCTCGACCGTCACGAATGCACGATCGAGGAACGCGAGGAGTACGAACCCTATATCAAGAACGGGCTCATCATTTACGCCGGTGTCGACTATGAGGCCATTCTCCGAGAGGCGGAAAAGGAAGCCGAGGTCATCCTCTGGGACGGCGGGAACAACGATTTCCCCTTTTATCAATCCGACCTGGAGATCGTCGTCGTCGACCCGCACCGGGCCGGCCATGAGCTGCTCTACTATCCAGGGGAGACCAATTTCCGCCGGGCCCAGGTCCTCATCATCAACAAGATGGACACGGCCTCCGATGAGATGATCGCCAAACTCTCGGCCAACATCCAAAAGATCAACCCCGCGGCGGTCGTCATCAAGGCCGCTTCGCCCCCCATCGTCGAAAACGGCGAGCGGATCCGGGGCAAGCGCGTCCTCGTCATCGAGGACGGGCCGACCGTCACCCACGGCGGCATGCCGTACGGCGCCGGGATCATGGCCGCCCGCAAGTACGGCGCGGCCCACATCGTCGATCCCCGTCCCGCGGCCGGGGGAAGTATCCAGGCGACCTTCGCCAAGTACCCCCACCTCGAGAACGTTCTGCCGGCCATGGGCTACGGGGAAAAACAGGTCCGCGAGCTCGCGGCGACGATCGAGAAGATCGACTGCGACCTCATCGTCAGCGCCACGCCGATCGACCTCAACCGCCTGATCAAGACCCGCCGGCCGCTCCTCCGCGTCGGTTACGAGCTCGAGGAAATCGGCTCGCCCACCCTGGAGAATGTCCTCGCGAAATTTTGAGCCCCCGCCTCTAAGGTCGCCGTGAACCAACGCCTCGCCCTCATCGCCTTCGGCGGGAACGCCCTTCTCCCGGAGAACCAGCGCGGCCTCCAGGAGGAGCAGGTCAAGAACGCCGAAAAGGCCGCCGGGCTGATGGTCGGCGTCGTCCGGAAAGGCTACGAGCTCATCATCGTCCACGGCAACGGCCCCCAGGTCGGCAACCTCCTCATCCAGCAGGAAGAGGCGGTGACCAAGATCCCCCCTTACACCCTCGACATTTGCGACGCCATGACCGAGGGCAGCATGGGCTACCTGCTCGAACGGGCGATCCAGAACGAGCTCCGGCGCCATTCGATCGATAAGGAAGTCACGACCGTGGTCACCCAGGTCCTCGTCGACCGCAATGACCCGGCCTTCGAACGGCCGACCAAACCCATCGGACCTTTCACCACGAAATTCCGGGCCCAGGAGCTTATCCGGAAGAAGAAATGGACCATGATCGAGGACGCGGGCCGGGGCTGGCGCAAGGTCGTCCCTTCGCCCAAGCCCATCGACGTCGTCCCGAAATGGATCATCCGCGACCTCGTCCAGGCCGGCCGGATCGTCATCGCCGCCGGAGGCGGCGGCATTCCGGTCATCCTCAACGGCCGCGGCCTCTACAAAGGCGTCGAGGCGGTCATCGACAAAGACTATGCCGCCGGCCTCATCGCCCGGGAGGTCGGGGTGGATCTGTTCATCATCCTGACGGCCGTCGAGCGGGTTTACCTGAACTTCGGCAAGCCCGAGCAGAAGGAGCTCCCGGTCGTCACCGTGGATGAGGCCGAGCGTTACTTGGCCGAAGGGCAGTTTCCGGCCGGTTCGATGGGGCCCAAGATCCGCGCCGCCGTCGAGTACATCCAGGCGGGCGGCAAGGAAGTGCTCCTCACCGACGCCAACCATCTCAAGGCCGCCCTTCTCGGCCGAACGGGGACGCGGATCGTCGCGAACGCCTAAGGAGACGCCGATGAAAAAAGACTTCATCACCCTTCACGACCTCAGCCGGTACGAGTTTTACGAACTGTTGGACCTGAGCCTCGCCGTCAAAAAAAATCCCGAGGATTATCGCCAAGCCCTGAAGAACCAGGTTCTGGCCATGATCTTCGAGAAGCCCTCGCTCCGGACCCGGATGACCTTCGAAGTCGGGATGCTCGAGCTCGGGGGAAAGGCGATCTATCTCAGCCCGAACGAAATCCAGATCGGCAAACGCGA
>Ga0315291_10007591_pt1 | contig 13384 bp, 9 predicted proteins | sample YL17G12_20_MG_FD_203070 | JGI IMG/M metagenome (GOLD analysis project Ga0315291, IMG submission 203070) | Sediment microbial communities from Yellowstone Lake, YNP, Wyoming, USA - YL17G12_20 | ecosystem: Environmental > Aquatic > Freshwater > Lake > Sediment | place: USA: Wyoming | collected... | reverse complement strand
CCTCTTGACCAGGTTTTCCACTTCAACTGCAATCTGATTCGTGCTCATTCAGCACCCTTTACTTTATCCTGTGACTGTGTCCCCAGACCGGAGGCCGCAGACTTTGGTTTGCGAATGCCACGCAACTTCAACTGCAATTTCATTTTCATTCATCTATTCCTCTTACAAGGTAGCCGCAGGTCCTACGGATCCGTTTCCCGGACTTTAGCCTGCGGAATTCAACCAGATCGTGGATTTCGCCTTTCAAAATCACGCAACCTAAAGGTTGCGGCTACCATAGAGATGTCATCCCTGTACATCTAATCCTTTTCCTCCGCTTGCTTGAGTGAGATGAAGACATCTTCTAAAGAAGGCTCGATTTTATTCAAGCTTAAAATCTCGATACCCGCATTTTGTAATTTGACTTTCAGATCTTCCAGGATTTTTTCATCTTCGAGGGTGAAATGCACTTTTTCTCCAAAAAGGGAAACATTCATTACTTCTTCTTCTTTTTCTAAGAAAGATTTCGCTTCCCTGCTTTTTTCGCTGACCAGCTCGAAAAGAACCCCTTTCATCTTCTGTTTAAGCTGCAAAGGAGGTTCGTATGCGATTAATCTCCCGCCGTCTAAAAAAGCAACTCTCTGGCATCTTTCAGCCTCGTCCATATAAGAGGTGGAGATGAAAATGGTCATCCCCTTTTTCTGCTGCTCGAAAAGGATTGACCAGAAGTCTCTGCGGGAAATCGGGTCAACTCCACGGGTGGGTTCATCTAATATCAGAACTTCCGGAGTATGTAAAAGGACGCAGGATAAAGCTAACTTCTGCTTCATCCCGCCGGAGAGGTTGCCGGCTAAAAAATTTTTAAAAGGTTCGAGCTGACTGAACCTGAATACCTCCACGTATTTTTCCTTTTTTTTCTCTTTGCTAAGTTGATAAACCTCAGAAAAAAAATCCAGATTCTCCTGAACAGTCAAATCCTCATAAAGTCCAAAGCGCTGGGGCATATATCCGATTTTCGCTTTGAGCTTCTCCGCTTCTTTGACTATATCAAATCCGGCCACGGTAGCAGTCCCAGAAGTAGGCTGCAGGATCGCAGATAGTATTCTCATCAAGGTGGTTTTTCCAGCCCCATCCGGACCGACTAAGCCAACCATCTCCCCTTTTTCTATTTTGAAAGAGAGATTTTCAATGGCAGTTAGCGCATCGAACTTCTTGAGCAGATCGAATGTTTCCAGCATAATATCCTAATAGATGGAGTGTAAAGCTTTACCCAAGCCCATCAAGAAAAAACATTTGGGCAAACCTAAAGGTTTGAAAAGGAGTGCACCAGCTTGCTGGTGCTGTCTTTTCAATCCAAGTAGTTGAAATTTAAATGGAACTAAAAATAATAAGATCGCAAAAGCAAGCTTTTGCACTCCAATCAAATTCATTCTTTTGACAAAGTCACGTCCGCCGGCATCCCTGGCTTTAGAATCTGTAACGGGTTATCTAAGCTCACCTTTATCCCGAAAACCAATTTCACCCTTTCCTCTTTGGTCTGGATATTCTTGGGGGTAAATTCTGCCTGGCTGGAAATGTAAGTGACTTTTCCCTCAAAGATTTTATCCGGATAGGTATCTATCTTAACCTGTGCTTTCTGCCCTAACTTAACCTTTCCTAAATCTGTTTCCTTGATATAGATTTTAACCCAGGGATGAAGCAGGTCTCCTAAGGTCAAAAACGAAGAGCCTGGCAAGACCACTTCACCAATCTCGGTATTCTTGCTCAGGACCAGACCATTGATAGGCGATTTAATTACCATATTATCGAGATTCACCTTGATCAGATCGATCATGGCTTTGTTTTGTTCAGTCAAATGAGTGGCTGAGCTGAGCTGGTCCTTTGCCATCTGATATTTTGTCTCCTGATCATCCAACTGCTGCTGGGTAGCGCTCCCGGCTTTGAAAAGCTGCCTCGTCCTTTCCAAATTGGTTTTGAGATTCTCCAAATTCGACTTAGACTGGGCAAGTTGAGCTAAAGACACCTGATAGGCTGCCTCAACCTGTTTTAGTTGAGCCTGAAGCTCTTTAGATTCCAGTTCAATCAAGACCTGATCTTTTAAAACACTGTCTCCCTCATCCACCAAAAGCTTCTCTATCCTCCCGGAGAGCTTTGAGCTTACCTCCACTTCGGTGATTTCAATTGTGCCCGAGGCGGATATCTCACCCTTGTTCTTTTCCCCTTTTGAGCTCAGCAAAAAATACAAAACCAGGGCTAAGATTATCACTAAGATTATAATCCCGAACCTTTTCATTATTTTCTCCTTTGGCTTGTTATGGTATGACTCTTTGTAGAAAATATAAGAAGATAAAGGCTTTTTTACAAATGAAATTAATGCTTTTTGTAGATCGGGTTGCGCCAGCCACCCGACAATAAAGATTTTTGTCTTTTTTGAAGTCCGTAGCGTCCGAACCTGCGTCGGACGCTTTTTTTATATTTTGTCTGGCAGTCTCCGCCAGCCCGACCTACTGGACTGGTAAAAAATCAAAATTTTTCTTGACAAGATTTTTTGGATTTAGTATTATCTCGGTCGTTAAAGTCCGATTTGAATACATTGAGAGGTATTCTAGACATAGTTGCATATGCGTCTATCACTCCAGAATTGGAGGTACATATGCAATAATTGCAGATATGAACGAGTTGGGCAAAATTTGTAAAACAACTTTACAGAAAGGAGTAAGTCGTGGCAAAATATCAGGGTCAAGTAAGTTTACAATCATCCCGTTCCATTAATGATCATCGATACAAAATTGGATCTGCTTTCTTGATATTATTTTTCTTATTACAAACCTCACTTGTGAAGGGACAGCTTGTTCTCAACCCAGTCATTAATGACATCCTAAGTTTTGATATCCCGACCTCAACGCAGTTGAATTCTTCACAAAGAAATGGTACAGCAGTAGACTTCTGTGTCAGGAATCAGGATGGACGAGGTTTCTTATTAGAGTTAATGGATCACGGTGATATCAAAGTCCCTTATGAGTGGATTCCAGTAATAGGAGGTCCTGATCCCACTCCAACAATTGATCAACCATTATTTTACATGGCTGGATCAATTGAAGATTTTAGTTTATCTAATGTTGATTTTAGACCTGCACATCCTTTCGGATTTTATGATTACGATTTTAAGATTAATGTTGACTCATCGTATAGAGAACTCATTTATAATCCTTGTGTTGCTCCGTGTGTACTGAATCTACAAGATGAATTAGGACTTGAAATTGAGAGAGGACTATTTCCATTCACTGACTTCAGGTTTTATCCACAAAAAGGAGATAGAATTCTCTCGATTGGCTCATGGATATTGGATAGCGGACATACGCCTTACCATTCAGAAATTCATCCTCCTGCATTTTTATCATTTGCAAGAAACGTTAACGATACTACTGTCTCTTTCTCTTACGCTATACCCTATCGCGTTACCCAGCTATACAATCCTGACCCAGGTCTGGCATCAAAATTCGAAGATTATGAGAGATTTAATAGCCCACAATCAAGATCATTTCCGCATCACTTGGCGGATAAAGACATTTGGCATATTGAGAATGGCGGAGAAGTGCAGAAAGCATGTTACAATTGGGGAGCAGGGCAATTAGAGGCTCATCCACTTATTGAAGCATTGGATTATCGAGATTATCCCACTGTGATCACTTGGTTCGTTAGCCCTCCACCAGTATGGACAAATGGCAACGACAAGCTAGACTTGAGATCTAAATATCATTTTACTGTTCGCGAGGGCGTAGGTTTGCAGGTTGTGCCATTGAAAGACCTGGGAACGGTAATGATAATGGCTGTCATAGGTCCATCTTACAATCCATTTCCAATCACACCGTCGCATGTGCCTTGGCCATGGAATGAAATCCATTCCGAATTGTTTTTTAATGATCCAAATCTCTCCACCTCCACCATCGATTTGAGAGAATTTTTCAAACAAAAATGTCGTGATGAAGCACACCTATATTTAGCCGGTTGGCCTTCTATTAACAAAGATCCACTCCTAGATTCATACGAGGATTTAAGACCAAAGCCTGGCGATAATTTGGATCTCTCCTTGAATCAAATTACAGTTGATAATACTCAACCATTTCCTTTCTACGGATGGGTAAATGTATGGTGGGAAAAAAGGGGAAATCCCCCTTACAATTTTGACCTGTGTACTTATGTAGACGCAAAATTTATTCGCCGGTCACCAATCAGCTTTGAACCAGCGGCATTATACTTTAAGAGAAGCCAGCCAAATGTCAAAACTGCTGTCGTGACAAACCCTAGTAATGAAAAGATAACCGTTGATGATTTGGTTATTTCGGGAGCTAATTACAAGTCATTTGACATCTTAAATGAAAATTGTAAAGGGAAACAATTAAATCCTGGTGAATATTGTAAGGTTTCAATTAAGTATTCTCCTACTGCAAAGGGAAAAAATGTGGCTGAACTCCGAGTCATAACAAAAGGATACTGTCCTGCTAAATTAGTCATGGAAGGGGACGGAATTGATTAGCAGAAGTAGGTCGGGTTGCAACAGCTACCTGACAATAAAGATTATTGTTCTTTAGAAGCTTGTAACGTCCGAACCCGTGTCGGACGTTATTTTTTCATATTTTGTCGGGCAGTCTCCAATCCGCAGGATCCAGATTCGGACAGCCCAACCTACGAAATTTGTAAAAAAATCAAAAATTTTGTTGCAAAGATTTTTTGGATTTAGTATAATATTAAACATAAAAGTTTGAATTTGAATCCATTGGGAGGTATAATCGGAATAAACGCAACAGGTTCGTCTATAACCCCAATTTTGAGGGGATAAACGAGCTTATTCTGCTTGTAACCAAGTTAGGCGACATTTTGCATGGCGAAAAAAGGAGGTGATGAGATTATGAGGTGATTTAAGATATATGAAAAAAGTAAGGTTCTTTATGGTTGATTAAGGATATTATTTTGTTAAGATATCAATCAACTCTTTGAAGAACAAAAATACTGATGTTTAAAAATACACAGTAAGGAGGTCCGTAAATGCCGAAACGCAATGCAATCGTCGCTCCAGTGGTTCGTATCAGTCCCTCGGTCACAAAAAGAGGGGTGGATATGCTTCGGGAGGTCCCCCCCGACGGTTTTTCTATTGATTTTGAAGGTAAGCAGACCGCCCGGCTGCTTCCGGATGAACGGGCAGCAGGGGTTCTGGAGATACTTGAAGAGTTAAGGAAAATGGGCGCTCCCGTTTATGTGGATGTCCATCCTGAGACCAAAGCCATCATCAGGTTGTTGATTCCTTTGGTGGCTAAGGTGGCCCGTATCTCGGAAGCCAAGGGGGACGAGATACATGTTGAGATGGAAATATCCTCCGCCCGCCACATCCTCAACCGGTCAATCCCCGACTTTAACGAGATACTGAAAACCCTGCGCACTGCCAAGGAAAACAAAACGCTAATGATCGTCACTGAAACGGACAAACACGAGATTATTGACGTAAGGCCATTCCCTGCGGAGTTCAAGCCCCCCACACCTCCCACTCCCCCGCAGCCGCTTCCAACTCCGCCGAAGAAGATATTTAAATTTTGGTGGCCATTTGGCTGTGCCAATGCTATAACGGAGCAGCAAGCCCTGGCTATGTTCAATATGGTCAGCGCTACGACATGCGACCCTCTTGCTGTGCCGCCCCCTTGCATTCCGTTTCTCTATCCTGACGATGGATGCTGGGCGCGTGCCCACGAGATGTACCGGTTAATGCTCGCTGCTGGTGTAACATCAAGAAAGGTCTGGATATACGGAAGTCTCCACGTAAATACGAAAAATAATCCAAACTGCCAGGTCTTCTGGGGATGGCATGTGGCACCAACGGTCTGCGTAAAGGGTTCCTGCTGGCTGGGGTGGCTGTTCAGGAAAGAAAAAGTGATTGATCCCTCCCTTTTCACTGGGCCGGTATCAAAATCCACATGGAAAAAAAAGCAGGACGACCCGAATGCCCAACTGGTAGGTACAGACGGTTCCATATATTACCATTCATACGGCGGCTACAACGAAACCGATCCCACCTATTCCAAAACCGCCCAAGTGCTTGCGACCTACCGCTTACAGCTCAAGAACCGCTCTCTGCAATTTGGGCCGCCGCCGTACGCTAATTGTCCGTAAACAAAATAAAGGAGGAAATGAATTATGACACTACGAATTACAATTGATATTTTTAGTGGCAGGGAAAATCCTGTAATTGAACTTACAGGAAGAGAAGCTCAGGAAGCAATAAATCGCTTGCAGCCAGCAAGAAAAATCAAAAAAGGTGAGATGGGATTACCCCCAGTGCCAACACTGGGATATCGCGGATTGATCATTGAACAGACTACCGAACCAGTAAGAGGCATTCCAAAAGTCTTTCTGTTGGCGCATGGTGATATGTTTGGTCCTCGTCTTGCGCACCGCGCAACAGACGAAGCTTTCGAGGACTTTATCTGTGGAAGCACAGGACCCATCAGAAAGCTCGACTTAGGGGAAAAATTCCCAGCAATTATTAAGAAAGAAATAGAACGTTTTCGAGAGGTGCGAGCAAAATGGCCCTGGGAGGGAAAAATAATTTGGCCACCGACGAATCCATGTAAATGTGCCCCCCTTTACGAACCTGTTTGGTGGAACGATGGAGGACAGAAACAGTTCAATAATAATTGTTACAATTATTCCACAAATTATCGAAGCGATACTTTTGCCCAACCAGGCAAAGCGGCAGGTGCAATGTATGCAGCGCTGACCTGTGCTTCTGTCAAGCCTGCTGCTGTAAAAGATGAACTGATTGACAGTCCTGCGGCAGATAATAAATGTCCAAATGAAGGGCATTTGGTAGCGCTGGTCATAGCACCCGGCTGGGATTTCCATTGGTACCGGAAAGGAAGAAACGGTTACTGGTCTCATAAGCCTGGTGGCACACCTGTAACTAACCTCGACAACAGTGGAGTTAGTATTCCAGATCCGCGGACAGCAAACCGAGGAATGTATACGGACTTTTGTACATTCATGGTTGTAATGCATGGACATATTAAAATCAAATAGAGGACCAAGAAAATGTGTTGCTGGCGCTTTTATTTTTTCAGGACGTCCTGATCCAACATGGGAAGTTGGGGAAGTCTTTGTGAAGAAAGTAGAGAAAATATGGAATGGACTGTCGGAGTGGGGAGGTGAGTTGACATCTGCCCCACCACTTGGCTACAGAGGATGCTTTATCATATGCAAATCTGATATAGAGTGGTTTGCTTACGGTAGTGTAGTCACGATGAAGACAGTTAAGGGACATGAATCTCGTATGGACAAAAACAGAAATTTTGAAAGATTGCTTCTGGACTCAGCACCTGAAGGGATACTTCCAGAAGGAATACTTTGAAAACGCCAAGCAAAACAGTCATCATCATGGGTTGCCGACTTCGTCAAAATCGTCTTTTGCGACATCGGCAACCCAGAAGCCGTTATACACCATCATTTAGTCCGATTTTATCTGCCTTAGGCGAACCGTGCAAAGGATATAACGAAATTCCTGTCTGACCGTCGTGAACAGTTCGTAGCGTCCGAACCCGTGTCGGACGCTTTTTTTTATATTTTGTCGGGCAGTCTTTGACAGCCCGACCTACTGGTATCAAAAATCGAACATTCTTCTTGACAAGATTTTTTGGATTTAGTATAATATTAACCATAAAAGTCTGAATTTGAATCCATTGGGAGGTATAATCGGAATAAACGCAAAAGGTTCGTCTATAACCCCAATTTTGAGGGGGTAAACGAACTTATTACGCTTGTAACCAAGTTATGCGAAATACCATAAAATTGAATTGAGTCCCATCGAGACTTTCGTATGATATTATATCTATTTTAGTCAGGGAAGAAAAGGACCTATAGATGAATTCTATTCGTTATCACGCTGTCATAGTAGGCATAAACACATATATCTACCCAGATTCCTATCATAGTCTTAGATATGCACAGAGAGATGCAAAATCGCTTAGAGATAAACTCATAATGAGATCGGGAGGCATATTCTCGGCAAACACGATTTACCTCCTTACGAATGACGCAGACGACGCCCGAATGCCCACGAGGGCAAACATTTTCGTGGCACTGAATGGAATGTGCGTGGCTGCCGGCGAAAATGATCTTATCTTGTTCTACTTTGCCGGCCACGGTTTCGGTGATGAGGAGAGCAGCTATCTAATAGCTTGTGATACGCCGCCAATTGAATCCGTAACAATTACATTAAGAGATGTTACGCTGAGCGTTGATCGGATCCTTGGAATCATGAAAACATCGCGCGCCAAGAACAAGGTAATGCTTCTTGATGCTTGTAGGAAACCGATAACTAGTGAAACGGAAGCACGTTCGCCCCAGGATCTAGAAAGCAAAACGCGACACTTCACAATGTCATTGGTAAGAGAAATAAACTCACATTCAAATCTTCCAGGATGGGAACTCATAAGTGCCTGTGGCAAATCGGAAGTGGCCCATGAAACGGATGAGCTGCAGGGAGGTGTGTGGACACAGAGTTTTCTCGGGGTGATCGATAAAATGGGTTCATGCACGGGGATTACCGTTGAAGATCTCTTCAAAGAGACAAACAAGAGAGTCGAGAAGTGGGGGCAAGAAAAAAACAAGAAACAAACTCCTTACTATAATTGTGACATTCATAAATCAATCGTTCTCTTTCCTTCGATTGAGCAGCCCGACTCAGATGCAGTTTTTAAGCTATCAAAGATAATCAGTGAAAGGGAAGTCCAAGTCTTGGTTCGAGAGAATCTTGGTCCATTCACAAAAAGACTGCAATGGAAAGAGGACTCCATGGATGCCACTGTTCATCTCGTTCCTTTCCGTTCGATTGCAGACCGGCTCGACCTTTTGCGATTGTCACCAGAGATCCACAAAGCAAACCAGGAATTCACGATTCGATTGTACCTGCCTTCGATCCGGCGTGTCTCACCACCCTACAATCGACTTTATCTTCTATTCAATGGGTTGGGTGAAGCCGACCCTTACATTTTTGATGACATCGGCTGGGAACTTGCTGACTCGAAAGGAATCCCAGCGATTCTAATGCCTCTTCCGGTTCATTTCACCCGACGTGTCCAAAGCCCTGAAAACCTAGACGATCCGTATAAGGTCTCAACGGATAACGAAATGCGATTGATAACTCAACAGATTCTTCAAGAAATATTTTGCCGCCCCGCTCGCATCCTGGCAGGTTTTGGACAGGTAATGCGGGACACGAAACGATTGATTGAAATCATAAAAGATGGTGACGATCCTTATTGGTCATCGCTTTTCGAAAAGAACCCTTCTATTTCTCTCTTTGGCTATAGTATCGGAGGTTTCGCCGCCCTCTCCATGCTTCTTCACGATCCCAAGCTATATCAATCAGTCTTTCTACTTGAATCCGGTGTAGCCATCGATCAAATAAATGCAGGCATAATGTACTATCGCCCTCAAAAGACCCAAGAGATACTTTGGAAGAAGTATTTCGAGGAAGCTAAGAAGCACAACAAGGTCAACCCCTATGATCCAAACCTCGAAAGATTGTTCTCACTTCGGGAGCAAAACAAAGAAGCGGCGTTCAATGCTGCATATGAGAGCGACGACATCCAAAAATGTGGTGAAAAAGATCATCCGGAGAGAGTCTTCGATCGGACTGTAGGGGAAGGTCAGGAGATCTGGCGGGATATAGTTACTTCTCTCTATGATGATATCAACAACGCTCATTATCTTACGGGCAATGAAATAAAGATTTTCAAGTGGGTATTTCTTGCAAACGAACCACTTATTTACAAGAAGAAGCTCTCGGAGCTTTCCCAAAAACTATTGATTATTGCTGGAGGTGCAGATGAAATCTTCCCCGCAAGATCACTATTGAATATCGGTCCAGACACAGGATTGGCCATTCTGCAGCTTCCAGGAGTGACACATTGGATAAAGTACCAATCTCGGACAAAGTGGCAACGATGGAAAACTGTATTGATTGATCTTATGGAGACATTCAATAAGCTTCATCCGTCTTCAACTGAACTCTGAATAGTGCTTAATCGGATCAGAACATGGCATTTCGCTTAACAGTTGTAAAAAAGTCATTCACTTTATCATAGATGGATAGTTGTGATCATTACATGCTGTTGCTCGCAAACGAACGAGTCTATCATAGGCTCGCAACGGCACGTCTTTTTTACAAAGCATGTTATCCGCCATCGTTTAGTCCAATTTTGTCCCCGTAAGTCCGTGAAACGGATCCGTAGGAGCGGACTGTTGAAAGGATATAATGAAATTCCTGTCCTACGGAGGCGTAGCCACAAAAAAAATATTCTATTTTGTACTTGCCCAATTAATTGGGCGTTTAATTTTTTGGTAGGTTGGACATTCCTGTCTGACCTTAGTGAACTGACAAGAATGTCTGTTCTACCGGTTTTTTGGCTCAATAAATCGAGCACCTACAATCCGAATTTAATCCTCATCAATTCCTTTATCTTTACCAAGTCCCCAACCAAAATCCTGTCCTCTTTAATCTCCTTAACCCTTTGTTTGATTCTCGAAAATATTTTATTTGTCCCAATCCCTGGTTTTAGAGGCGCCCTGAAACAAATCCCCTGATAAGCACACAGAAACTCGATTGCCAGAACCTCTTCGGCATTATTGGCAATCTCCCTTGCTTTTCTGGAGGCAATTGTCCCCATACTCACATGATCTTCCTGATTTAAAGAAGTCGGAATTGAATCAACTGAGGCCGGATGAGCTAAGATTTTGTTTTCGGAGACCAGGGCAGCGGCTGTGGTTTGTGCCATCATCAGCCCTGAGTTTATTCCCGGCTCGCGCACTAAAAAGGCTGGCAGGTCAGTAATGTTAGGGTCCATCATCACCGCTATCCTTCTCTCGGAGATACTCCCCAGCTCAGATAAGGCAATCCCCAAAAAATCCAAAGCTAAAGCCACTGGCTCACCGTGAAAGTTTCCGCCGGAGATGACTTTTTTCTTATCCGGGAAAATCAAAGGGTTATCAGTGGCTGAATTTATCTCCACCTCCAGAACTGAGCGAACGTAACGCAGAGCATCCCTTACTGCTCCGTGAACCTGGGGCATACAGCGGAAAGAGTACGGGTCCTGCACTTTTGGACAGGCTTTGTGGAACTCCCTGATCTGGCTATTTTTCATAAGCTGGATTAAATTTCTGGCGGCTATGCCCTGTCCTTTGTGTGCTCTTGCCTTTTGTAAATCCTCATCAAAAGCCACTGGAGTGGCTAATGCCGCCTCGCAGCTTAAAGCTCCAGCCATATCCGCAAGTTCAGATAATCTTTCTGCCCTGAGCAAAGTCAAAGCTCCTAAACCGGTCATCATCTGAGTGCCATTGATCAAAGCTATCCCCTCTTTAGCTGAAAGTCTCAGAGGCTTAAGCCCGGCTTTTTTCAATGCCTCTTTGCCCGAAAGTAATCTCTTATTATAAAAAGCCCATCCCTCACCTATCAAAACCAAAGCTATAAAAGCTAAAGGCGATAAATCCCCGGATGCACCAACCGAACCTTTTTCCGGAACCATCGGAGTTACCCCTGAATTAAGCAGGTTTATCAGACTCTGTATAACTTCCATTCTTACCCCAGAGTATCCCTTGGATAAAACGTTTGCCTGAAGAAGCATTGCAGCTCTGACTTCCTCTTCGCAGAAAACCGGACCTACCCCGACTGCATGGCTTAAAACCAAATTCTTCTGCAGTCTTTCGATCTCCGAGGGAGAGATTTTCACCCGGCAGAGTTTTCCAAAACCGGTATTAATCCCGTAAACCGTCTGCCCTTTGCGGATTATCTCTTCCACGTATTTTCTACAGCGGGAAATCTTCGGAACAGCCCTTCTGGAAAGCCTGACCTTAGCCTTTTCAAAAGCCACTTCCTCTATCTGTTCCAGTTTCAGATTTTCGCCGTCAATTTGAACATACCTCATAGTTACCTCTTAATTTTTTATATGAATTAACTTCTTTTCTTTCTCAAACCATCTGGAGATTTGATCTGTCAGCTCTTTTTTGTTTTTGACCGCCAAACTCTTCACCGGAAGCGAATCCAGAAACACTCTGCCATATCTCTGGGTCAAAACCCGGCTGTCCAGGATTATCACCAGCCCGTAATCATCCTTTTTGCGGATCAACCTTCCAAACCCCTGCTTGAATTTTATGACCGCCTCAGGCAGAGAATAGCTTAAGAAAGGGTTTTTTCCCGAGGCTTCTAATCTTTCCATCCGGGCAGACGCCAGAGGCTCAGTCGGCACCGCAAAGGGAAGTTTTACCAGGATCAAAATCTCTAAGGCTTTACCCGGAGCATCCACTCCTTCCCAGAAAGAGGAGGTTCCCAAAAGAATGGCGCCCTTTTCACCTTTGAATCTTTCAAACAGATTTGTGGATTGCCCGTCTTTTCCCTGACCCAAAAGAAGTATTCCCTCACTTCTGAAACTTGATTTGAGAGCCGAATAAACCTGGTTTAACATCTCATAAGAGGTGAAAAGGGCCAGGATATTCTTCCTGAATCTTCTGCCGCATTCCTCTATCAGCTCTTTTGTCATTTCGACATACCCTTCGCTTTTGGGTGAGGGAACAAATGAAGGGACCAAAACCTTAGCCTGTTTTTCAAACTCAAAAGTCGAGCCCAGACAAAGGGTCTTGACCCTTTCCTCTTCCAAATTGTTCAGACCCAATCTATCTTTTATATAGGAGAAATCCCCATTTACAGAAAGAGTAGCTGAGGTGAAGATAGCCGTTCGTAAATTTTCATATATAAGCTCGTTCAAACTTGCCCCTACTTCTAAAGGAGCCATACAGAGTTTGCAGTCCGGACTCTCTTTTTGTACCGGGCACTCGATCCAGTAAACGTACTCTTCATCCTCAGCCGAAAAAAGAGCCTGGGATGAATCGATCAAATCCTGAATCTCAGCCATCCCGGTTTGAAGTTGCTGTAGGATTTCTCTTTTCCCTTCAAGCTCAGAGCTTTTCAGTTCCTCTAATGCTGTGGAAACCGCCTCTAACTTAGCCTGGAGTTTTTTCAAAGAAACGATAAGTTTTTCCCCTTCCTCATTCAGAATCGAGACGATCTTATCCTCTTTTTTATATCTTAGCTTCAGGTAATCGTCTGAGGAGAATCCTTTTAGCCTCGCAGGGACTTTTTTGAAAAGCTCTTCAGAGGACTTATAGGTTTTGCCCAGTTCCTCAACTGCCTTTCTCAGCTTATCCTCTATCCAGGACTTTTCCATTTTTTTTAGAGAACTTCTTTGAAGGACAAGTTTTATTTCTCCCAAAACTCCCCACTCTGCTCCCATTCTGCTATGGTAGAGCCTGTCTAAGATTTCTTTTATTTTCCAGAAGGAAATCTCTTTTCCTAAAAACTGGGTTG
>Ga0315291_10007589_pt1 | contig 13387 bp, 17 predicted proteins | sample YL17G12_20_MG_FD_203070 | JGI IMG/M metagenome (GOLD analysis project Ga0315291, IMG submission 203070) | Sediment microbial communities from Yellowstone Lake, YNP, Wyoming, USA - YL17G12_20 | ecosystem: Environmental > Aquatic > Freshwater > Lake > Sediment | place: USA: Wyoming | collected... | reverse complement strand
ACCCCTGCAACTTCCACAGGAGAACCGATTTTCAATAAATCGTATGGGAATGTTCCATCCAAATAACCAGTTTCTTGTTCTGCTGATTTAGATGTCATACGGATAGCTTCGACTTCGATCGGGAGAGGAATGTATGACTCCCAGTCTACCCGAAGAGAAAGCGAGATTGTGCTATCATAAAAATAATCGTCAGTGGCTTCATTGTAAACTTCTTCGCTCTCACCCCCTGGGGAAATATCGAGAAGTTCTATGCCTAAAAATCCGAGATCATTTTGGCGCTCAAGCATTTTAATTATCACATAATCGCTCATTTTTTCTCGGTCTTCAGCGTCCCGAGTAAAAACTATAAGTTCAGTATTGATTTCAAATTTCCCGCCATAAATTGAGGCAGTATCAACTCTTTCGTCAGTCACAACAATAGATAACCGGTCTCCTTTTTGAGCCCGATCACCAAATGCTATAACGACTCCAGGAATTGAAGTAGCATCAAATTCTTCTGATTTAAAATCAAGTGGACCTTGATCCGGGATTATGAATCGATAATCAGCAGAAACTGAATACCCAGTAGGAGTTGGTTTTAAAAACGTTACATATCCGGTCGTATTTTCAACAATAAAGTCTACACCTTCTAGAAGAGCTATTCTTTGATCTAACCAAAGCCTAACGGACCCTGGATAGATATTTTCATGAGAAAGCTGGGCATCAAAATCACCTGAACTAGAAAAAACAATCAGTGGTTCATTAGTAATGGTCAAAAGAGGAGTTATAACAAATTTCCCAGGAATATTATGAGCTTCATCCGGAACTTCAGTTATTGATATATTATATACGCCAGGATGACTAGGAAAAATGTTCCTTTTTGGGGAAATCTTATAAAGCAAATCCGAATTTTCCCGAACCCACTCAATAGTAGTCCCAGGAAAATCCGTGTAATAAGCAAGCATACAAAATGAAGAAAGACAACCGATATAGTTATCTGCAGATAGTCTAACTCGATCTGCAGAAGTATTATTTAGTATAATCCCACGTTGAGGCCTTTCGGTAAAGGCGAATTTATTTTGAACGTTTTGAGCGTCACCCCGGTATCTGGGGTGACTCTCTAATATTGAACGAAGCTCATGTATGAGCTTCTTCTTAATAGGTGAACTGAGCCAAGAATATTGCACATCACGCCTTCGTTATCGACGACGACGCTTTGGAGAATCTGATGCATCAGGTTCAGAAGCTTCCACAGGTTCAGAAGCTTCCACAGGTTCAGAAGCTTCCACAGCAGGAATTTCTTCCTGAGAACCCCCAGTATTTTGGGGAGGCTCTGGGGCTAAAGGGAGCGAAGGAGGATCGACTTGATTAGTCGGTTGACCTGAGGGAGAAAGTATACCAACAGAAGCGTTATGAGATATAACGTCTTCAACAGTCGTGATTATCTTTCCAACAGGAACGCCACGAAAATAATTGTCCATATTAAGTATTCCGCATTAAACAGGTATCAATCAATCCATCTGACTCAATAATAACAGTCCGGTAGACACAGCTGTCATAGGGTCAGCAGCAGCCCTTATATCTGAAACTTGAAACGGGAACTTTCCTGAATGAAGTTTAAATCGTTCCTTAAATTTCTCCAAAAATCCATTAGCCAATGAAGTCCCGCCGGAAACTATTATAGGAACTGGTTTCGGTATGAAAAGCTCACTTTTTACATTATGAAAATGAGTAATGATATTATCTATAGTATAATCTATGAGAGTTTGAACGAACAAAGCTATAGCTTCTTCTTCCCGAGTTTCAGGTTTAGTTATGTCTACAGATTTAGACTTACCTTCTTTAATAGAACAAATTCGAGCAGCTGTAGTGCCAACAGCTTTAGCGGCTCCACGATCTATGTAATCCCCGCCTCTCCCTAAAGAGAACTCCATGGCACTCATGGCGTTATAGGCAAGACAAACATTAGTCATACCAGAACCATAGCTTATCCCAAGGCCAGAAAAATTTTCATTACCACACTCTGAAAATATGATGGCTAAAGCTTCATTAACATCTATGGCATCGTATCCAAGCTCAGTCAAAATTTTCTTTAAAACTGCTTTATGATATGTGATATCAGAATCATTAACATCAACAGCCGGGGCAGGGACTGAATAAGCACATTTTTCATTAGGGACTGTAGGATCTCCTAATATTTTTTTCATCATCAAACTGATAATTTGTTGAGAATCAAGTTCTCCTGAAGCCATCAATCCTCCAGACATTGGGCGGCGAGCTTCACGATTAAACAAATTAGCGGTTTCTAAAGCTTCGTCGCCCAAGACTAAAAGACGATCCCCGAGTTCTACGAAACTCGTGTTACTCAACTTAAGCATTCTCTTCTTATCAGGTTCTAAATCTATAAAAGCATTTCGAATTCGATTAGTGGATACTTTTTTCCCAGATCGACGAGCGGCCACCAAGTTCATGGTGCCAACGTCTATAGAGCAACCTGGAACGATTTCAGACTTTTCCATATGTGTTTCTTTCCTAGCCATTCCAGTATAACATTACTTCTTAGATCTTAACAAAGAACCAAGTTTTCTACTCACATCTTCAATATCTTCTTTCTGAATTTCATTAGATTTAATATTCATATTTGATTCAACTCCATCCGGGACTATCTTACTAGGTATGAATACCGGATCATCCGATTTTTTCATCGGAGACTGAGCAATCTGTCCAGATGAAGGCATTATTTGATTTACGATAGTTGTCGGAGTATTAGATTTTTCCGAAAGCATTTGAAGAATCATATCCATTTTTGAAGAAAGTTCTGAAATGGCTTTTGATTGATCATCGTGAATTATGATTTTGACGGGGTTCGGCTTTTGAGGGGGAATTATAGATTTTGGAACCGGAATATCCGGGGTGGATGTGAATGGCCAAATTTTAAGCACAGGAATTTGCTCTTGTCTAACTATTCCAGCCATACGAACCAAATCTTTAGACTTTGAGGCAATGTCAAAATCTACTATACGGGAATCACCTTTCCCACTCAATTTAACTCCTATATCCTCAATAATTATATCTGAAGATATCTGATTTATCAATTTAATTTTGAGAAGCATATTTAGATATCGCTTTTTCAAGTTCTGGAAGAAAATTCTTCTTAGTTATATCACTTAACTTATCAAGAAACTCTTTTATTATTCCTTCAGGGTCTCGTTTAGGATAAATGAATTCAGTATCAGTTTCTCTCGCTGTTCTTTTTAATTTAAGAGAAACTTTACCATTCCTTTTTACGGAAAGACCACGAGGAGCTACTAAAGCTATCTCATGTTCAACTAATCGGTCTTTCGAATTCTTTCTATTATCCGTCCGCGCGTCTATAGCTGGAGAACGAGCGTCTCGAACTCCAAGAACTCTGGCTGGCCCGGTTTTTACAATCCCGTAAGACCTAGAGGCTCTTTCAATCTTTTTTTCTTTTATTTTTTCAGCTTTTTCTTTTGCTTCTTCTGATTTTTCTTGTTCAATTTCGTCTATAGCTGATGTGTCGAGAAGAATTTCAAAAGTTATGGAGTGTCCGGTTACATGAGCATATACTTCATAATCTTTAAGATACTCAGAATCCGCAAAACCGGATGAATCTAATACTTTCTTTAAAAGAACAAGTCCATCTTTAGCTATATTATCTACTATATTATCTAGTATTCTATCGACTACCGTATTTAATTGAGTCGCATAATTTACGTTTTTTTTCTTTTGCATACTCATCGCCCTTAACGACGCTCATGAGATAGGATAATTTTCCGATTTAAATAAAGGAACTAGTACTGAGTATTTTGGAATGTAACGGTGGCCCCTCGAATCTCATGTTCATCCGGGATCCGTTGAGACTCCGTGACCATCGGAGTTGCGTTACCTTTTCCAGGAATAGTATAACGAGTTTGTGGAAAAACAAGAACTGTCGTATCAAGAACTGGAATTTTATATCTAATATCTTGTTCATCTAAGTGAGAAATAGTGAAAAATTGTTGGAGTTGCATACCCCGATTTGTCGGCATTCGAACAGGACCTATCCCATAACGATCGCCATTCAGTTTAACTACAAAATCCCTTTGAGAAAGAAGAGGACTCGGACTAGTCCAAGTCTCGTACGAGTGATCTAAATTTCTTCCACGATTTGCTTGTTTTATGGATTTGTCCGCGTCGTCCGGAGCTATTACTATATCATAAGGACCAGAATATCCACCAATAATCCCCGTTCCATAACAAACAACACAATCAGAAGAAGGTTGTTTGTATATGGAAGAGTTACAACCACAATTCGGTCCTACGACTCTTCTAATAAATAATTTGACTCGTTCTCCTCCCATTTGGAGAATCCAACGATTACGACGCACTGCTTCTTTCCAAATCCAATCGAGCTTCTCAACTTCTTGATTGTTCGTTTGCGAAGCTCGATCAAGAGGAGTTTCTATGAGTTGATTGCATTCAGGATCATATGCGACAGTGGTTAAACGATAGAATATCCTTTGGGCTAAATCTGTTGGAACAAATGATTTTACGTATTTGTAGGTAGCGAGAACAACATCGCTTGGATTCGTAGGTAAAACTGGTTGAATTTGTTCTTTATTACCAACATCAAAAGATGGATAGATACCTAAAGAAACCTCCCCTAAGGTTGAATCAATTTTTTCAACAAATGACTTTTTTCCATTAATAGTGACCTGGACATTTAAATTCGTCCAGTCAGACAATCCCGGAAATTGGTCTAAATGGATAGGACGTTGAATAGTCCTAAATACATATCGAGAACTAGGGTCTGAAGTTGGTCCTCTTAAAATGAAAGAATCGGATACGTTTTCTTGAACCGCCATCCGTATGTCAGATCTATCTCTATAAAATGTAGACCCGATAGGAACTTGGGTTAAACGAAAATATGGACCAAAGGCCGAGTCAAAACTCCGATAAACATTGACCCCTAAAATATTAAATGTGGTATTAGCCGCAATTTCTGCCGGATTCGTCCAGCGGATATCTACGACTCCTTTTTCGAAACCCGTAGAGGCTAGAACGTTCAACGGCGCTAACGGGATAGCCGGATAAATTTGTTCTAGAATTTCAGGGTATCGATCAGGAGGTGCGGGCATCCTATAACAGGATGGGAATCAACAACTTATTGTATGGTTGGGGCCGGAGGAGTCGGTTCTTCAACCGAATGTTGAGGAGCCTTTACCTGAACAAGGGCTGACCCATCCTGATTTATTTTCATTTGGACAACCATGTCTGGATTGAGTCCAGATTCTTTGGTTGCCGCTAAAACCGTAGATTTTTTAGCCTCATAAAAACCATCGAGCTCCATGAGCAGTGTCTGGGCTCGAAGAACTATCTGGCTGTGTTCAACCGAATGTTGCGCAATTGCGCTATCCAAACGGGCGATTTGGTCTAGAGTCTCAGGCTTGAGCTGAATTTTGACAACGTTGGGAGCTTGGTCCATCCCAAACATTACCAAGCGAATTTATTGAAGTAAATCTTCTTCGAGGAACGAGCTGAAATTCTGAGCAGATAAAATAGCGTCTGATGCTGCTTTTGCTTTTGCCGTTTTATCAAAAGAAGAAATCGGTCCGAACCAAACCAAATCAAAATCTCCTTCGTAAGAAACCTGAATACCAATATTTTGATCAAGATCTACTACTTGTGAAAATACAAGACCATACTGTTGATTAAGATTATCTAATCCACTTATTTCATCAAAGACTTCAGATTCCGTTGAATCTGAATTATTAAGAGCGTTAAATAGTGTATTTTCGATGTCAGCCCAATCAATAGGCCCTTCTGCTATTTTAGATATAATTTTCTTTAAATCCCTCGCAACTAGATTCTTATCAGGATTTTTTGAAGCCTGAATAGCTGATGCAATACGACGAAGAGCTATAGCAACTTGTGAAGGCTTCACATTAGTTATGATCTAAAAAAAAATTTATGTATCTTCGTAATTAGGGTCATCAATTTCTGACCCGGCTTCACCAAGCTCGTCCATATCTTCGACCATGAATTGGTCACTAGTAGCAATTTCAAAAGCAATCGGCTTCACTAGAACATTTGAAGCTGAAATCTGAAAACTTCTTGAGACGGAAGTTACGGCTGAACCGAGGGACGCCATTATTTCCCGTTTAAGTGCCCGAGTAAGTTTGTCTTTAGATACATTTCCTTCAAAATCGACACTGAAAGATATTTCAGCCCGGCACGAGTATTCAGTCTCAGGAGCCGTAATAGACTCCAAAATTCTAGGTTGGGAGACCCGAGCTGGTTTTTTAGATTTTAAACCGGTCTTCTTCGGTTTTTTCTTTTTCTTCTTCGCCGCTTCCAGATTCATGGAAGCTACCCGAATGGCAATATTATTCATATCCATAGGTTCAATGTTTATTTTTAATGAACGATTTAACCAAACACAATATTATGATCAAGGAGCTTCCAGGGTAACAATTACACCTTCATCCTCTGACTCCCAACCATCAGAGAATTTATCATAAAACCCGGGAGAAATTTCCATATTTCCAACAATTGTCCCAGGGCGATGATGGTCGATCATAAATTTCCCAGTTTTAAACCCATCTCTTTCAATTAGTTCTTTTGCTTTATTAATAGCGTTATCAAGTCCAATTTCTTGATCAAACATGATTCCAATCATCACTTCTTCAAATTCCGAGTCACCTTTGAATGGAAGTTCATCCATATCCATTCCTGCTATTTCAGCAATAATTTTCTTTAAATCCCTCGCGACGAGCCTCTTATCAGGATTCTTTGAAGCCTGAATTCCGGAAGCAATACGACGAAGGGCTATGGCAACTTGTGAAGGCTTCATATTAACTTAAAAGAAAAAAAAAAATCCTATTATTTCAATTGTAAAATGGTAAATCTGCCAAAAGCAGAGAAACCCAAACAGGAGAAACTCGAAATGAAGAAATCCAAGATCGATAGTATGTCAATCCAACAACTCCAGGAGATAATAAATTCTAAACATTTAAAACTCCATAGTCTATCTTCCAAGCGACAGTCTATGGAGTCCGAACTCAATAAAATAACCGAAGAAATTCTTGCTTTGTCCGGAACAAAGCAAGAAGAATCGAAAAAACCGAAAACTGCTAAGAAAATTACTAAGAAAATTACTAAGAAAATTACTAAGAAAATTACTAAGAAAATTACTAAGAAAATTGCTAAGAAAACTGCGCCGCAAGAAGAGAAATCTTCAGATAACCCCATCTACGAGCAGGCATGGGCCGCGGCGCATTCATTTAAAAAATTATCGAACGGTCGAATTATCAATTCAACCCCGATTCAAACCCTTATCCATAAGATTTTAAGCAAATCTGTAAATCCTATGAATGCAGAAGAAATTATAAAGGAGCTTAAAGCTTCAGGGTTTAAATCTTCCGCTAAGGACTGGAAGAAGATGCTTTCTTCTGCTTTCTACAATCATAAGAGATTGTTCAGTAGTCCGAAAAAGGGGTTATATACTATCAAGAAGTGAGAGCTGTCTCAACAGATCCAATATAATTTTGGTGGTACCAATGCCCACCATATTCAGTTTTAAAACGCTGGATACTGGATAGGGCATCTTCCGGGCTGAAATTAAATACAGTCCGCAAGATAGCATAAGCTGCAGCCGGAGAACGGCTACCGCCCATCTGGCAATGGACATAGACCTTAGAAGAAGGGTCTTTCAGTGCGACTTGGGCGAAATCTATCAGTGTCTTCCAATGCTGGACAGACGGTGCGGATCCATCATCTGGTGTTGGAAGATGACATAAAATTGCTTCAGGAACTTTGCCTGAATCCGAATGCTCGGATTCTACGGAGATTACTGATGTAACCCCGAATTTATTTTGCATATTTTCAAAATCATCAGAATTGTTAATCGATCCACCAACTAAAATTCGAGGATGTGCCCACCAGCGAACAGCCGGGTGGTCTATATACATTCTATTTATATAACGTTCAGCTAAAGCTTCAGAATCTAGATTATCCATTAAAGACTATACTTTCTTTCAATCTCATCATATGTAACTTTAGGGTCCTCCATAAAACTTCGGGGGGAGCAATTAACTTCCCAAGTCATAGAAACTTGAGAAGGCTTCACGCCAATTTAAAAAAAAACTTTATCTATATACTAGTTGCCTTCAGAATCGACTCCAGTAAGACCATCAATTTCACCAGTTAACATTCTCATAGATTCGTCAGAACTCATGTCACCGTGATTTTCAACTGAATTTAACGCGTCATCAATGGATTCGACTGATGTAAATAACAAATAAGGTTTGAGAAGGCCAAGAAGAGCCACTTTAGCTATGATCTTCTTTAGATCTCGAACTACAAGCCTTCGGTCAGGCTTCTTTGAAGCCTGAATTCCGGCAGCGATACGACGTAGAGCTATGGCGACTTGAGAAGGCTTCATAATTATTTCAAACAATTAAAAATCAAAAAAAAATCTAAACTTGAGAATTCATACAATGCTCAAGAATTTCTTCAAGATCGAAACCCTCTAAATTTTCATCAACAGGACCCATATTATATGCATCTGGCTCAATTTGATCTGAAACATCTTCCCCATCTTTAAGAAGAACAAATCGAACGTCATTAGGATCAAATCTTCCATCAAAATCTATAATATGCCCGTTTGGAGTACTAAATTGAAAAACTCCATCGATAACTGGGTAAGGGGTGTCTCGTGTTAACGGTTTATGTTCTCTAATATTAACTTTTAAACACTTAATCCCATCCATATTATTCATGCCTGCTACTTTAGCTATGATCTTCTTTAGATCTCGAACTACAAGCCTTCGGTCAGGCTTCTTTGAAGCCTGAATTCCGACAGCGATACGACGTAGAGCTATGGCGACTTGAGAAGGCTTCATATTAAATTAAAAATCAAAAAAAATTTAATCACGCAGCTTATAGACAAACTTCGTTTTAGCAGGAGTAATTCAACTAAACAATTCAACGAAAAAGCCTCTCGAGGCTTCACTGTTTTAATTTGAAGCCTCGAGAGGCTTAAAAACCAATAAATCTGCGCGGAGTTAGGGCACCCCTACCAACTGAAGGTCCAAAGCTGCTCCGTATGCCGATACCAAACTTTGACTGTTTTAACCCACGCATTATCAAAACAGTACTTTTCGCGGCTACGACGAATTCTTTAAATCGTTCATTTGCGTCACTAGCCATTGATTGATATTTCGATGATCTTTCAATAGAAAGAGACACTCCGCCTATCGAATAATCAAATTCATCTGCGACCCAATTTAAGGCAATAGCTTGAATAGCGTGTACCATAGCTCCAGTTAAAAGAAGCGTTCTCCAATTCCGATGTTGAGTCATCAATTGATCTAGAGTTTGATAAAATGTTTGAGGTGGATACATATTTACAGAATCATTAGATATAGTTAAAAACTCGAGGAGTTCAGCGTCTTCCCAAAGAAATCCAAAAACCCGATTGAACTGATTTATGCTTTCTTCTCCAGTCGGAGGAGAAAAATGATAATTTCGCCCAGGATTATTGTCCCGGAGCATGATTCTTAACCCACGGATCAAATCTACTTCTATAGGAGTTGCGCTTGGCAAATTTGACATTTGTGTGGCAGTATCAACTATATTGAATTCTTGAACAATTTGAACTTGAGGAGAATTTATAAATTCGCGGAAAAACCACCTTATACGATAACGTCCTAAATTAGCATCGGAAGGAACAATGAAACTCGCGTAGTATTCGCCAATCGAAGGATTTATTGGAGTCCTGTTTGCAGGCTGAAGGAGCACTTCAGTTGAAGTAGTAAAATCATATATACTATAAGAAATCTCGGCCGCGTTCTTAGGCGAACCATCGCGCGTTTTTAGAAATAAATCAAGACCATTTCTTCCTAGCTCTTGATATCTTCTAAATAAAACTGATGCCATTTAAACATATTACTTAATAAACTTGCATCACATGGTGTTAATCAAAATTCAAAAGATGCTTGTGGATCTGGAAACCAGTCTCCATGCTTTAAACTTTCTGATTCATTTCGAAAAGATTTAAAATCATATTTCTTTTGTTGTTTTCCTTCATTTAATCGGATTAAATCTCCAGGTTTTCCAGTGTTAACAATAAAAGAAATGGCACTAGGGATATCTATGAATTTATTACTTTTAGTTTTTAGATACATATCTAAATCAATCGGGCTTACGTCAGGATTTTTAGAAATATCTGAAACATCAAGTATTATAGACCCTGGATTTTTAACGATCAAATCCCACGAAAGAAAAAGTATATCTAAATCGCGAGCTTCGTTTGCCTTTAAAGGACGGATGACACTGGTTTTTCTAAGTTCAGAAAATATTCCTCCCCCACTTCCTTCAGAAGAATCCACATAAAATTCGGCGTTTCGTATAGGATGTTTTATATCTTTATATTTCAACTGATAACTAATATTTGGCCTATACCAACGTTTCATACTAGTTTTTGAAATTTCTAAATTATGTTTATCAAGAATTTTTAAAGTGTCACCTGGATTTTTAGCGTTCCCAAGATCAGAATTTATACTATTCATTTCTGAATCAGAAATTAAATTTTGTTGTTTTTCAATGATTCTATTTTGAGAAGCTTTTTTCTTCTTACCTTTCAGAGATTTAAACATTTCAACTTGTTGAAGACGTTTTTGAGCTTCACCTTTAGTAGGATAGCATCCTCCTGACCAATCAGGATTTTTTGGAGATTTAACACAATAGCCCTTCCCAGGAGTTTTCTTTATATATGCCTGATGTTCAAAACCGGCAATTCGTATGGCTATAGATGCTAAAGAAAAAATATTCATAATTATTTTATATTATGACCTATTATCAACGAATAAATAATCGTACCATCTTTAGTTGAACAATTACGACAAATCGAACCATCTCCGAGGAGGGTTCCAAATACTAAATTTCTCATTTATACTCTACGACGTAAATTAGGAATTTAACTACGTAATAAACAAAATGACACAAATGCAAATTTTAACAAGTCAATACTGGCAATATCCGATGAAACCGGTTCGAGTTGATGAATCAATATTTTCAAAAATTGATAATTCAAAATATTTAATGGAGCAAAAAATAGACGGATGGCGTGTATTGATCCATTCTGATAATGGTTCAGTTAAACTCTGGACCCGAGAAAAGAAGCCGATTGAAATTCCGGATAATCTGGTTTCCCAGCTTCAGGCTTTGAACCTTAAGAAGGGAACTGTTCTGGACGGGGAAATCTGGACTCCGACAAAGAGAGGGAGCTGGAGACACAATAAGGGCGTCCAGTGCCTCATTTCCCTTTGGGACGTCATTCGAGACGGGGAAGATAGTTCGGGCCGTCTCCCGATCGAAAAACGAAGGGAAATACTTTCCCGTGTCATCGGACCTGGTACGGAAGATATCTCGGTCGTCGATCAGTTCCCGATGAACAAGGAACGATTCGAAATCATCAAGAAATCAGCCGTCGAACATAGGTCGGTCACCGGCACTCGGTCCGGATTTGTTCATGGAGTGGTCCTGAAGCGTCTCGGATCTCCAAGACGGGATCATGCGACCCGTAGTACAGAGCACCCGGACTGGCTTAAGCTAGTACTCCCGAATATGGAGTCAGGCATTATTTATTAATTTTAGATTGTCTAAGAATATTTGATGGAAGAGGTCCTTGACCCATTGAATGTTCATATTTAACCCCTGGAGCCCCAGGATTAAATGGAATATTCAGTTTTTCTCGAACTTCGTTTTCAACTTGATCTCGAAGTTTTACTATTTCGTCTCCAGATAAATAATCTGTAAATACATATGAATGGTATCCGCCACTCGGGTCTCCTTTATAATAATCAGCAACAGCAGTATAATCTACATCATAACTATGAAGTTTATCTCCGTTTTTGGCCGTATATGTCCAAACATCAGGCAACTCCGGATGTTCTAAAGCTTCATCATAATACGGAGTGCCTGGATAAGTTGTGATAGTCGTTACATCAAAATCTGCGGGATGAACTTGAAGCAGCCAATCTCGCACGTCCATTATGGATTTTTCTGACTCTCCAGCGTGACCAACACTCATCAAAGCTTTTACTTTAAGATCGTGACGAGCTGCGATCTCCATCACTCGATTATTATCTGCTAAATCGGCTCGTTTGTTTATATTTTCAAGTATCCGATCATTAGCAGCTTCAAATCCGCAAAGAAGCCACCGAAATCCAGCTCTTCGCATAGCTTGAGCCTGCTCGTCAGTAAACAACTGACTCTTAATGAAACCTCGTAATCTAAACTCAACTCCAAGTTTCTCTTGTAAATCCGCAATAGAGTTCATAAGCTCAATAATTGTTTTTGATACATTAAGTTCGTCGTCATAAAGCATAAACCCAGTATAGCCGTAATTTTTATGAAGATGTTCAATTTCTCCAACAATGCTTTCGGTGGATCTCGTACGAATCCTCCGGAGCATATTACTGTTTCTTCCTCCGCAAAATGTGCAACCAAACGGACACCCAAGTTGAGCTATTAAACTAGTTGCTGGAAAACCTTCAATTGTGTATTTATATGATTTTATATCAATCAAATGACGAGCGGGCCAAGGAGTAGATTCATAAACTTCATTCGTCATAAACAGACCGTTTTTAGGGTCATCAGCATCAATTACTTTAGAAGCATTTTCACTAATAGCTTGAAAAATAGAATTTTCACCATCACCACTCACAAGAACATTGAAAATTTCTTCAAGTTTCGTTAAGGCTCGGTGAGCTCGACCGATTCGACCGGCTTTTCTCTCAAGTTTAACTGCAGAATGAACTAGAGTAACATGTGGACCACCTGCCACAATTTTCATGTCAGGACGAGCGTTGCGAATAGACTTAACTATTTTTACGGCCGCAGGGAGTTGAGGAGTTGTGATAGTTAAACAAGCTATGTTTGAAGAAGAATTTTTAGCCTGAATCGCAGAAACTTCTTCAAAATTATCAATCCCTGATAAATCTAAAACTTCAACAGAATGCCCGGCCGCTTCAAGACTCGCGGCTACTTTCAAAATTCCTAAAGATATGAATACACGTTCATCAAGTAAAAAAATAGACGGCGGCACTATAAGAAGTACCGGAATCTTTTCTATTTGAGAGCGGGCGTGACGGGTTAAATGAGAGGCTGGGAACATCTTTTTAACTCTAACTTATTCATAATCAAACTCTCAAGATCAGAAGAAAGTTTTTCCCATTTATGTTTATGGGCAAGACTTTTTGCTTTAAATATGACACTGTTCCGGAATTTTTCATCATTAAGAGAACGAGATATTATATCAGCAAATTCATTTAATCTATTCTTCACCGGGGCTTCAACAGTTGGTATAAATGATCCATATATTTGACCTAAAGCATCAACGGAA
>Ga0315291_10007587_pt1 | contig 13392 bp, 11 predicted proteins | sample YL17G12_20_MG_FD_203070 | JGI IMG/M metagenome (GOLD analysis project Ga0315291, IMG submission 203070) | Sediment microbial communities from Yellowstone Lake, YNP, Wyoming, USA - YL17G12_20 | ecosystem: Environmental > Aquatic > Freshwater > Lake > Sediment | place: USA: Wyoming | collected... | reverse complement strand
CCTTCGGCCTTGCCGCTGCCACCCATCTCCGGGGCTTGTGCCAACGGGAACTCAAGAATCTGGGACACTGCCAACCAGTTTGACGGTGGCACCCTCCTTTTTCTTCCGCAGCCTCTTCCCCGGTTCGGGTGCCACGCTCAAACATGCTTTGAGGCACGGCGGCTCTCCATAGAGCTCGGTCCAACAATCCGTTCGACTTCGCCCAGGGTAGGGTCTGGCGGCGCCACCCGGCTCCATCGCCACTTTTTTGTCGTGCACCCCTGCAAGCCTCACACTTGGCCAGGCACGTGTGAGGTGGCCCGGTCCTCCAGGAGTCCGCTGCGGTTGCAGCGATCAGGCACAGGTGGCAGCTCGCCGTGCTGCATCGTCCAGAATCGGCGCGAGGATCGGCCACTGGAATCGCCTCAGCCGATGCCGGATTCGCTCGGTCGACGGGAGCAGCGAGACACCGCTTTCGACACGGTTCGCCAGGTCGGCCAATCGGGCGGCCAGACCCGCCGCACCACCCTCGTAAAAGAAGTCCTCGGCTGCGTTGTCGTCCTGAAGGTCGAAGATCTCGGGATAGGCCAGCCGTTTCGGCACGAGCGGGTATGCGCCCGCCAAGGTCGCTTCGACGGCGCTGAGGCCGAAGAACTCGTGCATGGCCGTCGAGACAAATACATCTGCCTCCTGCAATGCCGACTCGTACTCGGCTCTGTCCGGCTGATAACCCCAACGGTCGATGTGGTCGGCGAAGTGCTCATGGGCCCAGGTGAAGACGGCCGGAGATTCGCGGAATTGCTCGCCGACGACGCTGACGCGAAACCCCATCTGCCGCTCTTGTAGAAGTCGGATCGCATCAAAGAATTCGTCGGGATTTTTGTCGTGCTCCCATCGGGCGGCCCAAAGGATCCGCAAGGGTCCGGGCTTCCTTTCGGCCCGTGTGGGCATCTCGGCGACGCCGGGTGGGAAGACCAGCGATTTCTCCCTGATGCGTCCGATTGCATCCAACGGCTGATAATCCGCCATGCGCTGCAGCAGGGCGTCCAGGGCTTGCAGAAACGAGTCTCTGTGAAAGGCCGAGTTGAACCAGACGGCGCCGGTCGCCAGGGCACTGGTCATATTGGTCAGCGCGAACTGGTAATCGCGTTCGCTCTCCACCTGCACGGGATACGTTAATTGATTCTCGTGAAAATAGATGATGGTCGCCAGCGTGCGGACGGCTTGCGGAGCCAGTCCGAGAAACTCCGCCAAATTGAGCATGTCCGAGCAGAACAGCAGGTCCCACCGCCGCCCCTGCGCGAGCAGTTGCCCCACTTGCCCGGCAAAGGTCACGGCCGAATGCCGCATCCGCCACTTCCACTTATAGGCGGGCAGGGGCAGGACCGTCCACTCATGCCGGCTGGCCTGAGACCAACCGTCGAGAAAGGCCTTATGACTGCCGCCGCAATAGGGTTCCAGCGCGAGAATCCGCATAGATGGCACCTGCAATGGATTCGGGCATCCTGCTGTTTTCACTGGCCCGCCAGTCTACCGCAGGCGGGCCAAAACGCAAGCCGGACCCCTCCTATCCCTGTGCGACTAAGCTTCGTGGCACGCGTGCCCTTCTCTTGTCATCCTGAGCGGCAGCGAAGGATCTGGCCATGGACCTGTATGTGGACTCGATGCGGCAGGGAGTTTCTCCTCCGCTGCCCAGATGCTTCGCGTTGCTCAGCATGACAAATGGGGATTAGTCCCCCACAGAACGTAGCCGGACCCCGTTTCTTGCTCCCAACCGGCAATCGAATGGCGGAATGCGTCAGGGCGGGTGAACTCCCGACCGGCCTGCGTGTATTAACACACGACCCGTACCGGAACGTCGTATGGAAACAGATGATCTTGACGGGCAAGATGCGTAGGGGTATGAGAATGGATTGGGGCAAGGAAATACCGGACTGATCGTCGGGAGAATCGAGCGACGACAAACCGGGGGTAAAAGGATATGGCTATGCGAGTGATCATCACCGGAGCCACGGGATTTATCGGCCGGGCGTTGTGCCGGGCCTTGCGTGGTGACTACGAGCTGATCGCTCTGTCGCGCGATGCGGTGCGAGCCGCCGAAATCCTGGGAGAGGACGCCAAGGCCGTCGAATGGGATGCGCGGACCGCAAGCAGTTGGGCCCGACACATCGAGGGCGCCCACGCCATTATCAATCTCGCCGGCGAGGACGTCGGCAGCGGACGCTGGACCCAGCCGAAACGGGACAGCATCATGCAGAGCCGGACCAACAGCGCCAATGCCATCGTCGATGCGGTCGCGGGCGCCAGAAATAAGCCCGCGGTTGTCATCCAGGCCTCTGCGGTGGGCTACTACGGCTCCCGCGGCGATGAGCTGCTGGATGAGTACTCGTCCCCCGGAAACGGCTTCCTGGCCGAGGTCGACAGGAAAACGGAGTCCATCATCGCCAAGGTGGACCGCTCGGGCGTTCGATACGTGGCGACGCGATCGGGCCTCGTGCTGGGGCGTGAAGGAGGGGCTCTCCCCCGATTCATGGCGCCGTTCCGCTTCTATGCAGGCGGCTATGCAGGCAACGGCAGGCAGTGGGTCTCGTGGATCAGCTTGCAGGACGAGATCCGGGCGATCCGATTCCTGATGGATAACCCGAGTCTCAAAGGTGCCTTCAACCTGACCTCGCCCAACCCCGTTACCATGAAGCAGTTTGCTCGCACGCTGGGGCGCGTGCTCCACAGCCCCGCGTGGACGGTCCTGCCCGGCTTCGCCGCCCGGCTGGTTTTCGGGCAGATGGCGGATGAGGTGCTCTTAACCAGCCAGAAGGTGATTCCGAGACGATTGCTGGAAGCAGGTTTTTCGTTCCGCGACCCGGACTTGCCGGCCGCTTTGGATGCGATTTTTCGAGGAGAAAACCATGAGCCTGTCTGAGTACTTCGAGAACGTTCGGGGCATCGGAATTCTGGGCACGGCGGACTCCGAGGGCAAAGTCGATCTGGCCATTTATGCGCGCCCGCACGTCATAGAAGAGGACTCTGTGGCCTTCATCATGCGCGACCGTCTGAGCCACAGCAACGTCACCTCGAATCCACACGCGGCGTACCTGTTCATCGAAGAGGGCGAGGGGTATAACGGCCTGCGGCTGTACCTGACCCGGACGCGGGAAGAAACCGACCAGCAGAAGATCAAGGCGATGCGACGCGAAGAGCAGAAAGGCCGCGAACGCGACAGCACGGAGACGTTCCTCGTGTACTTCAAAGTCGATCAAGCCCGCCGGCTTGTCGGCTCATAAGACGGCATTCCGCAAGTCATACCAGCATGGCGAGAGAGGCTCTCCTGGCGACCTGGGCGCTCCTCCTGGTGAGGTGCTTAGAACATCCTGCCATGTCCCGCTCCTGTGAAAACGCGCTATCAGGAGTCGGATGGCATCGTCAAGGCCGAAGGCCTTGGCGACGGCCGTGTCGCGGCCATCTCGGCCGCGCCCTTCGCGGGCTGGAAGCCCGCGACACAAACCATCGCCAAGCTGCGCTTGACGCTGCCACCCGCCGGCCCAGGTCATTGGGGTACCCACAAACGCCAGTCGCACCGGCCGCATACAGTTTCGCCGGTTTTTGTGACACCTTCGGGCGGGGCCTAACCTGTTATCTGCGAACGGCTTATATCGAAATACACGTCCCATGATGCGTGAAAATGCCGGCGGCGTTGTTGACAGCCGGCCCGCAGAAGCGTATAGTATTCCTTTCTGTTTTGTGATTGTGAACACAAGTACGAAGTGTTCGTATTGCGGCTATGAGGTACCACAGAATTCCGGATGAAACGGTGCGCCGACTGCCCATCTACCTGCGCGGTCTGATGGTGTCCGCCGGCCAGGGTTTGGACCACATTTCCAGCCAGTCGCTGGCCGATTTCGTGGGCGTCAACTCGTGGCAGATCCGCAAGGATTTTTCGTATTTCGGCGATTTCGGCACGCCCGGCGTGGGCTACAACATCGACAAGCTTGCCAAAGGGATCAAGAAAATCCTGCGGCTGGACGTCATCCGAAAAGCCGCGCTGGTCGGCGTGGGCGACCTCGGCTCGGCGCTGCTGGGTTATCCGGGTTTCAAGATATACGGGCTGGATATCGTGGCGGCCTTCGACGTCGATCCCGACAAGGTCGGCAGCATGGTCAGTGGCATCGAGATCGAGGATGCGGCGCGCATCGACACGCTACGGCAGCGGGAGATCAGTCTGGCGATTGTAGCGGTCCCTCGTACGGCGGCCCAGCTTACTGTTGATAAGCTGGCGGCGGCCGGCGTCCGGGGCATTCTGAACTTCGCCCCCTGCAAGGTCAGCGCACCCAAACGGGTCAAGGTGATTACGCTCGATATCGCGATGGAGCTGGCCCGCCTGCCCTACTACATCCCGCGGATCGAGCAGATGAGTGAACTGTAGGGGATCAAGGCTGCGAGGGCAGATGCAGCAGAACGAAACATGGTCGGAAATGGTTTTTGAGGCTTTTGGAGCCGGGACTCTGCAATGACTGTAAAGAAGATAACGAAAGACGGTTTTAGCAAGTTGGTCGACGGCCTGATCCGGACCGAGAGCGTCATCGGCGTTCAGGCCAAGGGCGACCGGTTCGACTTCGCCCCGCTGGAGTCGGCGAAGGACCTGCGGCTGGATTACGATGTGACGCTGCAGCCGCCCAAGAAGTACTTCCTGCCCCCGACGGAGGTGCTCCTGACCTACGAAATCGGCGGGCCGTATCAATCGCAATGCGACGATCGAAAGTTCATCCTGCTGGGCGTGCATCCCTACGATATGATCGCCATCAACCAGATGGACGAGCTGTTCCGGCAGGACAATTACGACGTGCATTACATGACGCGGCGCAACAATGTGACGATTATCGCCTGCGACGTGGCCAGGCCCTCCGACAACGTGTTTGCGTCCTCGATGGGGACCGCGGTCGTCCGGGAAGGCTACGATGTTCTGCTGACCGATATCGGCGACAGCTACGTGGCGGAGGCCCCGACGGCGAAGGGCGAGCAACTGCTGGCCCAGGCGAAAGACGCGGTGGCGGCCGATTGGCAGGCCTTGAAGAACAGGGAGGACGTCTGGGCCCGCAACCGGAAATCGCTGAACCGGCACGAGCTCAAGTGCGATCCCGCCTATCTGCCCAAGGTGCTCGCCAAGGCGTACAAGCATCCCGTCTGGGAGGAGCGGGCGAAAACGTGCTTCTCCTGCGGGTCCTGCAACCAGGTCTGCCCGACGTGCTACTGCTTCAACGTGCAGGACGATGTGAACTGGGACCTCCAGACGGGCCGGCGCGAGCGCGAGTGGGACGGCTGCCTGCTGGACGGGTTCACGAAGGTCGCGCCCGCGCACGAGTTCCGCAAGCCGCGGGCCGACCGGTTCCGGCACCGGCTGTATCGCAAGGCCGTGTACGTGCCGCAAAAGATCGGCGGCCAGATCGCCTGCGTGGGCTGCGGACGCTGCATCGGCGCGTGCCTGCCGGACATCGCGAATCCCGTGAGCGTCTACAACCGGCTGATCGATGATTTGGGAATCGGGTAACGGGAAAGGATTGATGACGGATGATTGACAATTGATGATTGCCGGAATCTGAGAGCGGCTTCCTCATAATCAATCATCAATAATCGATAATCAATAATCAATTCCTTTAGGAGCTTGACGGATGTGTCAGTGTTGTGCGGAAAAGAAAGATGTTTATCTGCCGCAGTTGGCGACGGTCGAAGACATCAGCCAGATGAACGTCACCGAGAAATATCTGCGGCTCGCGATGGACGACGGCCCGTTTGACTTCACGCCCGGCCAGTTCGTGGAGGTCTCGGTCGCCGGCATCGGCGAGGCCCCCATCACGATCAGCTCGTCGCCGACCGCCGGAGACAGCTTTGAGCTGGTGGTGCGCAAGATCGGTCGGGTCAGCGGCGCCATCCACAATCTCCAGCGCGGCAGCAAGGTGGGGATTCGCGGCCCGCTCGGCAAGGGCGTCTATCCGGTGGAGGAGGCCAAAGGCAAGAACGTGGTCTTCATCTGCGGCGGTATCGGCATGGTGCCCCAGCGGTCGTTCATCAATTACGTGCTCGACAACCGCGGCGACTACGGCGACGTGGTCATCCTCCAGGGGACCAAGTCCTACGACCTGCGGCTGTTCACCTCGGAGATCGAGACCTGGAGCAAGCGCGGCGACGTGCAGATGCTCGAAACGCTCGATGAAGGCGATGCCCGGTGGAAGGGCAACGTCGGCGTCGTGACCAAACTTGTCTCCAAGATCGAGACCGACCTGAAGTCGGCGAAGATCCTGGTCTGCGGCCCGCCGATCATGTACAAGTTCGTGCTGATGGCCCTGGCGGAGCAGGATGTGCCGCACGAGAACATCTTCCTGAACCTCGAACGAAAAATGAAGTGCGGCGTCGGCAAGTGCGGACACTGCCAGATCAACAGCGCGTACGTCTGCATGTCCGGCCCCGTGTTCCGATATTCTGATTTGGCTTCTCTGCCGGAGGCGATTTAACCATGGCGAAACCCAAAATTGCGATATTCGATTTTGCCTGCTGCGAAGGTTGTCAGCTCCAGATCGTCAACCTCGAAGAGGAGATTCTCGGTCTGCTCGGCGGGGCGGACGTCGTGGAGTGGCGCGAGGCGCTGAGTGAAAAGAGCGACGAGTACGACATCGCCATCATCGAAGGGTCGATCACCCGCATGGAAGATGAGGAGCGTCTCAAGCGCATCCGCGGCTGTGCCAAAGTGCTGATCGCCCTCGGCGCCTGTGCGACGATCGGCGGCGTCAACAAGCTCAAGAACAACTTCGAGGACCTCGAGGAGGTCAAGAAGTGCGTCTATGGCAAGGCCGCCGGCAAGCCGCACCTGCGCACGGGCCGGACCAAGGCCATCGATGAAGTTGTTCGGGTGGACTACCGCGTGCACGGCTGCCCCATCGACAAAAAGGAATTCACGTACATCGTGCGGTCCCTGCTGATGGGCAAGACGCCGGAGATACCCGAGTATCCCGTCTGTGTCGAGTGCAAGGCGAACGGCAATCCGTGCCTGTGGCAATACGACCAGGTGTGCCTCGGCCCGATTATCCGTGCCGGCTGCGGGGCGCGGTGCCCGTCGAACGGGTTCCGCTGCTTCGGCTGCCGGGGCTACGTCGATAACCCGAACGTCGATGCGGCCAAAGATGTCATCACCCGCTACGGCCTGAACCTCGACGACCTGAAGACCAAGATGGTTCTCTTTGGAAGCAGACAGGAGCCGACAATCTATGAGTAACCGCACCGTCAATATAAACGTCCACCACGTTACCCGTCTGGAAGGACACGGCAACATTGTCCTCAACGCCAAGAACGGCAAGATCGAGAAGCTCGAATGGCAGGTGCCGGAGGCCCCCCGCTTCTTCGAAGCCATGGTCCGGGGGCGCAGCTATGAAGACATCCAGACCATCGTGAGCCGCATCTGCGGCATCTGCTCGATCAGCCACTCGCTGGCGGCGACCAAGGGCGTGGAGAACGCCATGGGCATCGAGGTCTCCGAGCAGACCGACAAGATTCGCTTGCTCATGCACTTCTCGGAGCAGTTGCAGAGCCACGTGCTGCACGTCGGCTATCTCGCGGCTCCCGACTTCTTCGGAGTCCCATCGGTCGTGCCGCTGGTGGCGAAGGCTCCCGACGCGGTCAAGACCATCATCGGGCTGCATCGCCTGGCGAACGAATGGTCGGACCTCGTCGCCGGCCGGACGACGCATCCGGTAACGCTGCGGCCGGGCGGCATGACGAAGATCCCCACCGCCAAGCAGCTTCGCGAATTGCAGGACCGGCTCAAGAAGAGCCTAAGCGACCTGAAGGTCGTGGCCGAGGTGGTCCTCTCCGTTGCGGGCAATATCCCCAACTTCGAGCGGCAGACCGAATACGTCTCGCTCAAGCAGGACAACCCCCCCACGTACACGTTCTATCATGGGGAGATTACCTCGACCGATTATGACGGCACCGTGCCGATCAACGCCTGGAAGACCGTGGCCAATGAGTACGTGAACGATCAGTCCACGGCGAAATGGACCAAGTGGCACCGCGACTCGTATGCCGTCGGTGCCCTGGCGCGGTTCAACAACAATGGTGACCTTCTGTCGCCGACTGCCAAGACCGTGGCGAAAATGTTCGGACTCAAGATGGGCTGCTGCAATCCCTACATGAATACGGTGGCCCAGCTCGCCGAGGCAGTCCACGTGGCGGAAAAGGCCATCGAGCTGATCGATGAGCTTCTGACCAGAGGACTCAAGCCCGAGACGGTCAGCGTCGGTCCGAGGGCCGGCAAGGCCAGCGGCGCCGTCGAGGCCCCGCGCGGCATCCTCTTTCACGAGTATGAGTTCGACCGCAAGGGCAACTGCATGGGCGCGGACATCTGCATCCCGACCAACCAGAACCACGCCAACATCCAGGAAGATTTCGAGAAGCTGGTGCCGGAGATTCTGGACGAGCCCGAGGATGCCATCCGCCTGAAACTGGAGATGCTCGTGCGGTCCTATGACCCGTGTGTTTCGTGCTCGACGCACATGCTGGACGTCCAGTTCCGATGATTTACGATTTACAATTTACGATTTATGATTGGGAGGCAGAACTTCACCAGCTCGGTTTGTTCAGCCGGCGCGATTCTGTTCCGTGTGCGAGCCCAAATAGTAAATAGTCAATCGTAAATAGTAAACTCATGAAGAAGCCTACGGTCGTGCTCGGTCTCGGCAACCCGCTGATGGGGGATGAGGGTATCGGTGTCTACCTCATCGAGCGGCTGGCGGAATCCGCCGCGGAGTACCCGTCGGTTGACTTCATCGATGCCGGGACCGGGGGTCTGTCGGTTCTGCATCATATCGAGGGTCGCCGCAAGGCCATTATGATCGATTGTGCCTTCATGGAGGAGCCGCCGGGTACGATCAGGCGATTTACGCCCGAGGAGGTCCGCAGCACGAAGGTGCTCGCCCATCAGTCTCTGCACGAAGCGGACCTCATGCGGATCATCGCGATGGCCCGGCAGCTCGACCAGGCTCCCGAACAGATTGTCATTTTCGGGATTCAGCCGGAGCGGATCGAGCCCGGCCAATCGCTGAGCCGAACGCTGATGGATAGGATTGACGAGTACGCCCTCGTGATCCTCCGCGAATTGGAGGCGTAAGGTGCGAGGGGGAGAATCCTCAGTCGCTATTCGTCATCCTGAGCCGCAGGCGAAGGATCTGGCCCACGAATGAGAGATTGCTCACACTCGTAGCCCAGATCCTTCACTCCGCTTCGCTGCGTTCAGGATGACAACGCGTAGGCACCTTCGAGGCCGCCCCGCGGGGCTGTCGGATTTCGGTGTTTCCGTTTGCTTCCGATATTGTATACTATGACAGTCATCACAACAAAGTGGGGTCCAAACGCCATCCGTCGCGTTTGGGGGCCCTTGACACTCTTAGGGTTGCCAAAGGAGAAGAGATGGCAAAAGGCAAGATTCTAATCATTGACGATGATCCTGATATCACCGAAGCGATGACAGTTGTCCTGGAGAACCGCGGGTATGAGGTTCGCGGCGCCCGCGACGGCACGGAAGGCATGGAGCAGTTGAATCAGGCCCGGCCGGACCTGATTATCCTCGATGTCATGCTGAGGACCTCGCAGGAGGGCTTCGAGCTGTCGAGAGAGCTCAAGCAGAATCCGAAGTACAAGGACATCCCCATCCTCATGCTGACGGCCGTCAAGCAGAAGACGGGGCTCGATTTCAAGGCCGAGGCCGGCGACCAATCCTGGCTCCCTGTGGAAGAGTTCCTGGATAAGCCGGTCAAACCGAATGTACTTCTGGAGAAGGTCGAAGACCTCCTGTCCGGCCGCGAGAAGTGAAACATTGGGATGACCGACCTACGATTTCCCATTTGGAAGCAGGATTCCACAAGCCCGGTCTGTTGGCGCGGTCCCGTCTCGTGTGCGAGGTCAAATAGTAAATAGTCAATTGTAAATAGTAAATTCCGTATGGAAAACCTTCTCAAGAGCACCAGCCTCATTCAGCGGGCGTACTGGCTCATCCGGCTACGCTGGGTGGCCATAGCTACGCTGGCGGTGACCACCTTTGTCGCCGGCGAGCTCCTGAACGTGTCCCTTCCCGCTTCGACCCTGTACACCATCGCGGCCCTGCTGGTGGTCTACAACTTCATCCTCTACGATCTGCTGCGGTACTGGACGTGGGATGGCAAGGAGCCGTCGCCGACCCGGGTGGGGCGGATTCTCACGTTTCAGATCGCCGCCGACCTGTTCATCTTGGCGACCATCCTGCATTTCTCGGGGGGCATCGAGAACCCCTTCTCGTTTTTCTTTGTGTTTCACATGATTATCGCCAGCATCCTGCGGCCGAAATTGCAGAGCTACCTGCAGGCAACCCTGGCGGTGATTCTGTTTGGGGGCCTTGCCATTCTGGAGGGCACAGGGGTCCTTCACCACCATGACCTGACCGGCTTCACCGGGCGCGGCCTCTATGATGACCGGATCTTCATCCTGGGCTTTCTCTTTGTGTTCATCGTCACCCTGTATCTGGTGGTCTATATGACCACGTCCATCAGCGAGCAGCTCCGCACGCAGCAGGATGACCTGGAAAAGGCCAACTCTCTGCTTCAGGAGAAGGACCAGGTCAAGAACCAGTACGTTCTGCGGGTCACTCACGACATCAAAGGCCATTTGGCGGCGATCGAGAGCTGCCTGGAGGTCGTCGCCAATGGGATGCTGGGACCGCTCAACGAGAGACAGAAGGATATGGTGGAGCGGGCCTATCGCCGGACGACCAAATGCATGGCCTTCATCACGGCCCTGCTGAAACTGACCCGCATGAAGCTGAGCGGGCACCTGGAGATGGAGCGCTTCTCGTTGAGAAGCTGTATTGTCAACTCCCTGGCGTCGGTGCAGAGCCGGGCCCAGGCGAAATCGATCGCCCTGCACCATCAAATCGATCCGGCCGTCGACGAGGTGCTCGGCGAGGCCGTGCTGATCGAAGAGACCATCACCAACATGCTCTTTAACTCGGTCAAGTACACACCGGAGGGCGGGCGAGTGGGCCTGGACGTCAGACAGGACGGCTCCTTTGTCCAAGTCCAGATCACCGACACGGGCATTGGAATCCCGGAGGCGGAGCTGACGCGCATCTTCGAGGAATTCTACCGGGCCGAGAACGCCCGGGCCGTCGAGCGCGATGGAACGGGCCTCGGACTGGCGTTCGCCAAGCAGGTCGTCGAGAGGCATGGCGGTCGGATCTGGGTCGAGAACAATCCCACCGGAGGCAGCACGTTCACCTTCACCTTGCCGAGCCACCCCAGCGAGCCAAGTTCGTAGCCCCGTCTGGTCACACAGCAATTTCCGCCACAGCGTGACCTTTTCCCCTTGACTTTCAGGACCGAAGGCCGATAAAATTGCTGTCTGGTGTCGCTGCTATCTGCTGTCAATGAACACACGGGGTTCCGGCCCCGTTAAATTGGTCAGACTGCGCATAGCCGATCTGCTTCGACCTGCAAACACAAAGGAGAATGGCAATGAAAAGGCTCGCGTTTCTCACGGTGGGTTTGATTCTGCTTGTATCCGGCTCTTCTTGGACTGCGGAGACCCCGCGGGAGGCGTGGGCGGCACCGAGCGACGGGACAGGCCCCAATGATAGTGCGGTGGAGTATGTGCTGGCCGCCGAAGGGGCCGAGGTTGACAGAGGCACCATTCTCTTCGAGTACTATTGGGGCGCTAGCGGGTCCGTCACCCTGCTGGCCAACCTGCCCACCTTCCCGGACTACCCGGATGACAGGCAATGGCGTACGAGTTTTGAAGGTCCGACCGACTGGAGTGACAACTATGGCACCTACGTACGAGGTTACCTCTATCCCCCTGGGACGGGCAATTATACCTTCTGGATCGCCAGCGACGACCAGAGTGAGCTGTGGCTGAGCACGGACGAGAGCCCTGCCCATGTGGTGCAGATTGCGAGTGTGCCGGGTTGGACACCGCCCCGCGATTTCGACAACACGGGCGGCGGACTCGGCGGGCCTCAACAGAAATCTACCCCCATCCCGCTGACGGCCGGCAAGAGGTACTACATTGAAGCCTTGCAGGCCGAAGGTATTGGTGGCGACAATCTGGCCGTGGCCTGGCAGGGGCCGGGCATTGCGCCGCGAACCATCATTGCGGGCAAGTATTTGGCCCCTGTGGTTGGGCCGCAAGACGTGATCGATCCGAATCTCATCGGCTGGTGGAAGCTGCAAGACGGTTCGGGCGAGACTGTAAACGATTCATCCGGTCACGACAAGCACGGCACGATCTACCACAGTGGGGGTGGCCTCGGCCCCAACGGAGCCGTCTGGGTCAGCGACCCCGAACGTGGCACAGTCCTGAGCTTCGATGGAGATGATGTCACCGGCGCTTACGCCGATGCCGGAACCATTCCGGCCATGGACCTCGCCAGCGGCTTCACCTGGGCCTTCTGGGCCAAGCAGGATGCGGGCCAATCGACCGCTGTGCCGGGTGGGGGTAATGATGTCATGCTGGGCAACCGTTTTGGCGGCACCGAGACTCCCCTCCAGTTCGTCAAGTTCACCCCCGGGAAGTTTGAATACTACAACGATGACCCGTCCTACAACATGGCGATTGACTATGTGGACCTGCCGGGCGGGCAGTGGGTTCATCATGCCGCCGTCAAGAAGGGGGCGACGCTCACATACTATCGCGACGGAGTCCAGGCCGGGACCGGCACCCTGACCAAGACGATGGATGAGAATCCCTTCTTCTTGGGCGGTGACGCCGGCGGGGAACGCTGGCGAGGGTGGCTTAGCGATGTCCGCATTTACGACCGAGACCTTTCAGCAGCCGAGATCCGGGCATTGATTCACGGTGTGCGCGGCGAGTACTTCACCAACATGACCCTCTTCGGCAGTCCGGCCCTGACCCGTCTCGATCCCCAAATCTACTTCAACTGGGGCGGTGAGGTCTTCCCAGGCACTTGGGACCAATGTTCCGTTCGATGGACCGGTCAAGTGGAGCCGGTGTTTACGGAACCGTATACGTTCTATGTGAACACGGACGATGGCGCCCGCCTCTGGTTGAACGGCAACCTGATCATCGATGCATGGTGGGACCAGGCTCCCACCGAGCATGCCAGCCAGCCGATCCAGCTTGCCGCCGGACAGGAGTATCCCCTTCGTCTGGAATGGTATGACAACGCCGCCGGCGCGGTCTCTGAGCTTCGATGGTCGAGTCCCTCCACGCCCAAGCAGGTGATTCCCTCGGCCCGGTTGCGTCCGCCGGAGCCAGGTACAAGTGGTGGCACAAGTAGTGGCAGCCCCAACGTGACTCTGAACCCCGCCAGCGGCCCTGCGGGAACTACCGTAACGATCACCGGCAGCGGCTTTGCGGCAAACACCTCCGGCAATGTAACCTTTG
>Ga0315291_10007585_pt1 | contig 13394 bp, 20 predicted proteins | sample YL17G12_20_MG_FD_203070 | JGI IMG/M metagenome (GOLD analysis project Ga0315291, IMG submission 203070) | Sediment microbial communities from Yellowstone Lake, YNP, Wyoming, USA - YL17G12_20 | ecosystem: Environmental > Aquatic > Freshwater > Lake > Sediment | place: USA: Wyoming | collected... | reverse complement strand
GCACTAAACCTGTCAAGCGCCATTGTCAAGGAGTCAACTTGATCGTCATTCGCCGCGTGAGGGAAATTGACCAGCTCCTCGACAAGCGCGTCGGACCAAGTCGCAAGCCGGTTGTCAGGTATGTAGACATTGCCCGACTCAATCAACCCGGACACGGCGACCAAGCGCGCCTCCTTAGAGCCACGCGGGGAGTAGGCAACTATCCCCGGCACGGTGTCTTTGAGCGCCGCGATTACCGCCGGCCCGTTGGCCTTGTCCTCCACGAGCTTCGTTACCGCAAGCGGCCAACGTCTGGAAAAATTTATCATCGCTCGCATAGTATCGGGGAAGTCGAGCTTCTCTCGGATCTGGTCCACGAGGTAGAAGTTCGCACCCGACCTAAGCCACGCCTGGCCGACCACGTATGACGAGCCCGTCGCCTTGAACGTCAAGTCCCAGGACTGCAACCACTCGTCAATCGACGTAGGCAGGGCCGTCCATCTCCGTATCCAATCGCGCCGGATAAAACCACCCGACATCGGCGCGGGGCGTTGCTGATATAGGCCCGCGAACATGTAACTCCCGAGCGTCTTCTGGATTTGTTCAAGGCGGCTCGCCGAAAAACGATGAAGGCACAACGCCTCGCCCGGTGTCCGTCCTATCGGATCGTCGTTGTCCTCCGCAAGCGCCGGGTATCGAATCAACTGCCATTTGTCGGCGTGCTCCTCGGTGAGATAGCCGGTCAGATCTCGCTCGTGCCAGCGGGTCATGATGACGACTATGGCCGCTCCCGGCTCTGCGCGCGTGTAGAGCGTCGATTTAAACCAGTCAATCAACCTCTCCCGGGCAATAGGCGACGTGGCGTCTTCCCAGTTTTTATGAGGGTCGTCGATTATTATGCAGTTGTGGACGAGTACTTGGTTAGCAAAGAAGTTATGGTTTCCTTCGACCTGGACGTCATATACCGCGTGGCGTTCGTCGCCCATGCACTCAACGGCCAGGACGGTGTCTTCCTCGACTTGTGGAGTGTCATGTGACATGAAGCACACAACATCACTAGATTTTTGGGGTCGTTGTTTCCTCGGTTTTTGTCGATGTGGTGCATCGCAATCCGGTGACGTGAGGCGCAAACCACACACCCTCGGTCCCGCTTCTTTATCAACGGAACAATCCTCTTGATCAAAACATCTTGCATCGCCTCGCCATTTTTGTAATTCGGATTTTTCATCCCGAACACCTGCTTCGCATGAGTCGACCGCGCACACTCCATCGAACAATGCACCGTTAAATGGGATAAAGGTCGAAAAACAATTCCGCAATTCGGGCATACCCTCGGTTTGAGAACCCGGCGCGATATCGTGGGCTTGCACGCCGCACAATACTTGCGTGTTTTTTTTGTGACCGGAGCCCCACATAGCACGCATTGTCGACAGTTTTTGACGGCATGATGAGCCCGCGAACATATTAGACCGCAATAAACATCCATCCCTCCCCGGCGTTTTCTTTTCTCGTCTTCGCAGCGAATCCGAGTAAACCGCTTGCCACAAAAGGCGCAGCTTAACACTTCCTCTTGATGACGAACCTCGAAGTAACAACTTCGACAAAGACGACCCTTGCGAGTCTTCACCCCGCAACGGTAGCAGACATGCTTTCTCGGAAATTCCAACAACGGTGTTCCCTGATACAAGATCACAGGCCTTTTTATACCCGCCAACTTCTCTGACGTAAACTCGGTGTTCGGGGGTGCACCGGAAAGCACGTCCTTTTGAAGTTCGGACCTCGACGAGGGTTCTCCCTTCGATTTTTCTTTTCGCAACGATTTTCTTCCACTCATATCTGGCCTCCTTGTGGTTGTAACTCAAAACCCTAGGAGGGGAAGATAACAGGCAAAGGTCCGCAATGTCAACCATTCCTTGTTCAGTCTGTATCAGTGTTCCGGCGGGCAAACAGTCCGCGCCTTTTCCAACAATGGGGCCACCGACGCCCGCCGTGCGCATGCCCCCGCCTTCCTCCGTGCGCCAATCGCCAATCGCTTTCGAGTCAACACGCAACTTTGTTGAGAGTTCCCCGTTCATCAAAAATTCGTCACGCACTATCCGCCCCCAATCGCTTGCGAGAGAGTCGCCATAGCACGCCAGGATGATCCGTTTATCGGGCCACCATTCGAGGAACCATACCGGCAGCCAGTGGGAGATTAGCTCACTTTTTCCATGTCTCGGCGGAGCGTTTATTATTATCCGCGCATCTTTTTTTGTGAGCAGCGCAGTCTGTACCTGGTCGGCCAAATGCCTCAACCAAGGATAGCGGATCCATCGCCTTCGCCATGGCGACGCGAACTCCGCAAACGAACCAAGCCCTAACTTCCAGGTATCGAGAGCAATCTCAGGCGTCGGCGCGGACATCCGTCTCGACCTCGGGCACACCGCGCGTGAGTTGCGAGGTTAGCGCCAACACGGAGGACACAAGCTCGGGGCGTTCCAACATCTCGCGCAGCTCCTTGCGTGTGTCGGTGAGCTCCACACGACTTTCGATCTGATGGCGCTCCAGGTGTAGACCCTGGATCTTTGCGAGCTGTTCCATGGCGCGCAAGCGGATTGACGCCGATTCCTCTTCACGGGACATGCGAGAAAGGGTGGCCTCCATCTCTTCGCGGTTCATGATGAGATCCGGAGATACGAGGCGCGGGGTCATGGCGTGCTGTATTTTAACGTTCTTTAACAGACGAGAAGCGGCAGCTCCGAGGGCTTGATAACCTCCCCCGTATCCCGCTATTCTGGCGGCCTCGACCCCGTTCCCTTCGGCCTGCCCGCAATAGGCTTCAACGAAGCGGCGTTGTCGGAAGTTCAGCTCGAATTTAGGTTTGCTCATGTTTCAAAAATGACCATTGACGGGGGAAGTGTCAAGATATTTTTGTGGACGTGACGGTGCGGAGGTAGATGACGAGCGCACCGAAGGCCGCAACGGCGAGCTGTCGCCAGGATGCAGAGCCGTCGCTTGTCATGACATCGGCGACGGCGGAGAGGATGGCGATAGCGCCGGCCCAGACGAGTTTGGATTGATGCCACTTTTTCATTTGATTTTTCCTTTGGCGAGCCTAGCCTCTTGCTCGCGTTTTTCTCGACGGGCCTTTGCGATGGCGGCGATGATTTTAGGGACTCCGAGGGTGAGGACATGAAACAAAATTTTCCAAGGCATGTGGGGGACCTCCTTTGTTGGGGACATTGTGGCGACCGAACGGGGAGAGAGTCAAGGAAAAAACACTGTCACCACCTGTTTTTGAGGTTGCGCGCCAAAATATTCAATGATTTTGCGGGGGTGTCTCCAGTAAAAAAACAGGTGGTGACAGAGCTGGTGACACGCGACGGCCTTGCGAGAGTAGGGAGAGAGTGTGTTTTAGGGGGTCGTGTCACCTGTCACCACCTGTTTATTTTTATGATCAAAAGCACACACGAATTACGATCCCATCTCCTATTCCTATCTCTATTTCCTATTCCTATCGCTAAAAATCGACATATTATATAGGTATATATGGTTGGCGGGCAGGTGGTGACAGGTGACATTTGCCCCTTTTTTGCTCTCGGGCTACTCCCGCAAGGCTTTGCGGTGTCACCAGCAGTGTCACCAGCAGGCAAAACGGCTTTTTTTTGGTGACACGTTTTTAATAAGGGTTGTAAATTTATAGTATTTATCAACTTCCTATTTTTTCCTATCTCCGATCCTATTTCCTGTGGTCGAGGATAGGATTTTAGGATTTTTGATTACTCGGATGCTATCTCGGGCTATCGGGGGCTATCTCGGGGGTTTCCCCCGCCCGGTTTGATGCGATCTCACCGGGCGGGGGAAAATCAGCCGTAGCCGTCGCCGTAGCCGTAGCCGTAGCCGGAGCCGGAGCCGAAGCCGTAGCCGTCGCCGTCGCCGTCGCCGGAGCCGGAGCCGTCGCCGTCGCCGGAGCCGTAGCCGTAGCCGGAGCCGGAGCCGTCGCCGTAGCCGTCGCCGTAGCCGTAGCCGTAGCCGTAGCCGTAGCCGTAGCCGGAGCCGTCGTCGTAGCCGGAGCCGTCGCCGGAGCCGTAGCCGGAGCCGGAGCCGTCGCCGGAGCCGTCGCCAGAGCCGGGGCCGTCGCCGTAGCCGTAGCCGTAGCCTATATTTCCCATGTTTTCACCTCCTCGATGACTTTTCGGGAAGCCGGGCTTTGCGGGATAATTTCGATAACCCCGTTGATCTCGTGTGCGTTGGTGCGCACGGAAAATCGGTTTTCCCCCGTTCCGGCGACACCATCCCGAGCCACCTGTGATAGACTACACCCGGTCCAACGGTGGAGCCGGATGCAGTCATCGAGGACTACCGATATACCTGCGACTTCGGCGGTGCGGGATTTTAGTTTCCCCGAAAAAACCCCGGCCCCGTAGGACCGGACTATCACGTACCCTGCTGTTTTTTTAGGTTTCATTTTTTTCTCCTCCTTGGTTATGCCCCCATTGGCCCGCCCGGTTTGATGCGATCTCGCCGGGCGGGGGCGTGGCAAAACGTCTTATTCTCTCGTTTCTAGGGTGAACTCCCCGCAATCGAGACAAGCGACCTGCCTGTGTGAAATCCGCCGGCGGAAAGGTTTACCACAAACCGGACACGTGTCCCAAGCCCATTCTCCGACCTTGTGCTCATAGGCCTGCTCGTTTTCGTCGCGGGTCCACTGAGACCGGGGCCGCAACCCCGGCCGCGGGTTGCTTGTTTCCGCGAGCGCTTCCGCCCGCGTGCATTTCACGTACCAGTTGCCGTTCGCGTCGATAAAATCTGTTCTTTTCATTTTGTTACCTCCTATCCCAATTTTCATCACTGGACCATCCGTCCGAGGACGTTACGAGTTCTTCGTGGTCCCGGATTTCGTAAACCCTGGCCCCAGGGCCAGCATCCAAACACGCCTTCTCGGCTGCGGCGAGGGTTGCGTACTCCGCCAGGGGAGACTTCCCTGGACATCGGATTTCATAATGTGTTTTTTCCATTTTCTCCTCCTTTTCTGTGTTTTTCTGCGACATACCCCTATCTATTGCAAGCCCCGTGCCTAAATGTATCGCCGTAAAACATTAAGGATTTTTGCCCCTTATTATTCGCTCGTAGTACATTATTGCATAGTGAACCCCCATAAAATCAATTAAACCTTTGAAATCATTAGATATTATTGACTATGCACTAAATGTACTATGGTGCAACATTTACACGGCGACGGCGAGGAGCTCTACGGAGGGCCTCTTGCCACCACGGTACCAGCCCCAGGGCCTTCAGGAGGCGTGTCAACTGCGCCCTGGATATTCCCAGGCGCTCGGCTAGGGCTACGCCGTTGAGGGCGTCGGGGATGTCCAGAGAGGCGTCCTGTATTATCAGGCGCGCCTCGGAGGTCAGCTCCCGATGGAACACCCCCGCGTTGTCGGTGTGGACCTCGAATCGCATGTCTCTAATCCTATGCACGATCCATGCCCGATTATTTTTTTCAAAAAAATCTTGACAGCGCTTTTTCGTTTTGATATTTCTGACCCGCTCGGAGGGAAAAACGAGAAAAAAATGCCCTCCCCGGCCAATCACGACCTCCTTCCCCCCGGGCTAGTGATTGGCCGGGGCTGGGTATTACGCGGCGCGATGAAACAATGCACGACCTGATTTTTACGATTTACAAAAACTGCACCGACACGACCTCCGAACCCACGGCCCGCCCTTGGGTGAACTGGATACCGATACTGACAACGCACGAGCGCCGCGCAGTCAAAGACGGCCCGGCCGTGGTCCTGGCGGAAGTCCAAGGCCGGCGCTCGAAAGCGGCCGTCAAAAAGATTTACGCCGTCGGCCTGGACTTCGACAACCTTTCGGTTGACGACCTATTAGATCGTCTGACTCGTATAGATCAATACGAGTCTATCCTCTACACTACCTATTCACACACCGACGCCCAGCCCAAAGTGCGCGTCATTCTGCCCCTTGCGGACCCCCTCTCCCCGGAGGAGTATCCTGATTTCCGAGCACGGCTTGATGCTCTGATACCAGGGAGTGACCCTGGAGCTCGGGACATGTCACGCCTTTTTTTCCTTCCGAGCTGTCCCCCCGATGCAGTACCCGGCACCCGGAGGACCGAGGGGAAATGGATTTCATCGGCCGACTTGCCGGCGTTGCCCCCCTCCTCCCCCACGCTTGGGGTCGAGGCACAAATCAAAACTCTGCTGTCTCGGGTCCGGAAGCTCGACCCCCTCAAACCGATTGCGACGGCGCTTCTCGGGGGAACATCCCTGGCGAAGGTCGGCGAACGACACAACGCCGTGATCTCCGTGACGTGGTACCTCGCCCAGAAAATGCCGTCAATCCCCCGCCCCGCCATCGAGGCGGTGTTCGCGCCGTCGATTAAGCAAATGCCGGGGATCTCGCTCAACGAGGTCTGGACCTCGTACCAAGGCGCGCTTGAAAAACAGCGCGCCGATAAAATACAAACCGAAACCAGAGGGCAGGGCAGATACTCAACCGAAGAGCTGGGGGCTATTGCGGCGGCGCAGGGTTGCACGGTGGACGAACTCTCTGACCGATGGATCATTCAGTCGGAGGGCGGGGGATGGCTACTGGACTCCACGGGCGACTACGAAGGCCCCTACAGCCGCCACGACCTGCCCACCGCGCTATTCCGCACGCTCAGGCGCGCGCCCGTGGGGCTGTACTCCGTGACGGCGAAGGGCGGGCTCAGCGCGCGCCCCATAGTCGACATTGTGCGGGACAACGGGCGAGTTGCACGGAAAATCGTATCCGATATGACGGCCGCGCGGTCGCGCTTTGAGGCTCGCACCGCGACGATGAGGGAGGCGGTATGTCGCCGGAGGGAGATACCGGCGCAGGAGCACCCGGAGATTGACCAGTGGTTGCGAGTGTTCGCGGGCTCGGAATACTCGCGGCTGGTGGACTGGATCTCCGCGATGCCCGACCTCGACGAGCTACTCTGTGCGATCTATCTGCACGGCCCCAAGGGCACGGGCAAGAGCTTGCTAGTGCACGGCCTCGCAAAAATCTGGACCACGGGAAATCCAACCCCGCTTGATCAAGTGATCTCAAATTTTAACGATTCATTGGTCAACTGCCCGTTGATATTTGCGGATGAGCGCCTGCCCCGGCGCACACAGTGGGATACGATCACGGAGGATATCCGGGAGATGGTCTCGGTCGTCGACCGGGAACTGACTCGTAAGTTCCGCGCGTCGTCGAAATTGAGGGGAGCAATACGGCTTGTGCTGGCGGCGAATCACGAAATGCTTTTGAGGTCGGTACAAACCTACACGCGCGAAGATCAAGAGGCTATCGCGCAACGCTTGTTTTATTTGCAGGTGCCGCCCGTGGCTTCGGAGTTTTTATCCGAGGTTCCAAGCGATACGAAAAAACAATGGGGCCGGCGGGGCATTGCCGAACATGCTCTATGGCTCGCTGAAAACCACGAGATACAAAACCGCGGGGATAGGTTCGTGGTCGAGGGCGGCGGGTCGCTGATATCAAGGCTTGTGGTTGCGTCGGCGGTGATCCCCAACTTGGCCGTGGAGTGGTTGACCCGGTATCTCAACGCCCCCGAGGTGTTCCACAATCTCGCGGCGTGCAGCATGTTCGTCCGGCGGCACGAGGGGAGGCTATTGGTGAATGTCGAGGCGTTGTTGGAGGGCTGGGAGCTTTACATGGGACACACACCACGCCCCGACACGGCGCGGATGAGCGCGAGCTTGCGGTCAATATCTTTGAGCGACGAGCGCGTTCAGTTGCGCCACGGCAAAAAAAGAATTTGGTATCGGCCGATCAATACCGATTATTTGTGGGATTATTCGACACGGAATCTGATAGGAGACCCCGGCGCGATGACTGCGACGTTGAATACCGAGGTCGGGAGTCATAAAACAAAACCGGCGTTTGCGCTTCGTAATTCAACCGAAAATGAAGACGCGGAGGAGTGTTGAAAATGGGAAGCCAGATTGAAGAGGTTAAGAAAATGGCAGCACGGCTTGAGATAGAATGGAATCTACTGCATAGATTGTGGAGAATGGTGGGGGCTGAATGCGCGACGGTATGGAATGAATGGGAGGCGGCGCGGGCAGAATTAGAAAAGCTACTCGAAGAGGAGGGAAAATGGCGCCAGAAATAGAAGCGGCTCGTCGGCGTGTAGAAGTGGCGAAGGTGCTCGCCCCTGGCCACGGATTTAACAGCGAGAGAAAAACGGGGAGAGGTTAACAGATGAGCAAAACCAAACAAGACCGATGGACATGTCTGTTCTGCAAGGCGAGTGGGTGGTGGACACCTTCTACCCATATTGGACATTCGCCGATGGTACAGCATGACAGGCCCGATGGGCGAGATTGCGTAAAGGCTCATACGCCCATGAGCATTCTTGACCTGGGAGCATTGCTGCGGAAACGAGATCGGGACCGGCGAGAAGAGAGCCCGATCAAGATCCATCGAACGGTGACGGATTTGACAGGGATTTTTAGATGAAAGAACACGCGCGAGTACGCCCGCATGACGGCGAAAAGACCATATGGGTGGTTGATGTGTACGACGGTCGGGGCGTGTGGCAATCATCCAGTTACGGCCCATGCGACATGACAAAAAAAGAGGCTTTCCGAAAGGCCGCCACGATCCGAAAGAGGATGAAAAGGGTTAACAAATGAACGAACAAGAATTGAAGACAGGTTGCACACACCAGCGTGTTGTTTTCAGACCGGTCGGGGGCAACGCGATGGGATGGACGCCGTGCTGGGTCTGCGATGTTTGCAGCAAGGAGTTCGTGCCCGAGGCTCATCTGAGGCACCTACGGGAGACGGCCAGCGGCGTGATCGACGCCCTGAGTCATCAGGGTGCCGCGACGTTCGAGAAAGCATGGGATGAGCTTTGCTTCCTTTGCGGGCGGCATTGCGAGCCATACTTGTCGGTCGTTCCGCTTCACAGGTGTATGGCTTGCGGAGGCGACGGGAGGACCGTCGAAGCCGAGCCGTACCGGGGGATCGGGCGCACCGGAGACTGTGACTGCGCGGACGACTTCACCTGCGCGGAGCACGGAGGGAGCCATGTCCTCAGAGATCACAAATAGGCCCTGTCCGTGGAACGGGGCAGTTGCGAAGTATGACGAAAATGAATAAATACGAAACCGGCCTGATATACTTTTCCGAACTGGAGGATTTTGCAGATCGTATTTTATTGATCAACACGGACTCTACATCTCCGCAGCCGATTATAATTCACGGAGATCCGCGTGAAGGCATCGGTCGAGGCGATGTAGGGTCCGTGTAGGTCAATAAAAAACACAAAGGAGGTTATCCAATGAACGAATTTACACACTATGACGTGGCGGGACTGGCGACAATTGCCCACGGAGAGATAATTCCCCAAGCGGATTATCAACTCGGAAAGGCGATTGAGAACTGCCTAGACCCCAACACCGACGCGAAGGCCGCAAGGGTGGTTACAATAAAAATCACCCTGAAGCCCGACAGCACCAGACGACAGGCCGAAGTCAGTTACGAGATCAACCTGAAAACGCCTTCGGACGCAACCGGCGCGGACCAGATACTGATACGAGCGCAGGACGCGAAAGGTTTTGTTGCAAAGGGGGAACAACTCGGATTCGAGATTGAAAGCGAATCTATAACGCGAATCGAAGACGCAGAGAAAAGGAAGGAAAGAAAATGATAAAAGAAGCAATCGACAGAATCATTGATTTGGCAACGCCGGTAATGCTCGATTTTTTTGAGCGGCCATATACGTCGAAGCCGATACACCCGGTTTTACCGCTGCAACCTGTCCCGCTGGAAACCTCAACACTTGCAGGATTGGTCGACTGGATCAGATCGGGGGAGGAAGATTTCGCAGAATTGATTGTACAAATTTGCGGCCCCAATCTGGTAAAGGTGCTAACCCTGCTGGATGGCGCGTGGCGGCGACGTGAGCACTTCGTTTCAGCCGTTGCCAAATCTTGCGCGTTTCCGTTCGGTCAACAGCACGAGATCGAACAATTTATTATCAACGTACAGCTCAATTTTGAAGACTCCGAAGCCAAGACAAATTTACTGGCGCACGTCGGCAGGGTAAGTCAAATCCTGGCCGAGGTAGCGTCCGATGATGGGATCTCCCAATCGACCGTGGTGAAAAACGAGATCGGGCGGAATGAAAGAGTAGTCCTCGCTCCGATCCAAAGGCTGCGCCCGTTTCGGACGTTCCGAGATATCGAGCAACCCGAGGGCGAATTTTTGTTGAGGTTTTCAAAAGGACAATCTCTTCCGACCGTCGCATTGCATGCCGCCAGTGGGATAGCTTGGGAATACACCGCAATCGAATCAATCCGTGAATACCTAGAGAGGGAGATAGCCAACGATAAGATCGTTATTCTCCGCTGAACTTTGCGAGGGAGGGAAAATGCACCTATCAGCAAATCAGATATCAAAATGGCGGCGCTGCAAGCGTCAATGGGCGTGGGAGTACATCGCCGGAATAAAGCCCCCGCCTTCCCAGAAACAGTCCTTCGGATCCCAGGTTCATGCGGAGCTTGAAATGTGGTTGAAGCTGGGCCGCGCGCCGTCGGCCTCGGAGGCGGGACAGGTTGCGGCGCAGGGACTTCACCATTTGCCGACCCCACGGAGCGGGCTGAAAATAGAATACGGTTTCGATTTTCCGTGGGTTGATGACGTGACGATGACGGGGTTTATCGACTGCCTTGACCTGGACGGCAAGCCCGGGGGCGTAGCATGGCGACCGTGGATAGTCGACCACAAATCAACCTCAGATCTGCGCTGGGCAATGTCAGAGGAAGAGTTGGCGCGAGATCCACAAGCCCTGATTTACGCGGTGTATAACCTGCTGACATTCAACGCGCCGGTAGTAGATGCGCGGTGGGTCTACTACGCGGCGAGCAATTCGGCGGGCAAGCCCCGCAGGCCGGCGGGCTGTAGGAAAGTTGACGCTGTTTTCAGTGTAAACGATCCGGCGTTTTTAGATCGCGTGGAGGAGTTGCTAACTGACTCGCGAGCGATAATCGAGGTAATGCAAAAACAGACCCCGCCGAAATTTCTTGCGCCGTCGCCCGACGCTTGTTCTTCTTACGGTGGATGTCCTCACCGCGAAAGATGCGCGCTGACTAACGACGAAAAAATTGACGGGTTTTTTTTGACGACGGCCAAGTAGAAGCGAATATGAAAAATGATAAGGTTGTGAGGAGGTCAACCGATGGGAACGTAGGCTTGCAAGCCCCCTTCCCGTGGTTCGGCGGAAAATCTCGCGTGGCTTCTTTAGTTTGGGAGCGTTTCGGGAACGTGCCGAATTATGTTGAACCTTTTTTCGGATCGGGTGCGGTGCTGCTCGGACGGCCACACGCTCCGGGAGTCGAAACGGTAAATGATCTCGATGGAATGGTTGCGAATTTCTGGAGAGCGATCAAGCACGATCCTGAGACGACTGCTAAATGGGCGGATCATCCTGTTTTTGAAAACGATCTTCACGCCCGTCATAGCTGGCTATTATCGCAAAAAGAAAATCTGGTTTTGAGGTTGGAAGGTGATCCTGATTTTTACGATCCGAAAATCGCGGGGTTGTGGTGCTGGGGTATCTGTTGCTGGATCGGTCCTGGTTTTTGTTCTGGCAAAGGTCCATGGCGTAGCGTGGATGGAAAATTGGTAAACGATAAAAAAGAGGGGCCGGGGATAACGCGGCAACTCCCGCATTTAGGCAACGCAGGCAGGGGTGTGAACCGGCCGGGGATAACGCGGCAACTCCCGCATTTAGGCAACGCGGGCATGGGTGTGAACCGACCAACAAAATCAGTGTATACGTGGTTTGCGGATTTGGCGGAGAGGTTTCGGAATGTGCGGGTGTGTTCGGGTGATTGGTCAAGGGTTGTCAGCCCGTCTCCGACATTCGCGCTTGCTCTGACCGGCGTCTTTCTTGACCCGCCTTATTCCGCCAACGCGGGCTACGATGATGAAGTATACTCCGAAAATTCCCTGACCGTTGCGCATGAAGTCAGAAAATGGGCGATTGAAAACGGTGACAATCCGTTATTGCGGATCGCCCTGTGCGGATACGATGGAGAATATGAGATGCCTGTGACTTGGGAAAAGGTCGAATGGAAAGCGGCTGGCGGATATGCGAGTCAAGCGAAGGAACAAAAAGAAGTGCTGAACAAAACCCGTGAGCGGATCTGGTTTTCTCCGCATTGCGCGACAAGCAAGCAAGGGAGGTTATTTTGAAAAAAATTGAAGCGGCCAGAGGCCGTGAGTCAGAACAGTGTTTGTTAAGTATTATAAAATAAAATAACTTGACACTTTGTGACAGATGTTCTAAAAAACAAGAAACAAACCAAGGAGGGAAAAAATGACTGACAAGAAATCCGAAATTATTGAGAGACTGAAAGCCTTGCGAGCGCAGACACCCGAGCCCGAGGCGATTGTGATCGAACACGAACCAACACAGACGCCCTGTGAGGTTCCGGTAAAAATTAAAAATGCGCTCGCTACGTTGTATGGGCAAACCCCAGCACCCGAACCCGTACCCCCGCCAAACGTAGCGCCAGGCCTAATGCCCGCGACCAAACCTGGCGAGCCCTGCCCATGGTGCGGGAAAGTTCTTTCTCGGCCTTCGCGACACAAGTGCCCGGTCGTCGGGGAAAAAGCCTCATTTGCGGGAACGGACCAGAAGGAACCCGAGCCCGAGAGAAACGTCGAGGCTATCAGCGTGGACCAGTTTGCAGCCGAACATGGTATACGCCGACCGGCAAAATCTGTTGTGGATCGGGTACTCGACAAAATAGACAAAGCCGAAATTCGAGAGGGTCTTGTGTTCGAGGACGAGCCCCCCGGCGTCCCCGTGTTTGACCTTTATATCGACTGCGCGGTGGTAAAAAATGAAGACCTTTATACCGACGTGATTTTTCTGCACGACTGGATCCTAGACTGCGCGGAGAGGGTCTGCGCGGCGGAGAACGCGCCACACTGGAAGTGCGTGGGATACGGAAAAGGCCCGGGGTTGTTGGCCGTGGCCTGCGAGGAAAAGATAAAAGCCGCGCGTGAGATAGGCGTGCTTTTTGCGTCGAGTAGTTCAATGGAGTTTCGCGCCGTCGAATCCGTGTTGCGACGATATGCAAAAAATATCGTGATAGGAGGGATTTGATGGACGCCGAAAAAGCCCTAGAGTTTGATAATTTCATTTCGTCCATCGAATCCAAGCTGTCCGAGGTAGAACGCGAGCTGCGCCGGTTTCGCGCGCACTCTGCCACGGCCGATTGGATCGCGGCGGAGGCGACGTACCTTGAACGGCAAAGCGCAGCCCTGCTTGTACGGGCAGCACGGTTGAGGGAAGGACAAGAAAAATGAAACGGGAAAGAGAAGAAAAAACAAAAGTGGAGTTTAAACGCTACCGAACGCCCTGGG
>Ga0315291_10007583_pt1 | contig 13395 bp, 11 predicted proteins | sample YL17G12_20_MG_FD_203070 | JGI IMG/M metagenome (GOLD analysis project Ga0315291, IMG submission 203070) | Sediment microbial communities from Yellowstone Lake, YNP, Wyoming, USA - YL17G12_20 | ecosystem: Environmental > Aquatic > Freshwater > Lake > Sediment | place: USA: Wyoming | collected... | reverse complement strand
TATTGACAAACCCATACGCGCGCGTTAAAGACTAGTTAATGAGCCTTGGCAAGGAAATTCGTGTCCACAGATTCTTCCCCATCATTCTCTCGGCATCTTTTACACATGACTTCTAGGCGGCTAATATCGCTTGGAACACGACATATGTCATTATCAGAGCTATTCCTCCGAACTGACTGACTCCGCCTTTTGTCAGGTATCTCCAAAGGATGAGTGTCGTCACTAGTACGAATGGAAGAATCTGTGCAAATATTGAAAGATCGACCGTTCCAAACGGCGATCCCAAAAGAACGATGCCAAGTACGAGAGTAATGTTTGTGAGATTAGATCCGATTGCATCTCCGATCGCGAGTTCTATCCGCCCGCGACGAGCAGCAGTAAAATCAAGAGCCAACTCAGGCATAGATGTTCCTATGGCGATAATCTTTGCACCTATCAATATTGGCGCGACTCCAAGAGTAGTTGCGATGTTAGATGCAGAAAATATTGTGAGTTGGGCAGCTACAATTACCAAAGCTAAGCCGATGCCCATCTTCAGAACAACGCCTTTCTTGCCTGGTTGCATGGTTTCTGTCTCACCATTGGTGATCGATATTCGCTGCTTTCCATTCTTCGTCATTCTGTAGATGCTGAACACAAAAACGCCTATCAACAGAAGACCAACGAGAGAACTTGCGGAACCAAACATGACCAGAACTATCGGTATTAGGGATGAAAGAAACAGGATGTCGACAAGTTCTCTCAAAAGGTCTGTTGAGCATTTCTTAAGATAACCAATAGCTGCAAGTATACCGATCACAATTCCAACATTGAACACGTTAGAGCCCAATACATCGCCCACGGAAAATCCGGGTTGACCTTGCCAAACTGAGAAAAACGCAACACAGATTTCAGGCACACTCGTCATCACTGACAGTACCGCAAACCCCACTGAGGCTTCGCTGAGACGAGTAAGCTTGATCAAGTCTTCTACTGACTTGATGGCGAATCGACTAGCTAATGCTAGTATCGCAAGGGAAAACGCAAGTACTGCGCAATATAGGATGACTTCGACCATATGCATCACCTTGGATGGGCGCGCGCGCTTGGCTTGTCTTGTTTTCGACTTATAAAATGCTTTCCTACTTCCAGAGAAGCAAACGCAACGCCCATAGAAGCTATCGCTGTGATCCAGTTCATGGCTTGCGGGTAAGTTACGTCGAACACGCTTTGAAGTTGGGGCGTATAGAGCACTACTAACTGTGAGCCCAATGAAGAAAGCACTGCCAACCACAAGAACTTGTTCTTGAAAATGCCGACTTTGAAGACTGGATACTTGAGAGAACGGCAACTAATAGCAATAGCCAACTCGATTAAGACCACAGAAGTGAACAGTTGAGTGCGCGCTTCGACCAAGTTACTATTTCCTAGCCAAGGCTGATAGTAGAAGTATCCACATAAGAGAAGAACAGTAGTTATGATTGGGCTCAACACTAGATAGGTCTTGACTTCACGCGAAAAGACGCTCTCTTTGGGGTTTCTGGGCCTGTTTTTCATCAAATCCGGGTCGCCCGGGTCTACGCCTAGCGCTATCGCGGGCAGCCCATCCGTGGCAAGGTTCACCCAGAGAATTTGGATCGTTGTAAGTGCAACTGCCGAACGAGGTTCAGGACTGACAAGCATAACGATAGACAATACAAGGATTTCCATGATGTTGCATTGAAGAAGATAGGTTAGGTATTTCTTGATGTTGCCGTATATTTCGCGGCCTTCTCTGACGGCTTTGACGATTGTTGCAAAGTTGTCGTCTGCCAAGACCATGTCAGAAGCTTCTTTCGTGACTTCGGTTCCAGTGATTCCCATGGCGACTCCGATGTCTGCAGTTTTGAGTGCTGGCGCGTCGTTTACCCCATCACCGGTCATGGCGACTACATGGCCTTTTGCTTTCCAAGCCTTTACGATCCTCATCTTATGTTCTGGCGAAACTCGAGCATAGACCACAACATTTTCAACCGTCTCGATCAACTGCTCATTGCTGATCTTGTCAAGCTCTTCACCAGTAAGAACTCTGCCCTCGGTTTCGTTTTCCCTTATCAGATTCAGTGCCTTGGCCACTGCTACTGCAGTCAGTTTGTGATCTCCAGTAATCATGACGACTTTGATCCCTGCCTTTGCGCATGAGCTAATTGCATCTTTTACCTCTTCACGCGGGGGATCAATCATTCCCATTATGCCGACGAAGACGAAGTCCTTCTCGATTTCCTCATCAAATGAGCGTGTGGTCTCCGGCAACTCCTTGTAAGCAAATCCTAGATTTCTCAAAGCCTGAGTTGCCATCCCTTCTGTTGCTTTCAAAAGCTCTTCACGGTCTTTAACAGTCAGCTCTCTGACTTTTCCGTCTTGTAGAATGCTGTTGCAGTGCTGCAATACTATTTCTGGAGCTCCTTTCATGTAGGCCACTTTGCTGTTTCCTGATGTTTCATGAATGGTGGTCATGCGTTTTCTTTCGGAAGAAAATGGAATCTCTCCGATGCGTGGTTGTTTATTCTCAAGGTCTTCTTTCTGTAAGCCGGCTTTTGCCCCGGTCACGATCAATGCTCCTTCCGTTGGGTCGCCTTTCACAGTCCATTTTGCTTCCTTCTTCTCTAGTCCGGCGTCATTGCACAATGTCGCTATTGTGAGCAGTGTTTGCAGGTCTACTACATCGATCGGGTTTGATGCTTTGCCTTCAATGAGGAATTTGCCTGTCGGCTCGTAACCTACGCCTGTAACCTTCACTATTTTCTGGTCGATGAATATGCTCTGGACGGTCATTTCGCCCTTTGTCATGGTTCCAGTTTTGTCTGAGCATATGACGCTGGTGCACCCGAGGGTTTCAACTGCAGGAAGTTTCCTTACGATTGAATGTTGCTTTGCCATTCGATACATGCCTACAGCAAGTGCTCCTGTTACAACTGCAGGTAATGCTTCTGGAACTGCAGCTACTGCGAGGCTTACCCCCCACAAGATCATCTCAAGAATTTCGTGTTGCTTAATTACACCCAACACTGATACAGCAGCGCAGACAGTGATTGCTAGGATTCCAAGCCATTTCCCAACATTTGCCATTCTTTTTTCAAGCGGCGTCTCCTCCTCGTCTGCTGCTTGAACCATTTTGGCAATTTTCCCAAATTCAGTATTCATGCCAGTCGACGTTACTACGGCTTTGCCTCGCCCATAGGTAGCAGTGGTGCCGGTGAAAACAGTGTTTGTTCTGTCGGAGACAGGTGTTTCTGCAGCTAAAGGCTTGGCATCCTTGCTCACGGGCATCGACTCGCCCGTTAAGGCTGCCTCGTCCATTTTCAGGTTCATGACTTCGATGAGTCTAGCGTCAGCAGAAACCTTGTCTCCAGTATGCAGCAAAAGAATGTCTCCGGGGACGACGTCACTTGTTTTTATCTTGATCTCTCTTCCGTCTCGCAAAACCGATGCTGTTGGAGCAGTCATTTTCTTCAGTGCCTCTAGAGCCCTTTCTGCCCTGTATTCCTGAGTAAAACCCAAGACTGCCACTGCTATGACAATCGCAATTATGACTATTGCATCATAAGGTTCGCCCACCGCGAATGATAATGCCGTCGCCACCAGCAATATGACAACTAGTATGTTTTTGAACTGTTCAAGGAGAAGCCTTACCGGAGATTTTCCTCTCTCCTTTTTCAATTCGTTAGGGCCGAATTCGGCAAGGCGCCTAATCGCTTCTTCTTGTCCTAGACCAGTTCTCTTCGAGTTGAGATCACTCAAAGACTCTTCAATTTCCATTGCATGCCAAGGTTTTGACGTATTATTCACCACATCGAATGCGCGTTGGCGCGCCAATCATTTCGGCTTCCTTAACTCTTTCATGCTTAATCAATGTTTAGCAAGACTTCTTGAGATCCTCCGTTTCTATACGATCCTCACGGCACGCGCATGCCTGTTCCTAAATTCGTTTGCGAACTATCCCATACTTCTTTCTTCATGACACAACCCCTTGAAGAGACATATGCAACTCAATCCTACTTCACCCAAAAAGATGATTTTAGGAACACGCTAGCGCGCTAAAAGAACTTTACTATGACAGTTTTTGTAACGCCCTTAAGCGCTTCACTATGTTCGGATGGGTTGAGAAGAGCTCTAAGAATTTGTCAAGAGCAGTCACTTTCCTTTTGAGGGCTTCTTGAACCAACTTCTGATCGCCTGTCAAACTAGAGGATTGAACTATTGCTATTGCATCCACTTCAGCGTGATCAGGATCAGATATGAAGAGGGCCTTGAACGAATTGAAACTTCTTGTCTCCGGCCGAGATCGTTTCATTCTGCCCGTTGAATACACGATTTTCGCTAAGCCTTCTGAGAGCTTACGGGGCCCTTCCTCAACGATGCTGGCACTGTGACGGTCAGCGAAATATTCTCGCGATCGGCTCAGGTGAAGCGTAAACATCGTAAGAATCCAGTATGCAAATAGGCTGGCAATACCTATTACGGCCGCACCACCACCTCCTCTATCTCTGCGTCCAAACATTGAAGAAAGAAGCATCGAATAACCAATGAAGTAGAATATTGCTGGCAAAATGGAAACAAACATCATAACTTGTACATCCCTGTGCTTCAGGTGACCCAACTCGTGTCCAATCACGGCTTCAATCTCTTCCTCTTCTAGCGTTTTCAAAAGTCCAGTGGTTACTGCTACTCTGCTACCAGCGAGAGGTGAACTGTAGGCAAAAGCGTTTGGCACGGGTATATCAGCTATCATGACTTTGGGCATTTTCATGCCGCTTTTATCACTTAACCTCTCAACCATCCCATACAATTGCGCGTTTCCAGACTTTGTCACTTCTCGTGCCCGGTAAATCGCATTTATGACGTATGGAGCGATCAACCACTGAACGATGTTAAAGGACACAACGATGAAGGCCAATGTTACGAGGTTGAAGGTGCCGAGCAAACTAAGAATGACCGTGAAGAACAGAGTGGATAATCCGATGATGATGGTTAGGGTTCCAAGTATGGACAGTCGAAGTTTCCACAAATTCATAGATCAAACCTCCAGAATCTCATACGCTCACAACCTTCTCCGCATCCAACATACAAGTTCGCATGGGTTCTTCCTCATACCATAGAACAACTGCATGAACACGCCTGTCTTGCTTCTCTCATGCGCCGCAGTTATCCGATACCTCAGTTCTGTGATGTCCCCATTCCATTTCTTCTGCCAAAGCACTTTATGCGTCTCATGACAGCTTGGGCAAGTAATCTTGTGTGGGACGTTATGGAACGGAACACGGGCTATGATTTGCTTGCAGCTACGGCAAAAAACAATCGTATTCTCGTAAGTCACTAACAGCCCTCGCGCGCAATTAGATGTGCGTGAAGTACCAAGGCTTGGTTGGGTCTTCGTCCAAGCGTATGACAGGTCCCTTTTTCACGGGTTGATTAGGCTCTTTGCCCGAGCAGTACACTGCAGTCAGGACTACCAAGTTGACAATATCCTCTTTTCCGATAAGGTGTCTACTTTGGATAAGAATCGGCTTTCCTCCGTCCATGCGTCGAATCAGTTCTTCCATACCTGCACCTCCAACCTTTACTGTTTTGACTTCACGGCATTCATCGCTTTCTATGACAAGAAGAAGAGTCTTGGGTCCGGCACTCTGCGTGGCTGCGGTTTCCTGTATCGATCTTCTTTCTGTATTTTTAACCATCTGTTCCAACATTTTCATTCTTCACCCTTATTCATTCGGACTCAGAGGATTGCCGAGAGGAGAAAGGAGAGGAGGAAATTGGAAACATGCTTGAACGATTCCTCCAAGCCCATTCTGAGCACTCTTTTTCGCGTCTCCCATCTATTCTCTGCGTCTTTCTGAACACCACCTCCTTACCTTTAAGTACGCTTAGAGGCGCTCAATTGTGTGCTTCTGAGTGTACCACTGTATACGTTCTATTTAAGTTTTGCGATATTAGCGAATTAGGGACATTGATTGCTCTTGTTAAGAGCCGCAAAGTTTATGTGTATACGCTACGTATATTGAGGAGCATACGAAATCACTGTATAGACGGAGATCTGTGAATGAAAGTGATACCTGTACGGTTGCCGGACAAGATTATTGAGACTATCGATAAACTGGTTCAAGAAGGGATATTTGCCAACCGGAGCGCAGCGATAAGAATCATAGTAACCAATTATGCCCTCGCGGAAATCGAAAAGACCGAAAAGGGGTAGGCCTCTTTCTCAAGCGCGCGTTTTGGCCCAACATTCGTTAGAAGCAGAATGAAGAAGTGGCGGTCATGACATCAAAATACGAAGTCGAACTCATCTCCATCAAAGACAAAAACGCGTTAATGGGAAAATACACCGAACGTCTCCTCTACGAAGAAAGAGCCGACATATACGGATGTTGTGTCAAACTCTTAACCGACATAAAGTATGTGAAAGAGCGTTGGGAAGAAAACTTCTACCCAATGTCTGCACATGTCCGTTCTCACGGAAGAATGGTAGTAACAGAAGAAAGTGGTGAAAAACAGCGTATATTATACGACCAGCTTTCAAAAACGGCTTTTCTAATCAATGTAGACTATTACGGATGGATAAAATCCATAGCCTTAAGCATCGCCAGCGACATTCTCGAAGACAATCATGACATAAATTCAGTTCATGGCGCTTGTGTGGACATAGATGGACAAGGAGTCTGTTTAATAGCGCCTTCAGGAACAGGAAAAACAACCCATACTTACGGCCTCCTCAGACTCAAAGGCACTCGTGTTGTATCTGACGACTGGTTTTTTGTCCGCTTCATGGCTGACCAAGCCGTTGCATTCAGCTCTGAGAAAAATTTTTACATTCAAGCTGATATTGCTGAAAACTGGGGTGAATACAAGAAACTCGTGGACAGAGCCGAATTTGATTTGAAAGGTAGAGCAGTTGTAAATGTTAGATGGGTTGTTGGCAAAGGAAAAGTGCTGCCGATGGCTACATTGAAGAAAGCCATCTTGCTGAAGCGAGACGCTGAGGACAATGCAATCGTTAGAAGACTGTCGCCTGAAGAAGCGACCTACTACATCGAAACCGTTGACTTCTGTAATCCACACCTGCTTGTGAAGGATGAGAGAAAAACGGGGTTGAGAAAGCGATTCTTCAAAGAATTCTTCACTCCTTTAGAAATCTACGTCGTTAATACAACAGCTCCAGTCCTTGAGACCCACAGAGTGATTAAAGAAGAGATTTTAGGGATGTAGACTAGATTCCTTTGTCAGAGGGTTTAGTGTGCAGAGAATTGGTGTCGTAACAGCAGGCGGAGATGCCCCTGGGATGAACGCGGCAATCCGTTCGATAGTCCGAACCGCAATATTCAATGGACTGGAAGTTGCAGGAGTCGAAAGAGGTTACGCCGGACTTATGGAAGGCCAAATTCATTCCTTGGATATTCGATCAGTTAGTGGAATAATTAATCGTGGAGGAACCATACTAAAGACCACGCGATGCGAGGAAATGAAAACTAGCCAGGGAATTCAAAAAGCCGCTCACGCCTTAAAAGCTCACAAAATTGATGGGCTCATAGTAATCGGAGGAGACGGCTCCTTCAGAGGAGCAAGCGAACTGTACCAAGCCAGCAAAGTGCCCGTTATAGGAGTGCCTGCAACGATAGATAATGATGTTGCTGGCACAGATACAACCATAGGTTTCGACACCGCCGTCAACACTGCCCTCTTCACCATTGACAGAATCCGTGACACCGCCACATCTCATGAGCGAGTATTTGTAGTTGAAGTTATGGGACGGAAAAGAGGCTTTCTAGCTCTCGCCGTAGGGTTCGCTGAAGGCGCCGAGTTCATTCTTGTCCCAGAGATTAAGTTCAATCTAGGTTCGATTTATGAAAAACTCGAGCACGGTCGAGAAAGAGGAAAAACCTCAGAAATAATAGTAATGGCTGAAGGCGCAGGAAACTCTTCTCTGATCGCTGAACAAATGAGAAAGAAAACTGGGTACGATGTCCGCTTGACAATCCTCGGCCATGCATTGAGAGGAGGACCCCCCACAGCCATGAGCAGAATTCTCGCAAATCAGTTTGGAGTATACGCCGTGGATCTCCTTCTGAAGGGCGCAGAGAAGAATATGATTGGAATCAAAGGGCAACAAATGGTGTCAGTGGATTTGGATGATTCTTGGAAACGAAGGAAAAATTTGAACAAGCATCTATATCGGTTTGCTGAAATCCTATCAGCCTAAGAGTCGGATAAGAATGATGCGAGCAAAAGGAAGCCCAATGAAACAAAAAATCGCCTACTTCTCTATGGAAATCGCGTTATCGAATGATATCCACACTTACAGCGGAGGTCTAGGAGTTCTTGCAGGCGACACCGTAAGGTCTGGCGCAGACCTCGGACTTCCTTTGGTAGGAGTTACGTTAATCAGCAAAAAAGGATACTTTGGGCAAGAGCTGACCAGCGAAGGAAGACAAATAGAGCATCCGGACCCATGGAACCCTTCGGAGTTCATGCAGCCGCTTCCCGCAGAGGTTAAAGTGCAAATTCAAAACAGAGATGCGCGCATCAAGGCTTGGCTTTACACCGTAGAGAGTCAAACAGGTGGAGTTGTTCCTGTCTACTTTCTCGACACAGACGTAGATGGAAACAGCCCCGAAGACAGAGCGATCACTTCTTTCTTGTATGGCGGGGATGAAAGATATCGCCTTAAACAAGAGATCGTTTTGGGAATCGGCGGCGTCAGAATGCTGGAAACGCTAGGGGTCGATGTTCGTAAATACCACTTGAATGAGGGACATTCCAGCCTCCTTGTCCTCGAGCTGCTGCGAAAATATCAAATGAACATCGAAAAAGTTATAAATTTATGCATTTTTACTACGCACACCTCTGTTGAGGCAGGGCATGACAAATTCTCCTATGACCTTGTTCAAGAAGTGCTGGGAGAAACTGTTCCACTCGATATTTTGAAAAAATTGGGCGGACAAGACAGATTAAACATGACACTTCTCGCCCTTAACCTAAGCAATTATGTTAACGGTGTGGCCAAGAGACACCGAGAGGCTTCTAGGGAAATGTTTCCAGGCTACGAAATTCACGCAATTACCAACGGCGTCCATTCATACACTTGGACTTGTGAGAGTTTCAAGAAATTGTATGACAAGTATTTTCCAGGATGGGCAAATGAACCTGATTTGCTCGTGAGAGTGGACGGAATTCCAAATGAAGAAATTTGGCAAGCCCATAGGGAAGCAAAAAAGGTGTTGGTTGACTACGTCAATAAAGTAACGAACGTCGGCATGGATTATGACACATTGACCTTGGGCTTTGCACGAAGAGCAACCGAATACAAAAGAGCCAACCTACTGTTCTCAGATCTAGAAAAGCTAAAAAAGGTAAATCGGAAAAGAAAGATCCAAGTGATCTTTACCGGAAAAGCCCATCCCAAAGATGAATCAGGAAAAAGACTGATCGAACAGATCTTTGGTTACATTGAGAGGTTGAAGGACGAAATCAAGATTGTTTATTTAAAAAATTATGACATGGATCTTGCGGCCAAACTAGTTTCAGGAGTTGATGTTTGGCTAAACACACCTTTGCCGCCTCAAGAGGCATCAGGCACGAGCGGAATGAAGGCAGCCCACAACGGAGTGATAAACTTCAGCGTCTTGGACGGCTGGTGGATTGAAGGCTGGGTCGAAGGCGTCACGGGCTGGTCAATAGGACCGCACCCAGAGGAGCATGTGCCATTTGAACAACGCCACCTCAGAGAACTAGATGACTTGTATAACAAACTAGAATATGTGATCGTGCCCATGTTCTACAGTAAAAAGGATGAATGGATAAGGACGATGAAGAGTTCAATTGGCAAAATTGCTTACTATTTTAACAGTCACAGAATGATGCGCAGATATGTAACCGAAGCCTACCTGTAATGATGCTGTTCGGCAAGCGCGGCAAACGATAGCTGGCGAGCCTACATTCTTGGAAGAAGTGGTTTATTCGGACTTGAATGCCTTCAACAATCGCGCGCTCTGAGAATAGAACCTATATACAACGTTTGTGGACAATTAGATAAGTGGTTTTGTTGTCAGATCAGAACGAAGAGGAACAGAGAGAAGACTCACTACCATTGAAAGTCAGAGACGTAATGGTGAGGGAGGTAATTACTGTGGATGAAAATTCCACGGTTAAAGAGGCTGTCGACATTATGAACGAATTTCAGATAGGCAGCCTCATAGTGCTGGAAAGAGGAAAGGCTATGGGCATAGTTACAGAAAGGGACTTCTTGAGAAGGGTTATTGCAGGAGCAAAGGACGTTATGAATACTAAAGTGAAGGAGATCATGACGACCCCCTTGGTTGTTGTTGAGCCAAGCACGGATTTGGAAGAAGCTGTGAAACTGATGTTTCAAAGTAAGATAAAGAAGCTGGCCGTAGTTGATGCAAACAAGCTTGTGGGCATAGTGACCCTGACAGACATTGCACGCTTTCAGCCTCAAATGATAAAAATGCTGAAACAGCTCACTACAAAACAGGAGACGCCGAAAAGCATGCAGAAAGTCATTGACTTCTACATTGTCTAGGAGAATTGCTGCAAGACGTTTCTGCGCGTGCTACTGGGCATAGGTTTTGCTCCCAAACTCAGAGTTGAGAATACGTCAGAAAGATTTTTGTGATCCAATACTAGAAGAAGACTCATGTCTTCGGTTAAGAAAATGGTTCTAGCTTGGCAAGGAAACTATCGTTTCATAGCGAAAAATGAAAAAGGGCTTTCTGTTAATTTCGATGCTCCCATACCAAATGGTGGAAAAGAGACTGCGCTATCGCCAATGGAGAATGTTCTAGCAAGTTTAGCTGCATGCAGCAGTTATCACGTTGTGACAATATTGAAGAAGAAAAGGCAGGATTTCTCAGACTATTCAGTAGAGATGACAGCAGACAGAAGAGATGAACCGCCACGAGTGTTTACCAGCATTCATCTCAAATACATCATTAAAGGAAAGAACATTAGTAAAGAGGCTGTTGAAAGCGCAATAAGACTTTCTGAAGAAAAATACTGCTCAGTAGGAGGGATGTTAAAGAATGCGGTCAGAATGACATCTTCATATGAGATATTGGAAGAATAGGGAAGAATCCTTGCGCGCTGTATCCCATCACGATTATCATGTTTGCTTCCTGAGCCATCTGGTTAGTAATCAGTTTTGGCTTGTTGGCTGACAGGTCTATCCCTTTTTTCTCGCATAACATGACAGCGAAAAAACGACGCGCTCTCGGGTGAATAGCCAAAACACTAGTAAAACGTAGCCTTTTCAATCGCGATTAAGCTAGTTTTTACTCGCAAATCGATAGTATGCAGAAAAAGTTTGAACCGAGAGTTTGAAGCTATCCCGGGCTACTATCAAAATCGCTATGTTTCAATCGCAATTTGCATGCAAAACACATGTCCCAATGAGAGTTTGCTAATTTGGCAATAGCCTTGTTCAGTCAAAACTTTTGTAGAAAGAAGAAAAAAAGAGAATGCAAAGTATTCTGATCAGACCTAACTTCCTAAAGTTTCAGGCCTTTTGCCACGCGTTTGCCAAGCTCGGGGTTAGCTTTACCAAGGTTCTCAACCATATGGTTCTGAATAGGCTTGTCCGCATGGCCCAGCGAATCCACGATGTTGTCAACTAGGTGGTCCTGATCCGTTTTGCTGAGTGATCGGTAGCGTTCGCCTGCTTGCTTGAAGTCGTTTGTCAAACTGATTTTCCGACGCTCGATGTCTCCGTCGAGATGCTCGTGGGTCGTGGCGGTGGTCGGGGCTTCGTGTGGCATCCCACCTGCTAGCGTGTTGGGTTCGTAGTTGACTGTTCCTCCGCCGTAAGGTGCATACTGCATGGCACCGTCGCGCTGATTGTTACTGACCAGTACCTGCGGCCGATTGATTGGAAGTTGCAGATAATTAGCACCCAACCGATGCCTCTGCGTATCTGCGTAAGAGAAGATCCTGCCCTGCAAGAGCTTGTCAGCGGAGAAATCGATTCCTGGAACAATAGACGCTGGGCAGAAAGCAGCTTGCTCCGTTTCAGCAAAGAAGTTTTCAGGATTACGGTTCAACACCATCTTGCCCACAGGCATAAGGGGGAACTTGTCTTCTGGCCAGGTTTTTGTAGCATCAAGCGGGTCGAAGTCCTGCTTCAACTCATCCGCGATCTCCATGATTTGAACATACAATTCATATTCTGCCGTCTTTCCTGAGGCAATGGTTTCGTACAAGTCGCGAGTGGCGATGTCAGGATCCTCGCCAGCCAGACGAGTAGACTCGTGGCGGTCGATAGTCTCTATTCCTGCTTTTGGCTTCCAATGGTACTTGACGTAGACTGCCTTGCCCTTGGCGTTCACCCACCTATACGTGTTAACCCCAAATCCTTCCATCTTCCTGTAACTCTTCACTGTCCCCCTGTCTGAAAAGAGCCAAGTGATCATGTGAGTTGATTCAGGAGTTAGCGAGATGAAGTCCCAGAAGCGACTGTTTGCCGACGAGCTTGTGGGGTAACCAGTGTCAGGGGCAGGCTTGAAGGCATGCACCATGTCAGGGAATTTGATGGCGTCTCGGATGAAGAAGACTGGCAAGTTATTGCCTACCAAGTCATAGTTGCCGTCTTCGGTGTAGAACTTCACTGCAAAGCCTCTGGGATCGCGAGCCGTATCTGCAGATCCTCTTGCGCCGACAACTGTGGAGAAACGGACGAAGACGGGCGTCTTTTTCTTCGGGTCTTGGAGGAATTTTGCGCAGGTGTATTTTGCCATGCTCTTGTATACTTGGAAATATCCGTGAGCACCAGCACCTTTTGCGTGAACCACACGCTCAGGAATACGCTCACGGTCAAAGTGTGCAAGCTTCTCAATTAAATGCACATCCTGCAGCAACGCAGGACCGCGTTCGCCTGCGGTGAGTGAATTCTGGTTGTCGGAGACAGGAACACCCTGATTTGTCGTAAGATGCTTGTCTTGCATAAACGTACACCTCCTTTTCTGTTGTTTTGAAGTGTCTAAGCATGTGAAGGACTTAAAGGTTTATTTAAGACTTATTATTATCTAATAAGAGCTATGAGTCGCTTTCAGAAATCAGACGCATCGATAATCGAAACTCTCCGAAAAAAAGGATACAAGGCTACTCCACAGAGAATAGCGATTTGCCGATTTGCACTCCAAAGTCGAGATCATCCGACCGCGCAGAGAATCTACGATGAAGTCAGGAAGGTTCATCCAACAGTCAGCCTCGCAACAGTCTACAAAACACTTCAAATCCTTACGGAACACGGGCTAATCCAAGAACTTGATTTCCCACAGAGTCATGCAAGATTCGATTCTTATGTGGAACCTCACGTAAACCTAGTCTGCACGCGATGTGGCAACATCCAGGATTTGGACGATCCCG
>Ga0315291_10007582_pt1 | contig 13397 bp, 8 predicted proteins | sample YL17G12_20_MG_FD_203070 | JGI IMG/M metagenome (GOLD analysis project Ga0315291, IMG submission 203070) | Sediment microbial communities from Yellowstone Lake, YNP, Wyoming, USA - YL17G12_20 | ecosystem: Environmental > Aquatic > Freshwater > Lake > Sediment | place: USA: Wyoming | collected... | reverse complement strand
CGCCCACGAAATCCATGAAGGCCACCATGATGTCCGCGGGCCATTCGGCCTCGACCATCATGGGAGGAAACCGCTGCAGCCAGACTTCTTTTCCGTGCTTGTTCCAGTAATACCGCCCATACTTCCCCACGCGAAAATTCACCTCTTCATCGGGCAAGGCTTTATATTTTTCTTCCAGCGTGCTGGTGAGCATCCGGCCCCAGTAGTTTACGATGGTCTTCTGCTGCATCAGGAGGTGAGTCTTGACATCCTTGTACCCCGAAGCCCCTCCATGATGCGGAAACACATGGGCATGTACATCGATAATCATTTTCCCTTCTTTCAACCCCCAAGATTAATACCCAAACCCCAAAGTACGAAGCCTGTGAGACGTGGGGCTAAACAAATTTTAAATCGAAATATCCCAAAAAGATAGCCCTCGTGGCGAGCGGTTCGTTGTCGGCATAAAAAGGATTCTGATCCCCAACCCCTTCTGAATTTCAGTCCCTTGGATATGTTTCGGATTTTTATGAGTTATTCCTAGTGAAGAAAGGGTAGCAGAGGTCTCTTTCATCGCCAAGTTATAAATTCAGGATCATCTCCCAATTAGTTGATCGAATATTCAATAAAAACCTGGCAAGGGCCCGGAAGGAAAGGCAGATTGCGCCGCAAGCATCGGCGGGATTTCGCGTTCTATCCCCCCCTGCTGGCCTTCCGCAAAGCGCAGCGGGGGCGGGAATAGATAAGGATCGAAGGAATCATAGAACACCCCCGCCCCAGCTAAGAAGAGGCACGCGCCTTATGATTGCAAGCAATATGACTTTCCTTCCGGGCCCCTGAAATAACTTCACATTTTACATGTGCCTGCCCTTTGGGCTTCAACTAATTGGGAGATGATCCTAAATTCATGGACGTCTCCCATTTCCCAAGAGAAAGAAAGAGCTTTAGACAATCATCTATCCCTAGCCCTCCATCCAAAAACTGAAAAGCCAGGATTGTAAGTCCTGGCTTTTTAAATCCGTTCCCTAAATTGGTTGCTGGAAAGTCAAACGTTATTATTTGGGAATCCCAGAACCACTCACCCCGCCAGGGATGTTTTGCAGTTGGACCATAATAGGCCCAATAGCTTGCTCTTTAAATACCCCTTGGGGAGGTGTATCCAGCGCGGCTCGCTGGTGTATAAACAGGGGAAATACGGCCGGCTGGCTGAAATTCCCCGACTTGTCCTGAACGTGAACAGTTAGGGTGAGTTTAACAAATTGCCCCGAAAAACCAGGGGCGGATGTGTACAAATAGATGTACCCGGACAGTTCCTTGTTATTCTCCGTTTTAACCCCGGTAATTCCTACAGGATACTCGCCTACTCCTAGCTGATTAACAACGGCGAATATGCTTTTGATATTTCCATCCGGATCGGAGACATTCAGGTAGACATTCCAGTTATCCCCAGGCCTTACTTCCTTGGAAGCGAAAGATTGAGTGATCACCGGAACTGCCTTTCCACCTGTACCTTCTCGAGCTTCCCCAGACGCCAGGGCCGTAAACCCTAGAGCCAGGAAGAGAATCGCAACAATCGCCAATGCTTTTTTGATCATTTTTCTTTACCCATTTCTAAACTTCCTCCTGATCAAAGTCCAACCATATCATTTCCCTACCCGGAGGCGAATCACGGGAAAGGAGGAACTTTACCGTCTTGGTCCTCAAGGCATCAGGATGCTCAGGATAGCTTTTTCCCTCATAATTTAGATGATCTAGTTTTTGTAAAGATTCAGGGTACATCCTTTTCGCAAAATTGCTCGGTGCCCTGGACAATGGATTATTCTTTTCTATTTAAAATCCTCTCAAAGCCCTATCCTTTCACCCTGCTCTCCACCCCTAACCCGCTAGTCCCCCGACCAAGATTAACCACCCCCGATCCTAGGCCCGCTCGATGGAGCTTTTTTTGTTTGGGGAAATGTGGTAATATTAAAAAATTAGGGTACTCTAGGTGAATAGCAGATTAGCTCATGATCTGTTATTCCACTCCCACCAAAATGAGCTTCTCAAGAGCTACGATGAAAGAACTCAGGAAAAAATCCTAGAGTACCCCCCTCCCTAAAAGGACAAACCTGGTGGGAGAGCCTCTTCAATGGGGCTTTTTTGTTTTGGGGGACGAAGACGGCAACGGCGGTTCTAAAACAACTTTACAATTCTGGGGGATTATCCCGGATTTTAAGCGGTTGATTAACTTCTATTGACCTCCATTCTCCTTTCATTTATCTTGGGTCTATGAAAAGGCCCCTGCCACTGATTCTTTGCGCTTACATTTCTGGGATCATTGCAGGAAATTATTTTCATCTCCCTCCGACCTGGGTCATCGCCGGCATCCTCGGAGCCAGTCTGGTCATTTTGATTTGCCTCGGCAGCGGAAATAAAAAGGCCGCCCTGTTTTTATCACCTTTGATCTTTGTATTGTTCGGACTCCTATACATTGGCCGCATCCTTCATCCCGATTTCTCTTCTAACCATCTCATCCATTTTGCCGGAGACAAACGTTATCATCTGGAAGGGATTCTGTACCGGCCTCCCGAGCCTATGCCCGATAAGACCCGCCTTTACGTACGAGCGGAGAAGATCTACCTGGAAGAGGGGAATTTTCCGGTAACCGGGAATCTTCTGCTCACGGTTAAAGACCGGAAAAGTGACTTGCGCTATGGAGACCGTGTCCGATTTATTTCTAAACTATATCTTCCCAGGCCGGCCAGCAATCCAGGGGCGTTTGATTACAGACGATTTTTGGCCCTGCAAGGAATCTGGGCCACAGCCTTTGTTAACGATTCCAGTGAAATCGTCCGCATGGAAGAAGGAAAAGGGAATGCATTTTTCCACTTTGTGGAGAGAGGCCGGGAGAAGATCCGGCTTTTCGTGGATGGAAACGCACCCCCGGAATCCCGCGGGATCATCAAAGCCCTGGTTCTGGGAGAAAGGGGAGATATCAGCAAGGAGGTGAATGAGCAGTTTATCGTCTCCGGGGTGAATCATATTCTTTCCATCTCCGGTTTGCATGTGGCTCTCGTGGCCGCGTTCTTCTTCGGGGCCACCCGCTTGACCTTAAGACTCTTCCCGTCTTTGCTGCTTAGGCTAAATTTGAACAAGACCTCGGCCCTGGTGGCCATCGTGCCGGTGATCCTCTATACCTTCATCGCCGGGCTCGGGGTGGCTGCGGTGAGATCGATGATCATGACTCTCTCTTTCCTTTTGGCCCTGCTTTTGGACCGGGAAAAGGACCTTTACGACGCCCTTTCCGTGGCTGCTTTCTTCATCTTAATCGGCACTCCAGCTGCTCTCTTCGATATCTCTTTCCAGCTTTCCTTTCTTTCTGTGCTGGCCATCCTTTATCTGATCCCTCGTTTTGCGGAGTATTTCTCAGCCCTAAAAATATGGCCAGAAAAGGCTCTCGAAGCAGAGCAATCCAGGTGGAAAAGGAAGGTTTTGACTTACCTCGGCGCCAGTCTGCTGACCTCAGCAGCGGCGATTCTGGGTACCGGCCCCCTGGTCGTGCTGTATTTCAATCGCATCTCTCTTGTAGGTTTTCTTTCTAACCTGTTCCTCGTGCCCCTGATGGGTTTGGCCAACACTCTCCTCAGCCTGCTCGCCGCCCTGTTTGTTTTCCTATCCGAGCCTTGGGCCAAAGTTCTCACAGCACTCAATGTTTTCCTACTGAATATCTCCTTGGCCCTGGTTGACTTTTTTAGCCGTTTGCCTCTGGCCTCGAAAAGGGTGACCACGCCCACCATTCCGGAGGTACTCCTGCTGTATGGCATCCTCATCTTTGCCGCCAACATCAAACGCTGGAAGAAGGCCATTCCTGGGCTAATCGGACTGGCCGTAATTTTTGTAGCCTTGCAAGTCAATGGATATTATGCGATCCAGCGTGGAAATGAACTGAGCGTTACTTTTCTGGATGTGGGCCAGGGAGATGCCGCAGTGATTCGTTTCCCCAAAGGCGAGGTGATGGTCATCGACGGCGGGGGTACTCCGGATGGAAGCTTCGACCCGGGGGAGCGGATCGTGGCGCCTTACCTATGGAAAGCGAAGACAAACAACATTGATTATCTGGTTAATACTCATCCCCATCCCGACCACGTCCAAGGGCTTCTCTTCTTGTTGGGGAATTTTAAGATCGGCGAAGTTTGGAACAATGGGGCAGGGGATGAAGACTCTGAGCTGCTGGATAGTTTTCTTAAACTTGCCGGGGAAAAGCTGCAAAAAATGGGCCGGGGCGAGGTGCCCAAAGAGATCGGAGGGGTAAAGGTCGAGTTTCTCCACCCGCCTCTCCTGAGAAAAAAGGGGCAATCCTTTATCGGGAATGATGCTTCGCTGGTTATCAAGCTTATCTACGGCGAAGTGACTTTTCTTTTTGGCGGAGATGTGGAATCTGCGGCCGAGGAAGAGGTCCTGCGGTCGAAGCCAAACCTTCAAAGCACGGTTCTCAAAGCCCCTCATCACGGCAGCAGAACGTCGAGCACTCAAAAGTTTTTGGAGAAAATTCGGCCGAAGTTCGTGGTCTTCACGGTCAGGGCTGGAGGAAGACAAAGGCTGCCCCATCCAACCGTTTTAGAGAGGTATGAGAGCATGGGGGCGAAGGTGTTCCGTACAGACCGGGATGGAGCGATCACCTTTGTGACCAATGGGAAAGATTTGCAGGTTAGGACATTCATGGGGAAAGAGTAAACGGGAGATACCCCTGAATTGCAGATTGGGGATTTTGGGATTTTAAATCCGCCTTCTGAAACCCGAAATCAAGAATTGCTAAGCAATTCCCTTTCCATCGGTAGCACCGTAAAGGGTAAATTTAAAAGTGCCGGTGGGCAAACGAAAGCATTCCCTTGACTCCAGGAGGTTTCTTGGCTATCTTAGCTATAGTCAAAAATGTTCTTAGAAAATCGAGGAGTTTGCATTGCAGATAAAAGGAATCCGAGGGTTCAAGGATATTCTTCCCGGAGAGGTTGAAAAGTGGCAGTATGTGGAAGGGGAGGCGCACCGCGTTTTCGGCCTGTTTGGGTTCTCGGAATTTCGCATCCCCCTCCTGGAGCGTACGGAGCTTTTTTCCCGTTCCATCGGCGAAGCCACGGACATCGTCGGCAAAGAGATGTACACTTTTCTGGACCGCGACGGCGATTCGATCACTCTGAGGCCGGAAGCGACCGCATCCATCATGCGCGCCTACCTGGAGCATGGCCTGAACCTGAAGGATCCCGTGGGCAAGTATTATTTTATCGGCCCGATGTTCCGGCATGAGCGACCGCAAAAAGGCCGATACCGTCAATTCCACCAGATCGATGCGGAGATCCTGGGCGTTCAGGATGCCCAGGCGGATGCCGAAATCTTGGTCATGCTCATGCGTTATCTGGAGGGCCTGGGGATCGGAAAGCTCAGCCTGCAAATCAATTCCCTGGGCTGCCCGGCCTGTCGCCTCCCCTACAAAAGCGAAATTCAAAAATTCCTCCAGGGCAAAAGAGAGTCCCTGTGCGACGATTGCCAGAGGAGGCTGGAGACCAATCCCCTGCGCATTTTTGATTGCAAAAAGGAAGGATGCCAAGCGGCCTTGACCAAAGCCCCGGTGGTTTTGGATTATCTCTGTCCGGATTGTCGCAACCATTTTGAACGGGTCAAAGCGCTGTTTGACGACTTCCGTCTCTCCTACTCTATCAACCCCCGGATGGTCCGGGGGTTGGACTACTACACCCGCACAGCTTTTGAGGTGGTTACCGGGGAGCTGGGAGCGCAGAACGCCGTTTGTGGCGGGGGAAGGTATGACGGGCTGGCAGAGGAGATAGGAGGACCTCCCATTCCCGCGATCGGGTTCGCCATCGGGGTGGAGCGTCTGGTATTGCTTTTAACGGAGAAAAAAAGTTTTTCCCGTCATCCCCAGGTCTTCCTGGCAACACTCGGGAAGAAGGCCCAGCGGAGGGGATTTTCCCTGGCCCAGGAACTTCGCAACAATGGGTTTTGGGCGGAATTTGATTATGAGGGAAAAAGCTTGAAGAGCCAGATGCGCAAGGCGGACAAGATGAAGAGTCCGTACGTCATTATCTTAGGGGAAGAGGAGTTGCAAAAGAATCGGGTGATTCTTCGCAACATGGCCACGAAAGGCCAGGAGGAAGTTCCCCTGGAGGATGTTATTAGGAGATTGAAAAGTAATGAAGAGTTTTAACTCGTAACTCGAAACCTGAAACTAGTGCTTAGTTGCCGAAATTGAAATACGATCCCCGGCCCGGGGGAGCAAGCCGTTTCGCTTGACATCCTGAGACGGTGAAATCTCCGTGGAGGAGGCGGGAAGAAACACCCCGCCTCCTCCGGCGGATGCAAACCTGAATCTTTTGGCCGGCTTTTGATCCCAGCCGAGGCTGTCGGCGCGAACCGGCCTAGTCCCCCGGGCCGAAACAGAGGTGGTCATAAAAGGGCGCAACCAGGAGGAAATTGATTACGCGGATTTCTGCAACTAAGCACTAGGAACAATCCTCACGATATAAGAATGGAGATAGAAAATTGGGCGAAGCATTGGGCGACTTAAAGCGAACTTGTTATTGCGGGGACCTTCGGCCGGAGAGAATCGGCCAGGAAGTGACTCTGATGGGCTGGGTCAACCGCAGGCGCGACTTGGGCGGATTGGTATTCATCGACCTGCGGGATCGAGAGGGGATCGCTCAGGTGGTCTTCAACCCCGAATTCAGCCCCCAGGCGCATGAGAAGGCCTCTGCTCTGCGCAGTGAATATGTTATCGCCATAAGGGGAAAAGTCGTCGCCCGCCCTGCCGGAACGGAAAATCCAGACCTGAAAACCGGGGGGTTGGAAGTGCAAGTTGGCGAATTAAGGATTTTAAGTGAGTCCAACCCGCCCCCTTTCCCCATCGATGAAGATGTGGAGGCAGCAGAAAACCTACGGCTCAAATACCGTTATCTGGAATTGCGCAGGCCCAAAATGCAGCGGAACCTCATCCTGCGCAACCGGGCGGCCAGGTCCGTCCGCGATTATCTACATTCTCAAGGCTTCCTGGAGATTGAAACCCCCTTCCTGACAAAGTCCACGCCTGAAGGGGCCAGGGACTACCTGGTGCCCAGCCGGGTAAACCCCGGGCAGTTTTATGCCCTACCCCAATCGCCTCAGCTCTTTAAGCAGCTTCTGATGATTTCCGGGTTCGACCGCTACTTCCAGCTGGTCAAATGCTTCCGGGACGAAGACCTGCGAGCCGACCGGCAGCCCGAATTTACCCAGATTGACGTCGAGATGTCCTTCATCGACCGGGAAGATATCTACCGGACGATGGAGGAAATGATGAAGGTCCTGTTTCGGGATACGCTGGGCCTGGAATTGGCCACCCCTTTTCCCAGGCTGACCTACGAGGAGTCCATGTCGCGATACGGGGTGGACAACCCGGACATTCGCTTTGGCCTGGAGATGACCGACGTATCCACCGCCCTGAAAAATATAGATTTTAAAGTATTTGCGGAGGCTTTGCAGCGCGGAGGTATGGTCAAAGCCTTGAAGGTTCAGGGAGATCTCTCTCGGAAAGAATTGGATGACCTGAACGAATTCGCCAGGGGACTGGGAGCCAAGGGGCTGGCCTGGGTGCGGGTCGGTCCAGAGGGGTGGCCCGCCCTTAGCGGGCCGGTGGCCAAATTTTTCTCGGAGGGAGACCGTTTAGCCCTAAAAGACAGCTTGAAACCCGCCCCCGGGGATATCCTTTTATTTATGGCCGATTCTCCCAAGGCGGTAAACGACGCCCTGGGGAGGCTGCGGCTGCACCTGGGTAAGCGCTTGGGCTTAGTTCCTAAGGGGACCTTCCATTTTGTCTGGATCATAGACTTTCCCCTTTTAGAGTACGACGAAGTAGAAGGCCGGTTTGCGGCCAAGCATCATCCCTTTACGTCACCTCTGGACGAGGACCTGGAGTTGCTGTCCGGCGCTCCGGAAAGAGTGCGGGCCAAGGCCTATGATTTGGTTCTCAACGGGTCAGAGGTGGGTGGGGGGAGCCTGCGCATTTACCGGCGGGAAGTCCAATCCCTGCTTTTCGAAAAGCTGGGAATCGGTTCAGCGGAAGCCAAAGAGAAATTCGGTTTCCTGTTGGAAGCTTTTGAATATGGGGCCCCTCCCCATGGGGGGATCGCCTTTGGCTTCGACCGTCTGGTCATGATCCTGGCCGGGGCTGAGAGCATCCGCGACGTGATCGCCTTTCCCAAAACGCAGAAAGCCACTGACCTGCTCACCGAAGCGCCCTCGACCGTGGACAGCCGGCAACTGGCCGAGCTTTCCCTGCGAGTGATTCCCAGAAAATAGCCTTCTATCAAATTATCCCTATCTCCTGAATTCTGCCGGGATTCCGAAATTCGTAACAGTTCAGGCCTTTGAAAAATTGCATGAACTTTCCCGCTTCAGCGGGACAAAATGCAAAATTTGCAAGTTTCAAAAGGACGGGCATTTGCCCCTGAAATTTAGCGGTGCCCCTCAAAACGCCAAATTGATACGGCCAAAGAGATTTTTCGCCCCCATGGCTTACCTATCCCGCGGGAAGGCGGGGAAGGTTTCCCCAAATGGACCTCAAAAATCTTTCGGAAAAATTTGAATCCCCGGGAATCTTTAAGACCATGGAGAATTTGCTTGACAGAAATTTTCAGGGTCTTATAATGAACGAACATTCGTTCGCTAATGATTCTTTTGCTTCCCCCCAATTAGAGCTGCCCATGCAGGTCAAGGCCCGGGTCAAAGACAAGAATTTAATCGATGAGAAGCGCAGGCAGATCATCGAAGGGGCCATCAAGGTCTTCAATAAGAAAGGGTTCCACAAGGGCACGGTAAGGGAGATCGCGGAAGAGGCAAAGATCGGGCTGGGGAGCGTCTATGATTACGTTCACTCCAAGGATGACATCCTCTACCTTTTCTTTGAAAATTACGTTAATACCTTCTTCGATAAGGTGAAGTCGCGGGCGTCTCAGATCACTGACCCGCTCTTGCGACTCGAAGTCACTTTCCAGGCCTTCGTGGAAGCGGCCATGGAACTGGAAGACCAGGTAATGCTTTCTTATACCCAGGCCCGGTACGTAAAGAAGAATTACCTCAAGGGCATTCTGCGGAAAGAATCCGAGATTGTCGAGCACTTCCGAAGAATTATCAGCGAATTGGGGGAAGGCCCTTTCGGTTCTTTCCTGGAAGCCAATTTCCTCGTCTATAGCGGCGTCTTTGGGGTTCTGCGGCGCTGGATTTTGACCCCCCGCTTCGACCAGAAGGAAATCATCGAATTCCTGGTGCAGAGCCAAATCAAAGAGGTGGTCAGTAGAATCCGGGCGGAAAAATCCTACCCCCAAGAGGTAAGGCATGGCCAAGTGGGATAACGAGCGCAGAGTCCTGAATCATGAGCACACCGAGTTCTGGCGGCATACTCTGCAAGATGTGGCTAAGCCAAATTTGCAGCGCGAAGTTTTCCCCTATGAAGAAGTCTGCCGTATCGATTTCGACCATAAGATCTTTCCCATCTCCCCGGCCAAAGAGATTTTCATTACCGACACGACCTTTCGCGATGGGCAACAGGCCCGTCCTCCCTTCACGGTCAAGCAGATCGTCGACCTTTTCGACCTGCTGCATAAATTGAGCGGCCCCAACGGCGTTGTGCGCCAGACAGAGTTTTTCCTTTACAGCGAACGGGATAAAGAAGCCCTGACCAAATGTCTGGAAAAGGGATACCGTTATCCGGAGATCACTGGATGGGTGCGGGCCAACAGGAAGGACCTGAAGCTGGTTAGAGATATGGGGCTGAGGGAAACGGGGATTCTGACCTCCGTCTCGGATTATCACATCTTTTTGAAATTGAACAAAAAACGCAAGCAGGTCTATGAGGAATATCTGGACGTGGTCCGGGCGGCCCTGGAGGCCGGGATCGTTCCCCGCTGCCATTTCGAGGACTTAACCCGGGCAGATATTTATGGGTTTTGCGTGCCCTTCGCCCAGGCCCTGATGAAGCTGCGGGAGGAGAGCGGGATCGACGTCAAGATCCGCCTCTGCGATACCATGGGGTTCGGGGTCACCTACCCGGGGGCGGCCTTGCCCAGAGCGGTGGATAAGCTGGTGCGGGCGATGATCGATGACGCCGGGGTCCCGGGGGAACTCCTGGAGTGGCACGGCCACAATGATTTCCACAAGGTGCTCATCAATGCCACCACGGCCTGGCTTTATGGTTGTGCCGGGGCCAATGGGGCCATCCTTGGTTTTGGCGAAAGGACCGGCAATACGCCCCTCGAAGGGCTGATCGTCGAGTACATCGGCCTGCGGGGAGATGCCAACGGGATCGATACCACGGCCATAACAGAGATCGCCCGCTACGCCGAGATGGAGATCGGCGTAAATATTCCTTTGAACTATCCGCTGGTAGGGATGGATTTCAACGCGACTGGTGCGGGGATCCACATCGATGGCATGATTAAGTCCGAGGAGATCTACAACATTTTCAACACGGAAAAGATCCTCAAGCGGCCGTTGTCCGTCATTATCACCGACAAATCCGGGTTGGCCGGCGTGGCCCACTGGGTCAGCACCCACCTGGCGCTCAGAGGAGACAAACGGGTTGACAAGCGCCACCCGGGGGTGGCTAAGATTTACAAGTGGGTCATGGAGCAGTACGAGGAAGGGCGGGTGACCAGCATCTCCCACGGGGAGATGGAGCGCCAGGCCCGCAAACACCTCCCCGAGTACTTTGTCTCCGACTTCGACCGGGTCAAGTTCCGGGCTCGAGAGATGGCTGCCCACCTGATCGAAGCGATCTACGAGGCTCCGGGGATGAAATCCATGAAGCCGAAGTTGGTTGAACCCCTGCTGCATAAGCTGGTCGCTGACCATCCTTTCATCCAGTTTGCTTATATTACGGATATGGAGGGGCGGAAGGTCACCAAGAATATTACGCAGGTCGTGGACAAAGCCAAGTATGAAATGGTGGGCCTGCACGAGGACTACTCCGACCGTTCCTGGTTCATCGAACCCTTGAAGGATGGCCAGATCCATGTCAGTGAACTTTACACCTCCAAGATCACCGGCCGACTGTGCCTGACTGTTTCGGGACCCATCCGGGATGAAGAAGATCAAATCGTCGGCGTCTGCGGTTTGGACATCAAGTTCGAGGACCTAGCCAAGGCGGAAGGGGAAGATTAATGGATACCGAGAGGAGGAAGAGAATGGCGTTGGAGGACAAATTCAATGATCTCGCCAAACGGAACGCCGAGGCAGAGCTGGCTGGGGGCGAAGCCCGCATTGAGGCTCAACACAAGGCCGGGAAGCTGACCGCCCGGGAAAGAGTACAACTTCTCCTGGATGAGGGGAGCTTTGAGGAAGTGGACCGCTTCAAGAGTCATCGCTGCTATGATTTCGGCATGGAAAAGCAGCGCCCAGCGGGGGACGCCGTGGTGACCGGATATGGCACCATTAATGGCCGATTGGCGTATGTCTTTGCCCAGGATTTTACAGTCCTTGGGGGATCCTTGGGTGGAGCTCACGGGGAGAAGATTGTTAAGGTTATGGACCTGGCCGCCCGGCAGGGGGCTCCCTTAATTGGCCTGAATGACTCCGGGGGAGCGCGCATCCAGGAAGGGGTGGTCAGCTTGGCCGGATATGGAAATATTTTCCTGAGGAATACGATGTATTCCGGGGTGATTCCGCAGATCACGGCAATCTTGGGGCCCTGCGCCGGGGGTGCGGTGTATTCCCCGGCCATCACCGATTTTATCATCATGAGCAAAGCCAGCTATATGTTCATTACCGGTCCGAAGGTCATCGAGGCCACCACCCATGAAATCGTCACCCCGGAGAAGCTGGGCGGTCCCATGGCGCACAACGCCACCAGTGGCGTGGCCCATTTCGCCACAGAAGATGACCGGTCAGCCTTGCAGCTGATTCGGGAGCTGTTGAGTTTCTTCCCCCAGAACAACCGGGAAAAACCGCCGGTAAAACCCTGCCCGGACGACCCCAAGCGCCTAATTCCGAAACTGCGAGAGGTGGTTCCCGATAATCCCAAGAAGCCCTACAACATGATGCACATCATCCAGGAGGTGGTCGACGATGGGCATTTCCTGGAGGTCCACCGGCATTATGCGCGGAACATCATCGTGGGTTTTGCCCGCTTCAACGGGCAGCCTGTGGGGATCGTGGCCAATCAGCCGTTTCATATGGCGGGTTGCTTGGACATCAACGCTTCGGTGAAGGGCGCGCGGTTCGTGCGGTTCTGTGATTGCTTCAACATACCTCTGGTCACCTTCGTGGACGTGCCGGGGTTCTTGCCGGGGACGACCCAGGAATATGGAGGGATCATTCGCCACGGGGCCAAGCTTATCTATGCCTACGCCGAAGCCACCGTGCCCAAGGTTAACGTGATTACTCGTAAGGCGTACGGGGGAGCTTTCATCGTGATGTCCAGCCGGTTCTTGCGGGGGGATATCCATTATGCGTATCCCACGGCCGAGACCGCGGTGATGGGGCCGGACGGGGCGGTAGGGATTATCTTCGGAAAGAAGTTGCAGGCTGCGGAGAATCCGGCCAAGCTGGAAGCGGAGTTGGTGCAGGACTACCGGGAGAAATTTGCCAACCCGTACCGCTGTGCCGAGTTGGGATACATCGATGCGGTGATCGATCCCCAGGAGACCCGACAGAAGATCGTCGTGGCTCTGGAGATGTTGAAAAACAAACAGGACACCAACCCCTGGCGGAAACATGGAAACATCCCGCTCTAAGGTGGCTTACATTGATGCCGACTTCGGCCCTCGGGGAGGAAAGCAAAACTGGAAGCGAAAGGCCGACCCCAGATGCCTTGAGCCTATAGACTCCATCTTGCCGGAGGGAGAGCGGTTCCAGATTGTTTAATACCATGAATCATGAATAAGGAGTGAGGAACATGTTTGACCCGAAGAAGATCGAGGATATCCGGAATCAAGCTAAAAACTGGAATGATCGGGTGGAAAAGACTTTGAGTAAGAACCCGGAGAGGCGAAAGGACTTCCAGACCACATCGGGAATTGAGGTCAGAAGGGTTTTTTCACCCCCGGACATGGCCGAGTTGGATTATATGCGGGACCTGAACATGCCCGGGGAGTACCCCTATACGCGCGGGGTCCAGCCCACCATGTTCCGGGGCAGATTCTGGACTATGCGCCAGTATGCCGGCTTTGGGTCCGCTGAGGACACGAACAAGCGCTACCGGTATCTCTTGGATCATGGCCAGACCGGCCTGTCCGTGGCCTTCGATCTTCCCACTCAGATTGGCTACGATTCCGATCATCCGCTGGCCCAGGGTGAGGTTGGAAAGGTGGGGGTGACCATCGATTCAGTGCAGGACATGGAAGTTCTCTTCAGTCAGATCCCCCTGGAAAAGGTTTCCACCTCCATGACTATCAACTCTCCGG